>LSQX01071911.1_pt1 | contig 23067 bp, 20 predicted proteins | sample 654561 | NCBI WGS metagenome assembly LSQX01 (sample SAMN04489861, study PRJNA283612) | anaerobic digester metagenome | isolation source: 4 biogas reactors fed with cattle manure at either 37C or 55C with and... | place: Denmark: Kongens Lyngby | collected 2014
ACAGAAAACAGCAATGGTTATAACCTGTTTAACGGTAACGAATATTCTTAAGATGGTGCTTTTTTTCTGTATAATAAAAACTATTGTACAATAAGATTGCTTTCGGTTATTGTACAATAGTGTAAAAAAGCGGAGTCCGGATAAATACCAAATTTCGAAATTATTGAAGACAATCATGATTTAACCCGCCGATATGGAACAATTATCAGTCCAGAATTTCTCCGTCCGTTGAAATTGTTACTACCTGCCACGGTATGAATTTGCCGCTGTTTTTCAAAGCCCTTTTTACTGCGTTTTCAATGCCCCCACAGCATGGGACTTCCATACGTACAACAGTTACGCTCTTTATATTGTTATTTTTTATTATCTCTGTTAACTTTTTGCTGTAATCACCTTCATCCAGCTTAGGGCAGCCAATTAGTGTTATTTTGTTTCTCATGAACCTGTTATGGAAATCACCATGGGCATATGCGGTACAATCGGCGGCAATTAACAGATTTGCGTTGTTAAAATATGGTGCGTTAACCGGTACAAGTTTAATCTGAACAGGCCACTGCGAAAGATGGCTTACATTTTCTGCAGTGTCATTACGAGTGCCTTTTTGTATATCCCTCCGGATAGCTTTTATGTTTGTTCCCGGGCATCCGCAAGGCATCGCTGGGGTTTGCTTTTTCAGTTTATTTTTCTGTACCGCGGCTTCGTCATACTCGGCCGCTTCGCGTACTTCAAAACTGATAGCGCCGGCTGGGCAAACCGGCAGGCAATCTCCCAAACCGTCACAGTAATCGTCACGTAAAAGCTTAGCTTTTCCGTCTATCATTCCTATAGCTCCTTCGTGGCAGGCCTCTGCGCACAGCCCGCAGCCATTGCATTTATCCTCATCGATCTTTATTATTTTGCGAATCATTTATTACACCTCTTTCTTTTTTTATTGACTCTATGGTCCAAGTTTACTATATTAAATATATTAAGTCTGTTGTAAATACAACGAAAAAAGGTTTTTATGAAAAAATTTACGGAAATATTAAAAGCAACTCCATTATTTAAAGATATTGAAGAGCCTGATATACAACCATTGCTGGCATGTCTTTCGCCAAAACTTACGCAGTATGAAAAAAACCAGGTTGTCTTTATGAGCGGAGACAGTATTAACAGCTTCGGTATTGTTTTATCCGGACAGGTTCAGATTGTTTTGGAGGATTTCTACGGGAACAGAAGCATTCTAACCCAAGTAGACAAAGGAAATTTGTTCGGGGAATCTTTTGCATTCGCCAATAATATATCCCTTCCGGTATTTGTGATTACGGCGGCGGAAAGTGAACTGCTTTTTATCGATTGCCGCAGGCTTGCATCTCCATGCGCAAATTCATGTGCATATCACAGACAGCTTATACAAAACATGCTGAGTATTATAGCATTGAAAAATATATCATTAACACAAAAAATTGAACTGGTTTCGAAAAGAACAACCCGTGAAAAGCTTTTAGCTTACCTGTCCGTTGAGGCACAGAAAGCGGGAAAAAGCAGTTTCTTTATTCCATTCGACCGTCAGGGACTTGCAGATTACCTTTCCGTTGACCGAAGCGCAATGTCGGCCGTACTAAGCAAGCTAAGAGATGAAGGCATAATTAATTTCAATAAAAATAAATTCGAACTTCTGAAATAACGGAAGCTTCAGCACGTCTATACAGCAACTGCAAATTCCAAGTTATTAAAAAAAATTTTTTTCTAATTGTTGACAAAATAAATACTTTGTTGTATTATTGTATTAAGCGCTTAATACAATAATACAAAGGAGTGATTGAATGCCTTGGGAACTGAAAAACGATCGCCCTATCTATGCACAGCTTATTGAGCAGATTGAGCTAAAAATATGTTCCGGGGTTTATACGCCGGGATCAAGGCTTCCCTCGGTCCGCGACCTCGCACGGGAAGCTTCGGTTAACCCTAATACAATGCAAAGAGCCCTCGCGAAACTTGAAGAGGACGGGCTGCTTTATTCCACCCGTACAAGCGGGAGGTTTGTAACGGAGGATGATAACATGATTTATCAGGTGAAAAGTAAACTGGCGCAGGAGCAGATGCGGGATTTTCTAAAAAACATGAGACAGCTTGGATTTGAAAATAAAGAAATATTAAGCATGCTTAAAACAATGCTGGAAGAGGTGAAACAATGAATACGATCCTTGAATGTAAAAACCTTTCAAAAAGCTTTGGATCAACAAAGGCTCTCGACGGTATAAATCTTACAATAGAAAAGGGTAGGATTGTCGGACTCTTAGGACCTAACGGAAGCGGAAAAACAACATTTATAAAAATTTGCAACGAACTGCTCACTCCAACATCCGGCGAAGTGCGAATAAAAGGTTTTAACCCCGGTGTCGAGACTAAAAAAATAGTATCCTATTTGCCTGAAAAAACCTATTTGAATGATTGGATGAAGGTTTCGCAGATTATTCGATTCTTTCAGGATTTCTATGCGGATTTCATCCCGGAAAAAGCCTATGACATGCTGAAGAGGCTAAATATTGACCCGAACAGCAGGTTAAAAACTCTATCAAAAGGTACAAAGGAAAAAGTGCAGTTAATCCTCGTTATGAGCCGTGACGCGCAGCTTTACCTCCTTGATGAGCCCATTGGAGGCGTCGATCCTGCCGCGCGGGATTATATCCTTGATACGATTATATCAAACTACAATGAGAACGCCGCGGTAATTCTATCCACACACCTGATTGCAGATATTGAAAAGGTGCTGGATGACATTATTTTCCTTAAGGAAGGACAGATCGTATTAAACAAAACAGTGGATGAAGTCCGTGACGAATCCGGAAAGTCGGTAGATGCATTGTTCAGGGAGGTGTTCAAATGTTAGCAAAACTGTTAAAATACGAACTTAAGGCTACTGCGCGCTGGTTTATGCCTTTGTACGCCGCGCTCGTCCTTTTTGCGCTGATAAGCCGGTTTTTACTTTACAACGATCCGTTTGTGAAAAATGAGGCCACAGGCTTTTTGCAGATAGTTAGAATTCTGTCAATGTCCGTCTATGTGTTTCTCTTTGTTGGGATAATGGTCGTGACGTTTGTAGTGATCATTCAAAGATTTTATAAGAGCCTTTTGGGTGATGAAGGATACCTGATGTTTACGCTGCCTGTGCAGACATGGAAGCATATTATGAGCAAGCTGCTGATTGCAATGCTGTGGAACCTGTCAAGCGCTGTTGTCGGCCTGTGTTCGATTATGCTGCTTATACCCGCTCAGGACCTCGCAGATTTCGGTTTATTATTTACCGGGATTAAGGAATATTTCGGAACAATGGGATATTTCACGATTTTATTATTTATGCTCGCATCACTTGTTTTTGGCATAATTGAAATGTACACAGCGATCGCTTTGGGGCATCTTTTCAGAAAACATAAGCTTCTGGCGTCATTTGGGATGTATATCGGTTTAAATACTATTAGTCAGATGGCTTTTATTCTGATTGTTCCTTTTTTCCTTAACACTATAGGCTCACTTTCAGAACCTCTGCATATCACACCAGGCCGGCTTAATACATTAATCCTGATAACCGGTATTATTTTTGCTGCATTAGCAGCCGTATGCTATATCGTAACGAATATTATTTTAAAACGGAAACTGAACCTTGAATAAAAAAGACACACCGTTAAATCAACCTGATATAAAGCGGCCGGGCTGCCATTAAAACGCAGCCCGGCATTTTTAAACAGAGTACATTTTATAAGCAAGATTCCCGGCAATTCTCGTCGCGTCTGATACAACGGTATCCATGTATTGCTGCATTTGTTTCAATGCAAAATAATTGGCGTTATTCACCTGGTTTTTAATTGTGCCATCTACTAACAGAAAAAGTATTATACATAGGATTATAGGAACCAGAAACAGCACCACATATGTTATCAGCCATGTATATTTTATGCTTTTTCCGGCCAAAGGCTTTAACATAATCATAAATATTACATTATTCCCCCATGCTATTTATTTTATATTCATGGCCGTAGCTAACAAATTTTTGCAGCGGGTTTTTTAAAGAATTAACGCGGGGTATTAATCTTTTTTATCAATACCGGCATAAAACTCTTTCATTACATAAAATGATAGCTTCTTATGGCTCTTATCGGCTGACAGCAGGCCCTTGATATTATATTGGCCCTGTAAATAATGGTGCCTTCTTGGGCATCTAAAATCAAACAAAATCCACGGGCTTGTTCCTTTTATATATGGAATTTTTCTTATTGTTTCAGTCTGCTCCTTATAGATTGACATCTGGCGATCTTCCGTATAAATATCGTCTGAAGTCCCTCTCTCGCATGCTCTTGCATCTGCTCCGAATTCAGAAATAATAACAGGTTTTTCTGGGTTACTGTTATTAAAAAATGTCAATAATTTGGAAACATCGGGTTCATACCAGCCGAAATATTCATTTACCCCTATGATGTCAAGGTAATCAATCAGCCTGTCTTCAATTCTAAGGTTTATATGGTTCACAAGGCATGCTGCGGAAACAAGCCGTGAAGGATCAAGCTCCTGTGCTTTTTTTGCCAGAGCACTCATAAACTTAAGCCTGGCATCGGTATCCGCGTTTTCATTTCCCACCGACCATATTATAACACTGGCCCGGTTAATATCTCTTTTAATCAGTTCGGTAAGTTGATTTTCCGCGTCAATATAGGTTTCGGGATTTCTGAAGTCAATAGCCCAATATACCGGAATTTCCTCCCACAGCATTATTCCCATTTCATCCGCTATCCCGGCGGCTTTTTCCGTATGCGGATAATGTGCAAGCCTCATATAGTTGCAGTTCATTTCTTTTGCCAGGTGGAAGTTTTCACGAATTTCGTGCTCGGTTATAGCCTTTCCGTTATATACACTATCTTCATGTGCACAAACACCTTTTAAGAATATTTTTTTGCCGTTTAAATAAATGTCGGTGTCCTTAACCGTGATTTCTCTGAATCCGACCTTATCCGTTACACTGTCATACATATAGGATAGCTTAACTTCATAAAGCTTCGGGTTTTCCGGACTCCATAATTCAGGCGTCGCTTCAAACTCAATTTCACCAAATCCGTCAACTATGCTTATTTCCTTTTTTATTCCCAATTCATTAATTTCTAGTGCTGCATTGCCCTGATTAACACTACCGTCTGTGTATACAGCGGCTCTTATTTTTTTATAGCCGCTTCCCGGCTTCAGATATATTTCAAAACTTTTAATGAATGTTTCCGGAAGCCTTATCAATTCGACATCTCTGTATATACCGCCGTAATTAAACCAGTCAAAATCGTCGCAAGGCACGTTTGTTCTTTTCCTTGTATTATTCACCACCACAAGAATCCGGTTCTCATCGTTAAGTTTTCCTGTCACTTCGATACAAAACGGTGTTGAACCTCCCTTGTGCATTCCAAGATACTCCTTGTTAAGAAAGACTTTCGCTTCATAATTGACAGCTCCGAACCTGATGAAAACCCTTTTTTCACCTTTGTTTTTATATTTAAACCTGCGTGTATACACAGCACTGCCTTCATAGAATAAGTATTTCTCATCATGCATATTCCAACAGGACGGTACCTTGATTCTTTCCCATTGATCAAAGCTATAGTCTATAGGCAGCTGCCTTCCTTCCTCATCAAAATACTTTTCTTCATACCATTTTGAGCGCAGACAGCTATCATATTGATCGATGCAAAAATTCCAAAATCCGTTGAGTGACTCCGCTTCATTTCTGCCCCTGTTAATGAGAGTTGTATTGTTTATAATTTTTTTCAGGTATCTTTCTTCATAAGTGGCACAGTGTATATTCTCAACAAAATTTTCCACAATCTTTTCCCGTTCGCTCATTTTATCATCCCTTCTATAATAATGCTTGACGGCTCTTTTAACCATTTTATACTTTTAGCCCGTTTTTGGCAAATCCGTTAATGCGGATCCTTTGACTATGTTGAGTGATGTTTTAAATAAACTTTTTGTTCTTTTATAAATGGACAAAACATAAAAAACAGGGACAAATTCAAAAATATTAGATTTTGTCCCTATATATAGCAATGTGCTTCCACGCTGCTGAAACTAACGGTATATACCGTGGGCTGCTTCGGCGCAATGTATCCATAGTGCATAATGTTACATTTTTCGTTCAATTTGTTTATATTGCGCTTGAAAATATTATGCAAATGTAGTAAACTTCGTATTAATGTGATACTACAAAAAATATTGATCTACAATTGGTCATGGAAATCGCAGGTGATAGCATGAAAAGAGTAACTATTCAGGATGTGGCAAGAGAGCTGAATTTATCCAGGAACACAGTATCGAAAGCATTAAGCAACAGCAGTACGGTAGCTTATGAAACCAGATACCTTGTTATTGAAAAAGCTTATGAAATGGGGTATTCAAAGTTGTCCCCGGCTGTTCTCAACCAATTTAAAATACGCGATAAACTTGATAATACCAAAGCGATTGTTGTGTTGGCTCGAAGAGAAATTTCAGTTTTCTGGAACAGCATCATTATGGGGATTTCCGATGAGCTTAAAAAATACGGATGCAAATTGCAGATAAACTTTATTAGTGAGCAGGATGAAAAAAACCTAAACATTTCGTTTGAACAGCAGCGGGACATTGGAGGTATAATTGTATTAAGCGTTTTCTCAAATGAATTTATATCTCAAATTATAAAACAGAATCTTGCGGTTGTATTCCTTGACTGTCCAAAAAATCCCGAACTTATTATGAACAGCGGTGATATTGTCCTCTCTGAGGGAAAAAACAGCGTAAAAAAAATTACAACCGATTTGATTTCAAAAGGGCTTAGTAAAATAGGTTTTATCGGGGATATAACTTATTGTAAAACTATCAGCGACAGATATGAGGGATATTCTGAAGCGTTAAAAAGTGAAAATATTCCGTTTGATGCCGCAATTACAGCGACATACCACACAAAGTACAAATTCTATAAAACGGAAGAAGTTAAAAAAGCCATAGAAAATTTTCCGTACATTCCGGAAGCGATTGTATGCGCGAACGATGATATTGCGTTTGATGCGATACGGTGCTTAAAGGAGAAAGGTTTATCGGTTCCCGAAGATGTCGCTGTAACCGGATATGACAATGTTGAAAGCCTTCTCCAGGTTGAACCGTTTTTAACAACAGTCCGGGTTGGCAACCAAAGGCTGGGCAGAAGACTTGTGCAGCAATTGTTTTGGAGAATTGAGAACCCAACATTTCCGAAAGAAATTGTTCATATCGGCGTCGAAGTTATTTTCAGAAAATCTTCCGAGAAAACGGAATAAACAAAAATCAGCATAATTTTCATATTGTTTTGCACATTCTATTGGCACAATTCTGATTTATTTGTTAACATAAAATGCCCAATATTTATTGCTTATTTTTTTTACTTCCAAACTCAATAAATCATATGTATTTATGCATATTATATAATAATAATGCAATTATTCTTTTCTTCACTTTGTAAATTATACAAATATCATATTGAATTTTTTGTATTTATGTGCTAAAATGCACTTTAACTAAACAAATATGTAAAAATTTAATGCACTATTTACGTGTAATTCAGAAAGGAGCAAGTTCGTGGGTGAGCGTCTGTCCGCTTTTCGATTTACCGTAACATTATGTATATCCCTTATTGTAGCATGCTTTCCGTGTTTGACCGCGTTCGGCTCGGATCTCACGGATACGGCTGCCAACTATGAAAAAATATTGGACAGTTCCTATTCAAATGTACCTGATTATAAAAAATATATGCAGCGTTTAGGCGAAAAACCAAAACCGGATACCGAATATGTAATAGAAGCTGAACAATATATTCGGGTTCATGGAATGAATGTAAAAAAATATACCGATTTTGAGGGCATGGAAGGCGTTTCGATTTATACGGGAGAACAGGGGTTCATCGAGTATGAAGTAAATATTCGGCAGGAAGGCCTTTATAGTCTTTCCGTTTTATATTATCCGGTTGAAGGGAAAAACGCCTCGATCCAGCGTTCTGTTTTTATCGACGGAGACTTGCCGTACAAGCAGCTTGGTCTTGTGGAATTTTCAAGGATTTGGGTAAATGCCGACAATGAATGGGAAACGGACAACCGCGGAAACGACTTGAAACCGCGGCAAATTGAAGCTCCTATGTGGATTAAGAGCTATTGTTACGACAGTGAGGGTTATGAAACCGAAAAACTTTGCATTTATTTGGATAAAGGAGTGCATACGATAACCTTTTATTCATTAAGGGAACCTATGATCATAAGGCGTGTTTTCCTTGACAATCCCGAACAAACAAAACAATACCGGGAAGTAAAAGCCGAATATGATTCAATGGGTGCGTCAGATACTGAGAATCAATTAATTACAATACATGCTGAAAAAGCCGACAGAAAATCTTCACAGATGCTTTATCCTTCACAGGACAAGTCATCCCCCGCCGTCTTTCCTTACAGTGTGAAGGAACTTAAAAACAACACGATTGGAAGCAATAATAACTGGCGTATAATCGGACAGTGGATTGAATGGGACTTTTTTGTTGAAAAAAGCGGCTACTATTACATAACGTTTCATCAAAGACAAAACTTTGTTAGAGGAATTTACACTTCAAGAAAAATCATGATTGACGGCGATGTCCCTTTTAAGGAAGTAAGCGCATATGGTTTTCCATACAAAAGCCGGTGGCACCTGGCGACACTGCAGGATTCGAAGGGAGACAAGTACCGGTTCTATCTGGAAGAAGGAAAGCATACGCTGCGAATGGAGGTAGTTCTCGGGGATTTTGCCGAAATCATTAATGATGTTCAGGATGCCGTTTTGAGTATTAATTCGGTTTACCGCAAGATAATACGTATTACCGGTGTTCAGCCGGATAAATACCGAGATTATCATATTGAAAAAAACATACCCGGCTTAACCGATGAATTGATTCCTATAAAAGAAAAACTTGAGGAAGCCGTTGTAAAGCTCCGAAATGTTGCGGGAACCGGAAGCGATCGTGAAGCGGCGCTTAACACAATGATCCGGCAGTTGAATTACCTTATAAAGGATGTTGAGCGTTTTCCGGTTATACTTCCGGCATTCAAGGTTGATATGAGCGCATTGGGCAACTGGATTACCTCGGTGATGGATCAGCCGCTTGCCCTTGATACAATATATATCCACTCGCCGAACGTTAATATACCGAAAACAAATGATTCGCTGTTGAGCAGAATATTCCATACAATAAAAACACTGTATTATTCATTTGTAATAGACTATAACGCCATCGGCAATATTGCTGACAGGAATGACACGGATACCATTACGGTCTGGATCGGACCTTCGCGCGATCAGGCAAGCAATGCCGTGTTGGTTGGTTCGGGCAGGGATCAGGCAAATGTCGTAAAGGCGCTGATCGATGAAAGGTTTACGCCGGAGACAGGTATTAATGTAAACCTTCAGCTTGTCGACATGTCAATGCTGCTTCAGGCCACATTGGCAGGACAGGGGCCGGATGTCGCAATCCAGGTTGCGAATGATTTGCCTATGAATTACGGTATGCGCAGTGCCGTCGTGGATCTTTCGGAATTTAAAGATCTTCCGGAGGTAAAAGCGGCATTCAGAAAAAGCGCGCTGGTCCCGTATGAATTTGGCGGACATACTTTTGCACTTCCTGAAACCGAAACGTGCCTTATGATGTTTTACAGAAAAGATATTCTTGATGAACTTGGTCTGGAAATACCCGTTACATGGGATGAAATGAAGGCGGCTTTCTCTGTTCTTGCGAAAAACCAGATGGACCTGGGGATGCTTCCGACGGAACAAGTCTTTGCAATGTTTCTGTATCAATACGGTGGAGAATATTATAACGAAGATGCGACCCGATCGGCCCTGGACAGTGATATTGCCATCCGTGCCTTTAAGGAATGCTGCGAATACTATACCGATTATAAGCTCGAAAGAGAAGCGCCCGTAGATCAGCGCTTCCGTACCGGAGAAGCTCCAATTGTCATCTCCGATTTTACTCTGTATAACCAGCTTCAGGTATCCGCTCCTGACATTAAAGGCTTATGGGGATTTGCAATGGTTCCGGGAACGGTACGTGATGACGGTACTATGGATCATTCTGTGTCAAGTACCGGAACTGCCGCAATTATAATGAACCAGACGAAAAACAGGAACGCTTCGTGGGAATTTCTGAAATGGTGGGTTTCAACCGATATTCAGTCACAATATGGGAATGAAATGGAAGCTGTTTTAGGCCCTTCCGCCCGCTATCCGGCGGCAAATATTGAAGCCTTCAACAAACTCCCATGGCCTACGCGCGATTTTAATACATTAATGAACCAGTTTGACTGGATTAAAGGAATTCCGCAGGTTCCCGGTGGTTATTTTTCATGGCGCAACGTGAATAACGCGTTTTACAGGGTTGTCATAGCGGAGAGCGAGCAGAGGAAACAGCAAATGCAGCCCAGGGAAGCATTAATGGAGTATGTAAGGTATATAAATGAAGAAATCACATTCAAGAGAAAGGAATTTGGTCTGCCTTTTGCAGAAAAATAATGGTGTGTTTTATGAGTAACGTAGCCGCAAATACAAGTAAAAAAAATGAGTGGTCTTTGAAATACAGAATTCGAAAGAACCGGGAGCTTTATTTTATGATAGCGCCGTATTTTACGCTGTTTTTTCTCTTTACGATTCTACCTGTTATCACATCAATGGTTCTCAGCTTCTCAACATTCAATGTGCTCGAACCCCCGGTTTTTACGGGATGGCCCAATTATATCCGGCTGTTTATCAATGACGACATATTTAAAATAGCGGTGCGGAATACACTGATACTTGCGGTTATCACCGGTCCGATAAGCTACCTGATGTGCCTTTTGTTTGCGTGGATTATTAATGAATTCAGACCGGGCGTAAGAGCCTTCCTGACATTGATTTTTTATGCGCCGTCCATTTCCGGAAATGCTTATTTGATTTGGAACCTGATATTAAGAGGAGACCGGTACGGATTATTAAATGGCTTGCTGCTGGAACTTAACTTAATAGACTCGGCTAAAATATGGCTGAAAACAGAAACTTATGTGTTGTTTTTTCTTATTATCGTTCAGTTGTGGTTAAGTCTTGGAACAGGGTTTCTTACCTTTATTGCAGGGCTTCAGACAATTGACAAAACACTGTACGAGGCGGGCGCAGTCGATGGAGTAAAAAACCGCTGGCAGGAGCTGTGGTATATTACACTGCCATGTATGAAGCCTCAGCTTATGTTTGGAGCAGTTATGCAAATCACACAATCTTTTGCGATATCCGATGTATCAATAAACCTTGCGGGGAATCCAAGTGTAAACTATGCGGGTGCTACAATTGTCACACATTTAATCGATTTGGGGTCTATCCGGTATGAAATGGGCTATTCATCGGCCATCGCGACAATTTTGTTCCTGCTTATGATCGCAACAAACAAATTGGCTCAAAAGGCTCTGAAAAAGGTGGGTACATAATGAAAAAAAATATAAAAAGATTTTTCAGAATAAAAAGAACAAGAAAAATCAACCGCTCTTTGGCCGGAAACATGTCGCTGTTTATTTTCATGGGAATATGCGGCCTGTTTATGGCGGCGCCCCTTGCGCTGATCATCAGCAATGCTTTTAAACCGCTTGATGAGCTGTTCAGATATCCGCCCCTTTTATTTCCGAGGAATCCCAGCTTTGATAATTTTTCTGATCTGGCCGTATTGATGTCAAATTCATGGGTGCCGCTGTCAAGATATATTTTAAATACCGTGATAATTGTCGGCGGAGGCACAATCGGGCATGTGATGCTTGCTTCATTAGCCGCATATCCGCTGGCAAAACGCGATTTCCCCGGAGCTAAGCTTCTTTTCAGTGTTGTTGTGCTGTCACTGATGTTCCATTGGCAGGTAACACAGATACCGAATTATCTGATCATTTCAAAACTTGGCATTAACAATACATATCTTGCCCTGATACTCCCCGCGTCCGCATTCGGGCTTGGTTTATATCTTATGAAACAGTTTATGGAACAGATTCCGGATTCTCTTCTTGAATCGGCTGTTTTGGATGGCGCGAGAGAATTTCAGATATATTGGTCAATTGTAATGCCTAACGTAAAACCGGCCTGGCTGACATTGGCGGTTCTGCAATTTCAACAAATGTGGGGTAACACCGGAAGTACATTTCTTCGTGACGAACAGTTAAAACCTCTGCAGTTTTCACTGCAGCAGATTGTAAGCAGCGGTCCGGCAAGACAGGGGGCGGCAGCAGTCGTAACATTGATAATTGCGGCTATTCCGATTACCTTTTTCATGCTGTGCCAGAGTAATATCATTGAAACTATGGCCACATCCGGAATGAAGGAATAGGAGGAAAGAATGAAACGTGCAAAACGGCTTATAACAGGAATAATATTTATAACTGTCATTTGTTCCGGCCCTGCTGCATTCGCCGTATCAAATATTCCTTATCATACCTATAATTATGATTATTGGCAGGATGTATACTATACCCCTGCCGCATACATACCGGACAAAAGCTATTCGGGAGATGATTTGAATGTCGGCCCGTTTAAAAACCCACAGGATATATTCGTCGCACACGACGGAAAGGTATATATCGCGGATACTGAAAACAACCGCATAATCATACTGGATGATACAATGAAAGTAGATAGAATTATTGAAACCTTTGACAATAACGGCACACTTGACTCTTTTCAGACGCCTTCCGGCCTTTTCGTAACGAATAAAAACGAGTTGTATATCGCAGATACGGGTAATTTCCGCATTGTGGCGCTTACACAGAACGGCAATCTTATGAAAATCATACAAAACCCAACTTCTGAGGTGCTCGATGCAGATTTCATATTCGCGCCGCTGAAAATAGCCGTTGATTATGCGGACAGAGTATATGCGGTTTCAAAAAACATGTTCCAGGGTATCATGGCTTTCGACTCAAATACGAACTTTACAGGTTTTATCGGAACAATAAAAGTTAACATCACCATTTACGAAAAAATATGGAGACGGCTTTCAACAAAGGCGCAGAGAAAAAGGCAGATACAGTTCATTCCCACCGAGTTTACAAACCTGGATATTGATCCCGACGGGTTTGTCTACGCGACGAATATCGATCCAAAAGGCGAGCAGTCTGTCAGAAGGCTTAATCCGAAGGGAGAGGACGTAATAAAAAAGAAGAAAGACGGTTATCTCAGCGGAGATATATACTGGCGCATCGGCAGTGATTACTCCGGCCCGTCAAGGATTGTCGATATTGTTTACCGCGGCAGCGGAATCTATTCCATTCTGGATATGAACCGGGGCCGGATTTTTACATATGATCACGAAAGCAACCTTCTTTACATATTCGGAGGTAAAGGAAGCCAGAAAGGGACCTTCAGGAACCCTGCGGCGATAGAGGTTAAGGATGACAAAATTCTTGTGCTGGATGCTCACCGCGGTGAAATTATGACATTTTCCGCGACAAGGTATGGAGAACTGATTAATAACGCAGTTTCCCTCAGATATGACGGAAACGAGGCTGCTGCCGTGCGGTTATGGGAACAGGTTTTGAAACTGGACTCAAACTTCGAGCTTGCCTATTCGGGTATCGGAAAATCACACCTTGCTTCCGGCGAAAATAAAAAAGCTATGGAATATTTCAAGCTGGCAATGGACCGCGAGTATTATTCCATTGCATACAAGCGGTACAGGGACGATATTTTGAAAGATAATCTTAGTTATGTGTTAACCACTGTTCTTGTTCTTGCCGCTGCTTTTTTAACTCGGAATGCCATAAAAAAATCCGGAAAGAAAGGAGCAAACGGCGTTGCTAAATAAGGAAAAGCTGTTATATCCATTTTATATAATCTCCCACCCTTTTGACGGTTTTTATGAAATAAGGCATAGAAACAAAGGAAGCGTGGCTGTCTCATTAATAATAGTATTTCTTTTTGGTCTGTCTTTTTCAATAACCCGAAGGTATGCGGGATTTGTCGTAAATCGCATTAATCCCAGATCAGTGAACAGTATCGCGGAGATTTTCAGCGTTATGCTTGCCGTACTCTTGTTTTCCGCGGCGAATTGGTCAATTACATGCCTTATGGAAGGTGAGGGAAGGTTCAGGGATATAATCACGGTTGCTGGATACTCAATGCTGCCGATGGCCTTAACATTTATTCCGACAACAATTCTCTCATGGTTTATCGCAGCAGATGAGGAGAACTTGTATTACCTCATTAACGGCGTTTCCATCATGCTGTTTGTTTTCCTGCTTGTAATAGGGATTATGACGATACACGGTTTCGGCTTTGGAAAAACGCTTATTACGCTGTTTTTAACCTTTGTATCGATAATACTTATCATATTTGTTGTCCTGCTGCTGTTTTATCTTGTAAACCAGGTATATTTGTTCCTCGAAAGCCTGTACACCGAATTGATAATGAGAGTATAGGAGGAGCGGCATTGTGAGAAAAAAACCGGTAACACGTTTAATAATTACTTTGGCAATAGTATTCTGCTTGGCAGCCTATGCCGCCTATCTGTGTATAAATTACTATTTTTACAATGAATATGCCGAATGCCTTGCCGAATACGGGTATGAAAGCGGAAGCGCATTTACGCCGCTGGAAGACAGCGAAAAATCAATACCGAAAATGGTGCTTGCCGCCGAGAATGATATCCTTAAACTCTATACTAACACAAAAACCACAGAGGTAGCTGTTTATGACAAGCGTTCCGGTGAAATTACGTACTCTAATCCACCTGACCGGGATAAAGACACAATCGCTTCAGGAAGAAACAAGATAGCGTTAAATTCCCAGTTTATGGTCAGTTACTATGACAAAACAATGACTGAAGCAACGATGTATAATTATGATTTCAGTGTGGAAAGAGAACAGTATGAAATTGAGAAGCTGGAAAACGGAATACGCTATATTTACTTCCTGGGAGACCTAACCAGTCCTACAGGTATTGTCCCCCCCATTATTAACAAGGAACGCCTTGAACAGATGGTTCTTTCAAAACTTGATGAGAAAGACGCGAGGTCAATCCGGAACAATTACATGGAATCGAAGGATCATCCCGGCTTTTTGGAGCTTACCGCCGGCATTATCGTCAGTAAGGTTGGATTGCAGAAGATGAACAAATTGTTTGAACAAGCCGGATATACAACGGAAGATTTTGATTTTGACGCCGCTTTGGCCTCGGGCGGTGAGGTCCAGGAGCGAACCACGTTTACAATCCCTTTGGAATACCGGCTTATAGACGATCGACTTGAAGTGACGATACCTACTAAAGAAATTATTGAAACCGGCAGCGGAAAAATCTGCGGCATTTCCCTTCTCAGCTTTTTTGGTGCGGGCGGCACCGATGAAGAAGGATATATTCTCGTTCCAAATGGTTCGGGTTCATTAATTTACTTTAACAACGGCAAAAAAACAGAAAGATATAACCAGTATATATATGGTATTGATGAAACCGTCCGATCTTTCACGGTTGTGGAAGAAACAGTAAAGGCAAGAATGCCTGTGTTCGGTATTAAAAAGGAGAAAAGCGCGGTATTTTGTGAAATAACCAACGGGGATACGTTAGCTAATATACTTGCAAATGTTTCAGGCAATTTGAACAGTTACAACTATGTATATCCATACTTTACGCTTAGAGGCTCCGAAAAAGTGTCAATGTTTGGTGTTGAGGGCATAAACGCGGATGTTCCGGTACTTGAAAAGAATTTATACAAACTGGATCTGAAAATAAACTATTATTTCCTTGATCAAGAGAACGCAAACTATTCCGGAATGGCTAATTATTATAGAAATAAACTGATTGACAACGGAATACTTTCCCCTAAAAAAGATGCCGGTTCAATACCTTTTTATCTTGACGTTTTAGGCGGCGTAAAACGCCGTGAAAGCTTTTTAGGAGTGCCATATATGGGCGTATATCCAATGACAAAGTTTAATGAAGCCCAGCTTATCGTAAATGAATTTCAAAAAAACAATATCAGGGATATAAGGGTAAATTATTTGGGCTGGTTCAACGGCGGATATTACCATGATGTAGCAAAAACAGTAAAAGTGGATCGAGTTCTCGGCGGCAGGAAAGGTTTAGGAAGGTTAAATGAATTATTATCGGAATCCGGCGGCCGGCTTTACGGTGATGTTGCTTTTCAGAGCATATCGTTTGAATCGGGCAATTTTAACTGGAGGCTCGAGAGTGCCCGATATTATTCCGGTTTCGTCGTTGCATACGGACGAACAAACCCCGCTACATTAAGAACCAGCGGCATGGGCTATATTGAAGTGCTCCACGATGTGCTTTCACCTAAATACCTCGTGCGGCATATCGACAAGTTTCTTAACACATTTGAAAAGATCAACATTGATAACCTATCGCTCAGAGATCTCGGTGATATAATTTCATCGGATAAACACAGAACGAATATCATAAACAGACAGGAAGCAAAACAAATAATCACACACCAGTTGGGAAAGCTTAACGCAAACTGCGAGAATTTGATGATAAACGGAGGCAATGCGTATACCTGGGCATACGCTTCCGACCTTATCGGAATTCCGGACGGGCATAATCCTTATCATATCGTAGATGAAGAAATACCGTTTTATCAAATGGTTATTCACGGCTGTATAGATTATACTTCCAGACCCATAAATTTAAGCGGAATATATGACAAACAGGACATTTTGTTAAAAATACTTGAGTACGGCGTCGCTCCCCGCTTTACTCTTTCATACCGCGATTCCAGTGAAATAAAATATACCGGCCTTAATATTCTCTACTCAACCCATTACGAAACATGGCTTCAGGATGCGGTAGAAATATATCATAAGGCAAATGAAGTATTAAAACATGTCGCAGGAAGCACAATAACCAGACATTTCATTTTGGACAGCGGAGTCAGAAAAATAGTTTATGATAACGGCTGTGTCATATATATCAATAGAAACAGCATACCAAAGAATATCGGAAACATAACGATACCGGCAAATGGCTACGCACTTGAGGGGGTGTGAAAATGAAAATAAAGAAGCTTACATTAAGACAGAAAAAGGCAGTTTCGGGACTTTTGTTTATTGCGCCGTGGCTTGTTGGATTTCTCGTGTATTACGTTAACAGTATTTTTCTTTCCATAAAGTTTTCATTAAGCAAAATTGACATAGCGGAATCAGGAGGCTACAGCGCAACCTATATTGGCCTTCGGAATTTTAAATATGCGCTTTTTGAACATGCGGACTTTAACCAGATTTTTGTCGATTCACTCGTAGACATACTGATAGATGTCCCATTTATTATTTTCTTCAGCCTGTTTATCGCAATTCTTTTGAATACGAGGTTCAAAGGCCGAAGCCTTGTACGTCTTATCTTTTTCATACCCATTTTGCTGGGATCGGGCGCGATCGCCGAAGCGCTTGACCTTGCAACACAAAATATCCAGGGCGGCGCAAGCGCAATGTTTTCCGACTTCACCCCGCCGTCCGGCGTGAATGTTGATTATATTTTAGGAGTATTTCTTGATCTGGGACTGCCGTTGGGTCTTGTTGATTATATTGTCGATTTGGTTTCACGCATATATGAAATTGTAAGGGCGTCAAGCGTGCAGATAATCATATTTATTGCCGCCTTGCAATCTATTTCACCCGAGCTGTACGAGGTGTCAAAAATTGAAGGCGCAACAGCGTATGAAACCTTCTGGAAAATTACGTTTCCCATGGTTACACCACTGATACTGACAAATGTTGTTTATACAATAATAGATAAATACGTTACGAGTGAAGTTGTAAATACGGCCTATGATACGGCGTTTACAACGTATAACTATGGGCTCAGTTCTGCAATGAGTGTTTTAAGCACGATAGTTATGTGCCTGATATTGACTGTTGTTTGTGTGCTTATATCAAAGAAAACCTTTTACTATAACTGACCGCTGGTACCTGCCGGCTGCATGATGTGAGGCGAAGCACCGCTGTAAAGGAGTATGAAAAGATGAAAATTGGAATCATTGACCTGATAAAATTTAAAACAATGGAAAAAGATGTTTTGCAAAACTATATCTCAAAATTTGTGAACCGGTTAAAATCATTCCTTTTATCCATTTTTAAGTTTGTTATCATTACAGGGATTTCGTTCGTTATTCTTGGCCCGGTTATCAGTATTTTCAGCAACTCATTTTTTTCATCGACAGATGTATATAACCCATCGGTCTTCTTGATACCCTTGGACCCGACTATTGATACTTACCGCCTTGCTTTTATGCGGTTGGATTACTGGAATACACTTTTTAACTCTTTTATTTACATAGCTATAATTACACTCTTGCAGATTCTCATTACATCAATGGCCGGATATGGGTTTGCCAGGTTCGAGTTTCCGTTCAAAAACCTTTTATTCGGCTGTGTCGTAGTAACTATAGTGCTTCCCGCGTATACAATAATGATTCCGTTGTATCAGCATTTCAGAAACTGGGATGTGCTGTATATATTCCGGATTTTCACAGGTGAAAAGCTGAATCTGCTTCAAAGCACAAAACCTATGTACCTGATGACACTGTTTGGGTCGGGACTCAGATCGGGATTGTATATTTACATCTTCAGGCAGTTTTTTAGAGGACTCCCGAAGGAAATCGAGGAAGCCGCGCTTATTGACGGAGCAAACACGTGGTACACATATTTCAGGATTATGCTCGTTAACGCGATCCCATCCGTTCTGACGGTAACCGTGTTTTCTATGGTATGGCAGTATAACGATATGTTTTATTCACGGTTGTTTTCAATACCTTCCAGTCATAATATCACTTTCCGCTTATCAACGATTCAGGCAACCATTGCATTTGTTGACCAGGTAAAAGATCCGCTTGTCTCTCAGCTATATGTATACGCCGGTGTTATTCTTGTCCTTTTGCCAATTTTAATAATGTATCTGTTCCTTCAGAGGTATTTTATGGAGGGATTGGAACGAAGCGGAATAGTAGGGTAGCGCCGTCCATCCCCCATTTATAATAATACAATTAATGAAAGGAGATGCTTAAAAATGAAAAGACTTAACAAAAAAATCATAACATTGTGTCTTGTAATGGTTATCGCTTCACTGCTTACTGCTTGTGTTGGTACAGGAGTTTCCGCACCGGAACCGACTCCCGCGCCAACCGCCGCCCCCGAACCCACAAAAGCCTCTGACCCTACAAAGGCTCCCACACCCACGCCGGTGCCGGAAAGATACCCTGCTTTTGACTTTGGAGGCAGGACAATAAAGGTCGGCATATGGTGGGACTATTACTATACCAGCATCCATACCAGCATTAATGACGACCCCGGACTTTCCAACGCAGAAACCGCACAGATGAAACTTGACAATGTAAGAAGGATAGAGGACAAATACAACTGCAGAATTGAATACATCAACCTGGGCTGGACTCCAATTATCGAAAGCATAAATACATCTATCGCTGCCGGATCACCTGAATGTGATATCTACCTTACCGATCTGCAGTTCGGTATTCCGGCGGCATTAAACGGGTTGGCGCAGGACCTAAAAAAGATTGCCCATCCGAACAGCGATCTTTTCGGTGAACAGATTGTGCTAAAGCCATTGGAAGCCCTTGGGGCTACATATTTTTTCCAGGAACAGGGGCTGCCTCAAACCGGCATTTTCCTTGGATATAACGCGACAATGATTGAAGATTTAGGTCTTGAAGACCCACAGGAACTATACAATAAGGGACAATGGACATGGGAAAAATTTGCCGAATACGCAAAAGCGGGAACAAGAGATACTGATAATGACGGAAGTATCGATGTATATGGCTACGGCGGCGTATTTACCGATTTCGTAAACGGCATTGTTATGAACAATGGGGGTTCTATCGCCGGTTCAGCAACCGAGGGTTTAAGTTCAAAGCCAGTTGTGGAGGCTCTTGAATTTATAAACCGCTTATATAACATAGATATATCAGCCAGGCCGTGGAACGCGGATGATTGGAATGATAACCTGCTTGCATGGTCGGACGGCAAGGTTATGTTCTGGACAGGACAGGCATGGCTGAACAAACAGGAAATTGACGCGGCCGCCAATGAAGGCGGAACGCTTCCGTTTGACTTTCACATAGTTCCATATCCGGTTGGGCCGAGCGGAGACGGCACTATTTACAGCCCTGTTGCGGGTAACTGGTATATTGTTCCCGTAGGCGTAAAAGAACCGGAAAAGGTACTGCAGATTTTTGAAGAATTTCATAACTGGCACGCCGGAGCGACAGAATACAGAGACGATCCGACATGGTTCGAAAGTTGCTTTACCACAATGGAAGATGTTGAACTTGCATACAAATGCGGTACAAATCTAAAAATGGATTTGTGGACTTCAATGTCGGATAGCTTTGATTTTGGCGGAGCAATATGGTGGCCGATAGTTGTTGATAAGACCTCAACAGTAGCTCAAGCCGTGGAAGCTGCCAAACCGGTACTGCAGGATGCACTGGACGCCCTGTTTGGAAACTGACGCTGCGCGTAGTCAATTATACATATTATCGTTTTGTTAAACCTCATGCAGCGTTAATTGTTTTGTAACCGATTAATTTATTCCTGTGGAAAAACGTCTTGCAGTGTCACAATTTTGTGATGCTGTAAGACGACGTCCCGGGATATTTATAGGGGAAAAAACTGAAATTGAAAGGGTAATAAGCAAACACTGCCGCCAATTATTTAAACTGCTCTAAAGGAGGCGGATTACCATGAAAAAGTGTATTTTGTTTTTCATCTGTATTATGCTATTGCCTGTATTTTTGCTATCCGCTTGCACATATGCAGGAGAAAAATCTTATTCAAATAACATGTCAAATGATAGAAGCGATCCAAAGATATCAGAAACTCAATCAGATCCGATTGTGCGTGATATGGAATATACAGAGGAACAAAAAACAACTGAAGTGATTGATAAAAAACCTCATATTGAAATTCTGATTGAAGCCGAAGACGCCGAATTATCGGGAGGCGCGAGAGTCGAGAAAAAAAAGGCCGGCTTCAGCGGAACGGGGTATGTTACAGGTATTGAAACACCTTCCGATACTGTTTCTTTTGTTGTTCAAATACCTGTAAGCGGAGCTTATGACCTGAATTTTATAAGCGCAAGCTATTCAGGATATAAAGAGAACAATATTTTGCTAGACGGACAGTTTATAGGGACCGCGGAAATTGAAACAGTAGATTTTAATGATTCGGTATTGAAAAAAATATATATGGAAAAAGGAGAGCATGAAATAAAAATGACAAAAAGCTGGGGCTGGATATATCTTGATGCGCTGCGAGTTACATCATCGGAACCTGCAGACCCATCGCTGTATAAGGTTGCCGGGGAATTGGCCGATCCGAAAGCCACTGAAAGAACCAAAAAACTTATGCGCTACCTTACTGATGTTTACGGAAAGTATATAATCTCCGGTCAATATGGAGACAGGGGAATAAAAGGATCAGAATTTAAAGCAATAAACCAGCTAACGGGAAAATATCCGGCAATGCTCGGGCTGGATTTTATCGAATACACACCGTCAAGGAGAGTGCATGGAGCTGTTGGCAAGGATGTCGAATACGCGATTGAATTTGACAAACACGGCGGCATCGTTACGTTCTGTTGGCATTGGAACGCTCCGGAGCCATATCTCTATAACACAAGCGAAAATCCCTGGTGGAGTGGGTTTTATACAAGGGCGACAAATATTAACCTTAAAGCTATCCTTTCCGGAGAAGATCCCGATGGTTATGAGCTTTTAATCCGCGACATCGATGCGATAGCGCAGCAGCTGAAGAGACTTCAGGAAGCCGATATACCGATTTTATGGCGCCCGCTTCACGAAGCAAGCGGCGGATGGTTTTGGTGGGGAGCCTGTGATTCCGATTCATATATACGATTATATAAATTGCTTTTTGAGCGCCTGACAGAACACCATGATATACATAATCTGATCTGGGTATGGAACGGCCAGCATAAGGACTGGTACCCCGGGGATGAATATGTTGATATAGCCGGGATTGATATTTACCCCGGTGAAAGGGTATATTCCCCGCAAACACCGAAATTTTACGAGCTTGCCGAATGGGCGCCTGGTAAAATCCTTGCATTGACGGAAAACGGCTGTTTGTTTGATCCGGATCTGGCTTTCCGTGACAACGCGGTATGGTCATATTTCGGCACATGGGAAGGCGAGTTTGTAACATTGAACAAAACGTATACATTAAATGAAAAGTATACGGAAAAGGAAATTGTAAAAAAGGTTTATACCCATGAAAAGGTTATCACACTGGATGAACTGCCCGATTTAAAAACCTATGGGGATTAAGGTTCCAACGACAGTTTAGCCTCTTCATACGCCTGCTTTGTCCGTTCATCGAAGCATACCATAAAAACCTTATCTATACCGGTGTTCTCTTTAAGAAACCCGGATATTTCACTCATGGCAATTTCCGCGGCGCGTTTGAGCGGGAACCGGTAAGCGCCTGTACTGATTGACGGAAACGCGATTGTTTTTATCCCACTATCCACAGCCAGCCGCAAAGAATTCCTATAGCATGACGCGAGCAAGAGGTCCTCGTCTTTTTTTCCGTCTCGCCAGATAGGACCTACGGTATGTATCACATACTTCGCAGGCAGCTTATAGCCTTTTGTTATCTTTGCTTCTCCGGTTTCACAGCCGCCCAGTTTGAGGCATTCTTTCAAAAGCTCCCGACCGGCGGCTCTGTGGATGGCGCCGTCGACTCCTCCGCCGCCGAGAAGCGTTTTGTTTGCCGCGTTCACAATAGCATCGGCATTAACCTTTGTAATGTCACCCAGAATTATATCAATCCGTTCCAATCCGCTTCCCTTCCTTTTCTTTTATTATAATAACTTCAGAATATTATCTCCGCGGGGCCTGCCAGCTCTATCACCCGCTGTTTATTTGGTATGAATTTGCAGGTACAGCACTATAATTTGAAGAACTATTGTATAATAAAACGAGACTAAAAAGATATCCCCTCCGCTATGGTTTACGAGTACCTATTTCCAATATC
>LSQX01225563.1_pt1 | contig 23067 bp, 22 predicted proteins | sample 654561 | NCBI WGS metagenome assembly LSQX01 (sample SAMN04489861, study PRJNA283612) | anaerobic digester metagenome | isolation source: 4 biogas reactors fed with cattle manure at either 37C or 55C with and... | place: Denmark: Kongens Lyngby | collected 2014
GGAGGGAGAGGGTCACCATAAGGGCCACAATTAGGGGAGTGGTAATCTCTTTAGGGGCAATAGCGGCGAAACTAAGCCAGAAAACAATAATAACCCACGGAGGGAGACTCTCCCCCCTAAGGCGAAAAATGATTAAGAGGGAGAGGAGGGCAAAGAGGGGCACTTCCCGTTTAAGATAGACCACACCTAATTAGTTGCATTAGGTGAGGAGTGCTTCAGACTAAATCGAGGGCCAGCATCAGAGCTAAGAGGGGAAGGTCAACCTCTTTACGTACCGAAGCTTTCACCAGACGGGCTGAGAGGACCTCATCCCCTACCCCCTTTTGGTGGAGAGTAGTTAATCGCTTGTACCACTCAAAGAGTTTGGGACTGGAGAGTTCAACGTGGCGCTTGAGCAAGCCTTGCACTTCGCCAACCCATTCTCCCCCCTCCTCTATTTTTAGTGCTTTCAATTGACTCTTTTTAGTGAGGGTCAATTGGTCGGCTAAGTCGAGCGTTTCGTATCGCAACATCTCATCGAGGTACGCCTCCAAATTTCCCAACCCCTCTATTAGGTCAAATTCGCTCCTAAGGGCGGCCTGTTTGAGTTCAAGCCGTCGCCGCATCACCATATCGCTCTTTTTATCCCGTTTGGTGATTAAGATACCGGTAGCAATGGCAGCACCCACCCCTAAGATCAACTCATCGATGACCGGAATGGGGTCGCGTACAGCGAGGGCGAAGAAGAAATAGACAATTAAAAAGACAGCCGCCGAGATTAAGAGACGGGGGACATAGCGGGCATCCATAATCCACCGGTCGACACCTCGATCAATTTGGTTGTAGAGGGTATAGAGGGCGCGGTCTTTCTCTTGTGACGTGAGAGTCGTTGAGGCATACCAGGTAATGGGACGCTCAACAGCCCACTTAGATGAGAGTTTAACATCTTCAAACGGGGTCAAATAGATACTCTCATAACGGGAACGTTGAATTAGATAACACTTCTCTTGCACTTATTAAAACTCTCCTTTAAAAGTTGCCAGCCGCTGATGCATCAGGGGGAGGAACTCCTCCTTTGCGACACCTTGAGAATCGAAGAAGAGGTAGTACTTAATCTTCGGTTCAGTCCCTGAGGGGCGCACAACCATCTTCTCTTTCCCTGTGAAGTAGAGAATGACAACATCTGAGGGGGGCAAATCCCCCACTCCGCCTTGGGCTAAGTCTTCAACTTTCACCACTTTGGCACCACCAAATAGCTCATTAGGCTGAAGGGCCCTAAAGCGCTCCATAATCTCTTTCATCCGCTTTTTACCACTCGCCCCTTCATAGGTGTACGAGAGGACAACTTCACCAAAGAAACCGTACTCGCTATAAATCTCATCGAGCCTCTCAGCGAGAGTAATCCCCTTTTTGAGGTAGTGGTCGACCATCTTAACGGCCAAAATTGCACTCGAGACGGCATCTTTATCGCGGACATCATTAACTGGAAGATACCCAAAAGACTCCTCACAGCCAAATAGGAACTTTTCATCTTTCGATTTTTCGAGTTGAGCCATCTTCTCAGCAATATATTTAAAGCCGGTTAAAACCGTGTAACAGACGCCCCCCTCCTTATCGGCAATCTTATCGATTAGATCGCTGGTGACCAACGATTTAACTACAGCTGGTCTCTTCTCCCCATCATAATTTTTCAAGAGGAAATCGGCGAGAAGGATTGCTATTTCGTTTCCAGTCAAGAGGCGATACTCCTCTTTTTGCTCTGAGGTGGGAATGGCAATTCCGAGGCGGTCCCCATCGGGGTCACACCCTAGGACAAGATCGGATTTCTCCCTCTTAGCGAGCTCAATAGCCAGGCGCATGGCTTGGGGGTCTTCGGGATTGGGCAGCGAGACGGTGGGGAAATCTCCATCCGGTTCCTCCTGCTCCTCAACAACCTTACAGGCGACCCCTAAACGACTTAAAAGAGTCCTCACCGGCATATTGGAAGAGCCGTGGAGGGGGGTAAAAGCAACTTTGATAGCCCCAATTTCTCCCCCAACCTTTTTTAAGACCATGGCAAAGTAGGCCTCATCCACCTCGAGAGGGAGAGCCTTAAGGAGCCCCTGCTGTTTAGCTTCAGCTAGGCTTATATTTCTAATTGAACCGGGGGTAACACCCCCTATTTGCTCTGCAATGGCTAAATCGTGGGGCGGAGTTACTTGCCCCCCATCTGACCAATAGACTTTGTAGCCGTTGTATTGGGCAGGGTTGTGGCTGGCAGTAATCTCTACTCCGGCTGTCGCTTTCAAATAACGCACTGCAAAGGAGAGCATTGGGACAGGTCGAATTGAGTCGTAGAGGAAGACTTTAACACCGTTGGCACACAGCGTCAAAGCCGCTTGTTGGGCGAAGAGGTCAGAAAAGTTTCTGGAATCAAAGGCGATAACGACAACCGGGTCTGCCCTTTGACTCACCAAATAGTTGGCGAACCCTTGGGTAACTTTCCTCACAATATAGGGGTTTATTCGGTTGGTTCCCCCTCCGATTATCCCTCTAATGCCAGCTGTACCAAAACTAAGTGAGGTGTAGAAGCGCTCATAAAGGTCGCTATCGGCCCCCTCATCGACAGCATCGATAACCTCCTGCCTAAACTGGGCCTCCCTTTCTGATTCGATATAGTCTTGAGCTTTTTGATAGAGGATGGTCCTCTCTTCTTGACTCATAACCATGGAAACACCTCCTTCCTCAACTCCTCCACTGAAGAGTATAGGTTGCGACACCCCGCCTCTAAAAGCCGTTCTCGGGAGCGAAAACCCCACGTTGCAATAGCTACATCGACTTGGGCTGCCTCGGCTGTATAATAATCTACTTCACTATCGCCGACAAGTAATAGTTGGTCGACAGGGACCCCCACAGCTTCACTAAAAGCGTAGACCCCATCAGGCTCTGGTTTAGAGGGCCACCCCTCTTTATCTCCCCTAATAAATACAAAGGAGTGGGTGGGTAAGACCCCCCTAATAATGGGTTGAACTAGGGAGTCGGCTTTGTTGGAGAGGACCCCTAATGCAATGCCCTCTTTAGCTAAGTCGTCGAGCAACGCCTCTACCCCCTCATAGGGGTGGGTATGACGGTAGGGGTGGCGATGGTAGCTCCCCAGCATTTGAGGCACCAATTCCTCCAATTGGGAGGGGGTGACCTCTCTATTTTTCAACTCAAGCGCCCCCTTAAGGGCGTTCTTAAGTCCTCGCCCCACTAACCCTTTACATTGTGAAGTTGTAATGGGCTCCGCTCCCACTACAATAAGGGCACTGTTTATGGCGTAGGTGATATCGCCAATTGTATCGAGGAGGGTTCCGTCAAGGTCGAACAAAACCCCCTTAAAATGGTTAATTTTTGACATAATGGCAATTATAGCCTATCTGTACAGTTCAAACTACCCATGCTATAATTGCCCCAATGTATAAATCAACAATAAGAGCCAGCTATATGGGGATTTTTGTAGGAGCTCTTCTTAACAACCTCCCCCCCCTCCTATTTGTCTTGTTGATGCGCGATTTCAACCTCTCTTTTGAGCAGGTTGGACGTCTTGTTTTAATCAACTTCACCACCCAGATTGTTATCATCTTGACCTCGAGTCGACCGGTAGATCGCTACGGAGTGCGCCCCTTTATAACGGCGGCCCACCTCTTTGCTTTCGTCGGTTTTCTCCTCTTTGCCTTTGCTCCACGCCTCTTTCCCAACCACCCCTACTGGGCATTGATGATTGCCACTTTCATCTTCTCCATTGGTGGCGGTTTAATTGAATTCTTAATAAGTGCCATTGTCCAGGCCATCCCCTCCGATGCCAAAGCCGCTGCGATGAGCCTCCTCCACTCTTTCTACGCTTGGGGGCTAATTGTTGTTGTCTTAGGGACCACCTTAATGCTCAACATCGTTAAAGGGCTAAATTGGCACTACATCGTGGTAGCCTGGGCGATAGTCCCCCTGATTAACTTCTTCAATTTTATGCGCGTCCCATTAGCTCCACCCATCAAGGAGGAGGAGAGGACCCCCACAAAAGAACTCCTCACCTCCCCCTTCTTCCTGCTAGTAACCTTGGGAATTGCTTTAGGGGCCTCAAGTGAATTGGCCATGTCGCAATGGACCAGCACTTTTGCCGAATCGGTCTTAGGCCTCTCTAAAACGACAGGCGACCTTTTAGGCCTCTCTGTTTTTGCCGCTCTTATGGGAGTTGGACGCCACCTCTATGGCAACTATGGGAAGAGGGTCAATATCTTAACGGTGATGTTTTGGGGTTCAGCCTTTGCAGCGCTCTGTTACCTAGTCGCCTCCCTCTCCCCTATCCCCATCCTCTCCCTAATCGCCTGCTCGCTCTGTGGTTTTGGGGTCTCTCTTCTTTGGCCCGGCTCCCTCTCGGTAGCCGCTGAGCGCTTTCCCAATGCGGGCTCAACTGTTTTTGCCCTCCTAGCCGCTGGTGGAGCAGCTGGGGCAGCTCTTGGACCGTGGCTCCTCGGTTTGATTGCTGACAATGTCCCCTCGAGCTTCCCCCTCTCCCCCCTAAGGGTGGCGATGTTGGTGGGAACCCTCTTTCCAATATCTATGATGCTAACCCTTGCCGCTATTCGTCGTCGCCAGACTTTACCCAAAGGTCAAACTAGTGTTTAATAGCGGTATGAATAGAGATGACGCTGTCGCGTTGTACAAAAAATACAACACCCAAGAACACCTTTGGCACCATAGCCTCGCGGTCGAGGCTGTCATGCGCCACTTTGCCCGTCACCTAGGGCACGATGAGGAGTACTGGGGAATTGTTGGACTCCTTCACGATATAGATTATGAGCTTTATCCTGAAGAACACCTAGTTAAGGCCCCCGAGATCTTACGCCAAGCAGGTGTGAGTGAAGCGATGATCCACTCAGTGCTGAGCCACGGTTGGACCATCTGCACCGATGTTGAACCACAACACGCGATGGAGAAGGTGCTCTTTACAATCGATGAGCTGACCGGTCTTATTTCAGCTTCTGCTATGATACGCCCCTCAAGGAGCCTTTTGGATTTAACCCTCAAGTCGGTGAAGAAGAAGTGGAAGGCAAAAGAGTTTGCCGCAGCGGTAGACCGTGAGCTTATTACCAAAGGGGCTCAACTATTGGGCATCGATTTAGATGAAGTTATTGAACTGACGATAGAAGGAATGCGAACTATTGCAGACCAAATAAATTTAGCTTAACGGAGAAGACAGGATGGAAAAGAGTTATAAAATTGTCCGATTTGAAGAAGATTATGCTGTGTGTTGCTCATCAGACGAGAGAGAGGTTCACATTCCTTTTGAGATTATCCCCGAAGACTCGGTGGTTGGAGATACCTTGGTCCACAAAGAAGGGCGCTACCTAAAAGCTTAAGGTAACACCCGCTCTGCCAAGAAGGGATTGAGCTTAGATAGGCGAAAAGCTTCACCATATTGATAGCCACACTGCAAGCCTCGATACTCGGCCAACACCCTCACCTCATTTAAAAGGTCTCTTTGACTCCTCTCCATCCGATAATCGATTTGACTCATGTGGCAAGAGAGGGCTTCAATCTTCATCTCCACCGTTGTCTCAATATTGACAAACTCGGTGGGGATAAAAATTGAGCAATCCACCATCTCCATCTCGTAGACAATTATACGATTCGTTATTGGGGGTTGTTCACACTCTACTTGAGCCAACGAAGCACACTGCCGAGTGTAATTGAGGAGTTTTGCCGTCTCGCTCTGGTCACTGTGGGAATCTTCTTGTGAGTGGGTAATCACCAGGTCGGGTTTAATTGAGCGCACAAGGCTAAGCAACTTACGACGGGTAGTTTCATCGCGGCTATCGAGGGCTAAATCATCCACGTCAAGGGTACAAAATGAGGCACCAATCACAGCGGCACTCTTAGCAGCTTCGGCTAAGCGCACGGCCCTGAGTCGCCCCTTCCCAATCGAGGAGTGGCCTAGATTACCGTTGGTGAGAGAGCAAATTACGACATTGTCCCCCCGCTCAACACACCGCGCTAAGGCGCCAAAACAACCTATTTCTACATCACCGGGGTGGGCCCCCACTGCCAATATCTTCATCTAAACTCCCCTCAAGAGCCCCAACGCTCATTAACCTCATCTAATTCATCAACGAGGCGCTCCACAGCATCGGCGACCCGTTGTGCTTCACTATTCACCTCTTTATCGAGATTCTCCCCCCTTGAGCGGAGGCGCTTGTAGAGCCCCTCCAATTGGGCAAAGGAGTGGTCAAGTTTCTGGTAGAGCCCCTTTAGCTCCTCAAGGGCTCCCACCCATCTCTTCGCTTCGGTAGCTACAGGGAGGTGATCTTTGAGGAGATCGAACGATTGTCCCGCCTCTGGGGCCCACGCCTTGTAGTTGAAAGAGGAGCCTAAAAGACCGGCAAAGTAGTGGGCTACCCGCTCCTCTCCATGGACCACAAAGATGTGGCAAGGGGGCTTGTTAAACGAGGAGAGCCATTTAATTAAACCCTCTTGGTCGGCGTGTCCGCTGATGTTCTCAAGTTTTTTAATTGAAGCGCGTACCTCAATCTTTTCACCAAAAATTGTCACCCGCTTAGCCCCATCCAAAATAGAGCGACCTAAAGTTCCTTTGGCTTGGTAGCCACAAAAAAGGATTGTTGACTCTCTCCGCCAGAGGTTGTGCTTAAGGTGGTGTTTAATCCTCCCCGCTTCACACATTCCACTTGAACTTATTATTACACAGCTCTCTTTGCGAAAGTTGAGCTCTTTCGACTCATCGGCGGTGACGGTGGGCACAAGGGAGTCGAATATTAGGGGGTTGCCTCCCCTCTTAACAACCTCCATCGCCTCCTCATCAAAGTACCCCTCTATGTTGCGTGAGAAGATTTTAGTCGCCTCAATCGCTAGGGGTGAGTCGAGAAAGACCGGCAGGTGTTCAATATGAGGCAGGAGATTGTTGTCGACAATGTAGCGTAAGAGGTAGAGGAGTTCTTGAGTGCGCCCCACCGCAAAGGAGGGGATTATTACATTCCCACCCTGCTTAAAGGTCTCATCTATGATTTCTGCCAATTGTTTGGAGCGCTCATGGGTCGCCTCTTTCTGGTTGGCAAAACTCTCTCCAGTGTGCAAGCGGTCCCCATAGGTCGACTCCATTACAACAAAGTCACCATTGGTAAAATAGACCGGGTCTTCAATTATGGGTTGGTCCAAGTTGCCAATATCGCCCGAAAAGATAAAGTGACGCTCCTCATCACCCTCTTTAAGCCACACTTGAATTGAGGAAGAGCCGAGGAGGTGCCCTGCATCAATAAACTCCACCTCAATCCCTTCGGTGAGGGTAAAGCGCTGGTTGTAGGGGTGCCCCACAAAATAGTTGAGAGCCTTTTTAGCATCTTCTACTGTATAGAGGGGTTCAACTTCGGGGAGTCCTGAGCGTCTATTCTTGCGGTTGTGCCATTCACTCTCCGTCTCTTGGATATGGCCACTATCAGCGAGCATGATGGCACACAGGTCGGCTGTCGCACTAGTGGAGTGGATCTCCCCTTTAAAGCCCCCCTTGATTAAGAGGGGGATTCTCCCCGAGTGGTCGATATGGGCATGGGTCAACAATACATAGTCGATCTCATCACCCCTAAAGGGTAACTTTAACCCAAGGGTTTTGGCGTCGTCACCTTGGGGTAGTCCACAGTCGATTAGAAACTTAACGCCTCCACTCTCCATCAAAATAGTACTCCCCGTTACACTCCGGGCAGCTCCTAAAAAAGTAATACGCACTTGCTCCTCCTAGCTGAAAATCAGACGATTTTTCCCGCTGGTTTTAGCCGTATAGAGGGCGGTGTCGGCACTGGTTAATAGAATTGGTGCTGTTAGCCCGTCAATCCCTGAAATTGCCATCCCCATACTCGACTTCACCGTCAAGATAGTTCTACTGAGGGGGACATCAATTGACTCAACCGCCTCGAAGAAGCGTGTAGCAACCTCGTAGTAGTCCTCTTCACCGTCTAAACTTCTAAAAATAACAGCAAATTCATCGCCACCGAATCGGGCAATCGTGTCATCTTTACCGGCTGCCTCCTCAATTGCCATTACCAATGCCATGAGGACCTTATCGCCATCGATGTGGCCCCACTCGTCGTTAATCGCTTTAAAGTCGTCGATATCGATAATCGCTAGGGCGATTCGCTCCCCACTACGGTAGCACTGCTGTAACTCAATATCGAGGAGGCGCATAAAGTTAGTTTTATTCAATATACCGGTCATATCGTCTGAATGGGCACGTCGACGGTATATAAAGAAGTTACGGGCAATTAGGAGGGCCAAACCCCCTAATAGAAGGGGTAAAACTACCCTAAAAAAGAGTTTCACAAAAAGCCCCAAAGAGGGGGGCTCTTCTAGGGCGAGGGTCCACTCAAGCCCCGAATAGTTGATCGAGTAGAGGTTAGTTTTCTCTAGTGAAGCGTCGCCACAAAAGAGCTCTTCTCCACTTGAGAGGGAGTAGGTGTAGTCAGTTAAGAGGCTTTTAATTCTAATCTCTTCTAAAACTCGCTCAAGGCTGAAGTAGAGCTTTAAATAACCCCACACTTGGTTTGACTCAGGGACATAGATGGGGTGGACTCCAATAATTATGAGAGCACCCCCCTCCCCCTTTACAGGACCTGAGAAGAGGTGGGTCTCCCCCACAGGAATAGTCGTAGTGGCCTCTTCCATTGCCACAACGTCCATCCCTTTATAATAAAGATAGCTCTCTCCCAAAATTTCACTGTAATAGGTTAAACTCTCACTGCTCAACTCTCCGTAGATTTCAAGGTCGTGGGTAAAGGTGGTACTAAGAATCCTTAAGGTGGCTGCTTGTTGTAGCAAGAGGGTCTCGAGTCGCTCTTCCAAGTCTTCCACACCCTTTTCAGCTTGCTCTATAATTTGGTTGTTACGATCAACGATGAAGCGGTTAGCAAGAAAGAATGAGATTAAAACAACACACAGAGAAACTGTAATAGCTCCAATTAACTCCCTCTTTGATATCTGCAAAGAGAACCTCCTCCCAATCGCTTTATCGATCAACAATCTAAAGCAATTGGCAACTCCCTCTAATCGAGGAGAAGTTGTAACACCTCATCGGGAGTGTGGGCTTTAACCATTAGACGTCTCACAACTGACGAAGAGGTTGCGCGGGCAATCGAGGCTAGCAGTTCAATATAGGCACTCGATTCCTTTTCAGGGGCTAGCACTAAGAAGAAGAGTTGTGAACCCTTACCATCTTGGGCTTTAAAGTCGATTGGTTCGGGGGTAATCCCCATCACCAAGGCAATTTTATCGACAGCAGCTGTTTTGGCATGGGGAATTGCTACCCCATCAGCTAAACCAGTACTCCCCAACACTTCACGAGCCAGTACAGCCGATAAGATCTCTTCGTGGTTGTAGGTGGGGCGATTTTTAATTAAAACTTCCACTAGCTCCTCAATAATAGCATTCTTAGTCCTAGCTTGTAGAGGTACCTTAATATAATCTCTCTCTAATGCATCAGTAAGTGTCATTTTCCACCTCCACTTGAACATTTGGCATCGCTTCAAACATCTCCCAAACAGAGTCGTTGTCCCGCACAACTAAGACGGGACAAGGGGCGGTCCGCATCATCCGGTCACTCTCGCTGAGAAGCTCATCGCGACGACTGTGGATAGCTGAGATCCCCCCCAATACTAATAAATCAATGTGGTTCTCTTCAAGATAGTTACGCACCTCGGTGTTGACGCTCCCCGAACTCTTAATCGTCTTCACATCAACCCCTTTTTGACGACCAAGTTCTTCCACATGGCGCAAGTAGCGCCCCGCATCCTCTTCAATGTCGCGCCGATACTCTTGTTCCTCAATATCGAGGAAGATTCTTGCTTTAACCAAATCTTGGAGAGCTTTTGTATTAACGACATAGATTGCCGTTAAGGAGCCCTCCAACCGTTTAGTTAGGGCAATGGCTGCCATTGCGGCAGTTATGGAGTCTTCAGATCCATCAAGGTAGACCAGAATATCTTTAAAAGGTTCACTCATACCTTACCCCTTTGTGCTGTTGCTCTCTCCATCCTGTTTTTAACCTGTTTAAGCAGCATAAAATTTTCCCGTTCCGCCTCTTCTATTCTACTTTGGGTGTAGGCTAATGTCTCTTTGAGGTCGGGAATAACTATCTTTTCTAAAGCATTTACTTTACGTATTGTCTTTTTAACCTCTTGGGCCAGTCGCATAATAGAGACCTTCAACTCAGCTAGGCGTCCCATCAGTTTGAGCGCCTCTTGAAACTCTTCTAACGTATCTTCGACCGCTAAAGTGGTCCCTTCAGGGGAGAAGTAGGGTCCCCCGGCACTAAAGGTGGTCTCAACTCTGGGGAGATGCACCCCCATAACCTTCCTTTGTGATAACTCAATCGATGAGTTGATTCTAACGGCTCCAAAGAGGTTAGCCACCCTGAGGCGCCCCATCTCCATCACTGTGTGCTGAAGGCTGTCGCCTGCTTTAGCCAACGCTTTGTCGACTCTGCTCTGGTAATCGACCGCTTGGTCGACGAGGGTGAGGAGCTCAACGACAAGAATTGAACGCTTCTGGTCGAGCAACTCGTGCCCCAGAGTCGCAAAGCGTAGCTCGTCAGTGAGCTTAAGGAGGTTGCTTCTGGTGGGGGCAACGTTACGCTTCACTGCTCCTCCCGTAGTAGGTGTTAATCTCCTCTTCAGTCACCCTATGGAGCTCTTCAGGGGGAAGTTCCTCCAAAGCTCTCCAACCTAAATCGAGGGTTTGTTCAATTGAACGGTTCTCATTAAAGGCTTGATTGACAAATTTCCGCTCAAAATAGTTCCCAAATTCCAAGTACTGTTGATCGAGAGAGGTCAACTCCTCCTCTCCAATAACAGAAGCGAGGTTTCGCACATCTTGGACGTGGCTATAGGAGGCAAAGAGCTGGTTGGCCAAGTGGGGATGGTCATCCCGGGTCATCCCCTCCCCTATGCCATCTTTCATGAGACGGCTAAGGCTTGGTAATCCGTTGATGGGGGGATAGATTCCCCTCCCATACATCTCACGATCAAAGACAATCTGCCCCTCGGTGATGTAGCCGGTTAAGTCGGGGACGGGGTGCCCGATATCGTCGTTGGGCATGGTGAGGATAGGGAGCTGGGTGATAGACCCCTCTCTCCCACTAATCTTACCCGACCTCTCATAGAGCTCAGCCAAGTTTGAATAGAGGTAACCGGGATACCCTTTGCGGCTCGGTATCTCTCCTCTCAAGGTGGAGATCTCCCTGAGCGACTCACAGTAGTTGGTCATATCAGTCATGATTACCAAAACGTGCTTCCCTTTGGTAAAGGCGAGGTGTTCAGCGAGAGTAAGGGCAGTACGTGGTGTGATAGTCCTCTCGATGGAGGGGTCGTCCGCCAGCGACAAGAAGAGGGCGACATTTCCCAAAACCCCCGAATCTTCAAAGCTGTCGATGAAGTAGCGCGCTACGTCGTATTTAACCCCCATAGCAGCAAAGACAATGGCAAACTCTTGTGTCTCAGACAACACCTTAGCTTGGCGAGCTATCTGGGCTGCCAATTGGTTGTGGGGTAAACCGTTGCCACTAAAGATGGGCAATTTCTGCCCTTGAATAAGGGTGGTGAGTCCATCTATAACCGAGACCCCCGTTTGGATAAAGTCACGCGGATACTCGCGAGCGGTGGGGTTTATGGGAAGCCCATTGACATCCATCTCCCCTTCTCCGTGGGGGAGAGACCCGCCATCACGGGGATGGCCTAAGCCGTTCATAACGCGTCCCAACATCTGCTCAGACACGGCAAGGGTCAATGGCTCCCCCATAAATCTGACACGAGTATTGGGGAGATTGAGGCCACTGGTCCCTTCAAAGACTTGGACAACCACCACTTCGTCACTTGTATCGAGGACTTGCCCGGTGCGCACTTGGCCTTGGCTATCGACACACTCAACCAACTCCCCATATCCTATTGGGTGGGTGTTACGGACATAGATTAGCGGTCCGTCAATCCGACTCGCCCCCACATATTCACGCCCACTGAGGAGGCGTCGGTCGAGGGTCTCTATCCTTCTAACGCTCTTCATAGATTCCTCCCAGTTGTGTCATCGATCGCTCTAGACGGAGGGCAATATGGTCCAATTGGTCTAAATCGTCATTGGGGACACTGAAGCGCATTCGGGCTATCTCTTGGACAACCTTGAGGCGCCTTATCTTAACCATCGTCACCCCTTTGGCTATTGCATCTGATCCTAAATGCCAATAGTCGAGAATCAATTGTAACATCTTCAGCTGCTTAGCAACGGTGCTGTAACGGTCAATCTCATCAAAGGCGTTTTGTTGCAGGAAAGCGGTCTTAAAGAGGCGACACACCTCTAAGATAAAGTTTTGACTATCAGGGAGGGCATCAGGTCCCACCAATTTAACAATCTGCTGGAGACGCACCTCTTTCTGGAGGAGTTCCATTATCTCTTGGCGACTCTCAAGCCATCCCCCCTCCCCTTGGAGTTGCCACCAAGGGGCCACCTCATCAACATACTCGGAGTAGGAGTCGAGCCAACTGATAGCTGGGTAGTGACGCTCACTTGCTAAAGAGCGATCTAAGCCCCAGAAGCAGCGGACAAAGCGACGGGTGTGTTGGGTCACTGGCTCGGAGAAGTCTCCTCCTGGAGGGGAGACTGCCCCAATAATCGAGACCGACCCCTCGTCTCCTCCGAGCGTCTCCATATAACCGGCCCGCTCATAGAACTGGGCGATCCGGGTGGGGAGATAGGCCGGGAACCCCTCTTCAGCCGGCATCTCCTCCATCCGCCCCGAGAGCTCTCTAAGGGCCTCAGCCCAACGGCTCGTGGAGTCGGCCATGATAGCCACGTGGTATCCCATGTCACGGTAGTACTCAGCTAGAGTTACCCCAGTGTAGATACTCGCCTCACGCGCCGATACCGGCATGTTGGAGGTGTTGGCAATTAAGATGGTGCGCTCCATCAAAGAGCGCCCCGAATAGGGGTCAATTATTTGGGGAAATTCACGCAACACATCGGTCATCTCATTCCCCCGTTCACCACATCCGATATAGACAATAATGTCGGCATCACACCAGCTGGCAATAGCGTGCTGGGTCATCGTTTTTCCGGTACCAAACCCGCCGGGAATAGCTACGGTCCCCCCTTTGGCTAACGGGAAGAGCATATCAATTACCCGCTGCCCAGTAATTAGGGGGATTCCTAAAGGTTTCCGATTGGCAATGGGGCGTGGAACACGAATCGCCCACTGGTGGTACATCTTAAGGGGGATCTTTCGCCCACTGCTATCAATAAGGGTACAAACCACTTTTTCGACATTATAAGAGCCCTTCTTAACAGTTTCAGCTACCTTATAGGGGGGACTCCCCTCTAACGTAGGTGGAACTAATATCCGGTGCTCGACCCTCTCGGTCTCTTGTACACTCCCAACAACTTGACCAACTTTGACCTCATCCCCTTCCTTTACAAGAGGGGTGTATTCCCATTGAGTGGTGTGATTAAGTGCATTAGCCGCTACACCCCGTTGAATGGTATCACCACTATACTCTTGAAGTCGCTCTAGGGGGCGCTGTATACCGTCATAGATTGTCCCAATCAGACCTGGACCCAGCTCTACCGAGAGGGGGAGATTGGTCCCGTAGACATTGTCTCCAGGGGCAATTCCGGTCGCCTCTTCGTAGACCTGAACTGTCGCCTCCTCTCCATCGAGTTTAACTAACTCACCAATGAGGAGCTCTTCACCCACATAGACCAGCTCCATCATCATTGCGTCAGTGACCCCTTTGATGGTAATTACCGGCCCGTTAACTCTTTTAACTTGTCCAACTATTCTTTGCGGCATGGCTCTCCTTCCATCAACTCATTCAGTTCACGATCATAGCGGATTAAGCGGGTTACAACTTGGTTATTGTAGGCAATTTTACCATCTAGAGAGGCTACTTCAACCCCTTGTCCAGTCAAAACAGCTCCCCCAAACTTGAGTTTTACCTCTTTACCTACCTCCCTCTTCACCAGCGCTTCTGCTTCACGGAGCATCTCTTCATCAATCTTCTCTTTGAAAGAGCAATTGACGACGGCCTCTGGACGGTCGAGTCCAATAGCACCCTCTGCAATCCATCCAGCCAAGGTGTGGCGGTACTCTTCACTACCGATAAGAGCACTCATCTCCTTAACTGTCTTCTCAATCACCATCTTTCTGAGGCGCTCAGTGAGAGAGACACGGTACTTACGCCCAAGGTTGCGCAAAGCCGACTCTTCCATCCTTTTAATCTGGTCGATCCGTTTGGCGCTAATCTCCTCCTCTTTTTGGTGGAGTTCCTCAATCCTCTTAGCGGTAGAAGAGGCAATTAACTCAACATCTTGGCTACTTTTTTCTAAAATAGCTTGTGCTTCTTGGTTAGCCACCTCAATAATCCCCGAGAAGAGTTGTTTGGTAGTTTCTTCACTCATAGTGCTACCCCTATTGCAGCGTTGACGAGAGCGCGAAGATCACGAGAGACCCCTCCGCTAAAGCGGTTGGGGATTTCGACAATCAGGGGGAAGGTTTCACTGAATGTGTAGTGGTCAACGACATCTCTCACCATATCGGCGATATCTTGGGTGATAATAATAATCCCATTGTTGCGATCATCAAGCGCTTTCGAGAGGGCCTCACGCGCCTCTTGTCCATTCTTGGCCACCACGCCGGTAGTTCCAACTAAAGAGAATCCTAGAACTGTATCTTCATCACCAATAACAAAATAACGCATCAGACTCTATACTTTCCCCAAAATCATCAGTGCCGTAATGAAACCAAAGACAACCAACCCTTCTGCCAGTGCAATAAAGATCAGTGCCTGTCCACCAATTTCGGGCTTCTCACTCATAGCACCCATCGCAGCTGCTCCAACGTGTGAGATGGCGAAACCAGCTGAAACTGCCCCAACAGAAAATGCTAACGCGGCTGAAATTACCGCCCACATAATGTTCTTGCTATTCATCTCAAGTGCCACATCGCTCTCTGCTGCAAAAAGTGGTGGTGCAAAGAGGACTCCTGAGGCAACTAAGAGTAGCAAGGTTACTACCAGCGATAATCCAAGACGTTTTTTAAAAGTTTGCGTGGTCACAATCAACCCTCCTAACTATAATTTGTTATCTACCCTCCCGTTCCCCACTATACCGTAAGGAGACGGGGTTGTAAGACAGGCCATTGCCTGTAAAATACTTTGTGAAAAATTCGTAATAGTTCAATCTGAGTGCTTGAATTCCTGCCGACAACCCCTCAAGGGCTATTACAAGGGCATTACCCACCACCAAGACTAAAACTCCAGGAACACCACCCCCCACAAGGGCCGCCATCTGGTCAAAAGCGACCATTAAGCTGACGTGGGCTATCCCCAGTCCAGCCACCCGCATGAATGAGAGGGTATTGGCTAAGAAGCCACTGAAGATCTCAAGGACATCAACAACCCACTCCAGCAGTGATTCCATTATAATCGAAGCGACCCCTTTGCTCTCCACTTTTTTACCTAAGCGCTTATCCCTCATCCGGTAGAGAGGAATTTTAAAGAGTAATAGAACTAAGGGGATTATAAAGACAATTGGCAAGAGACTCCCTGAGGGGAAGCTCTTGTAGTTAGACTTCACGAAATAGGACCCAGCCCAAACTCCCCAACCAAAAATCCACCCTGCAAGGACCCCATTCTTGCTCCACACTAACTCTAAGTAGGAGCGTTTACGAATCAAGTTAATCCAGTTCAAAATTAGACCCATGAATATGATAATTACCCCAAAATAGATTGTAATGCCTAAAATTGAGTAGATGGTACGTCCCCCAATTATCTCCCCCTCCACCACTGCGTGGTAGTTGAACCAGAGGGGAGGCAAAAGTGGATAGCCGAAGTAGGAGCCAAAGAGGACCCCGGTAATTATTGAAGAGATTCCTAAATAGATGAAGAGCTGGTAGAGTCCGGGATCGATTAGCCCCTTCTTAAGAGGTTTACGGTCGCGGTAGTAGCGGGTTCCAAAGAGTCCAATCAAAGCTATAATTAACCCCTGCCCTGCATCGGCAAACATCAAGCCAAACATCGCCATATAGGAGAGGGCTACAAAGGGGGTTGGGTTAATAGTTCCATACTCTACAGTATCGTAGTTATCAACTAGACGTTGGAAGGGGCGCAATAGTGGCACCTCTTTAACGGCTGTAGGTACTTCGTGGCGTGGCATATTCTCGGCCTCAATCCACTCAATAACGCACTTACCTCCACTGGCTTCCATCACCGCCTCTTCGACGGTGGCCACCTCTTGAGCAGGAACCCACCCCGAAAAGATTGAGGTGTTACGGGTGTAGCTGAATTTGGAGCCCATCTTACCCACCAGTTCTTGGAGACGGAGATTGGACCACAATTTCTCAAGGTTTGATTGTTCCCTCCTAATACGCTCCCCCACCTCCCCCTTAATCTTCTCATTATCCTCTTCAACGCGGTTAAGTTTCTCTCGAAGGTGCTCTTCTAAGAGGAGAAGGGCCGGCTTTTGGAGTTTACTGTCGGGGTTCTCTTCCCACTGGAGGGTATCGAGAGCACGGTTTATTTGGGCACGATCCCTTTGGAGGGTGAGGATTACCATATCGTCCCATCCTTGAGGATTGAGCAATTGGTAAGCATTTCCTTCCAAGTTGCGTTTAATAACCTCTTTAGAGGCCGCCGTCTTACCGATGTGAAGGTCGATGTAGTTGAGTTTCTCCCCCTCAACATAGTGCCACAGCTCTTCAACCCTAATTTTTTTCTGGCTAATCTGTTTTTGACGCTCTCTAATAGAGGCTAACTCGCCCATCATCCGCTCAACTAAACCCCGCCCCTCACTGAGCGAGAGGCTCTCCATTGTTTTAGGGTCAAGTTTTTCACTGGCTGGGATAGGAATATTGCCTTGGGAGAAGAGGGTCTCAATTCTCAAGCGTAAATCGGTAAACTCTTGGGAATTTTCTTGGCTCTCACCAGCATGGAAATGGGAGGCCTCTTTGGGGGCTAAACGCTTCACTTCGATAAAATCGACCACCCCTAGAGCCAGCAACTCTTGCATAACCCTATCGGTAGTCTCATCGAGAACAACAGCTGTCATCAATTTCATAGGAACTGTAAAAACATTCATAGAGTATACTCCTCGATAGCTTCTGCTTCCCATCCGTAGTTAACACCGTTAATAATGGTTCTTACAATCGAATTTTGGCGCTCTTCAAGAAAGAAGTAGGCTAGAATAGTACCGATGGTAAAAGGGTTCCCCCGCAACATCTTTCGATACTCTTCGCGCCTCACCTTGAAGAGGTAGCTCTCAACCATCAGTGTTAAGTTCTCACTGGAGCTCTCCCTCGAGGCAGCCAGCTCTTTGGCTAATTCGGGAAAGCGAAAAGCGATTAACTTCATAGGGGAGCGACTTTGGGCCGGTTGTTCCAAATACTCTTGGAACTCCTCACTCTTGGTGATTACCCCCCCCTCCAGCATCAAGGTTTTAAGGTGTTCTCCATCTAAGGTGTAGAGCCACCCAAACCTAAAGAGGTTAATAATATTTTTCAAATCGGCGTCGCGCTCTAAGACCTGTTCTAAGATAGAGCGGTCCTCTTTTGAGAGGCTTTTAGCCTCCTCTCTTAAAAGATTGAACCAGATTTTGTCGAGGGTTATCTCAACATCGAAGAGCCCCTCTTGCTCCACCTGTTCGTTACTAAAGTGGGATAATGGTTCACGGTAGGGGGTCCCTTCAAGGGCCTCCACAATCTCACTAAAGTGGGTGCTGTTGACGATGCGAGCCCACTCAATTTCAGAGGTTATCTTACCTTGATAAAGGTAGCCGTAGCGGTAGTCTATATTTTGGCGTTTAATCCGGTTGCTAAACCAGAGACGTATCACACTCTTGAGGTTTTCAACTTCAAGCTTCCGTGTTAATGCTGCCACCACCGCCCCCCCGCCCCCCTTTAGGTGTGAATTGACCTCCTGATGGAGGATTATGTTGCGGGCAAAGAGCCACGCCTCCAGCCGTTCTATATCACCACTTTGGTGGTAAAGTTCAATAAGGGGTTCGTAGTGGGTCCCCCTTAGAGAGTAGAGTGCTTCGGTGAGTGTTTTAGAGCGACTCAGAGTATCAATCTGTCGAGCAGTGAGCATCGAAGTAATGCGACTTTTCAATTTAGCATTGATAAACGCATACCGGCTTAAAGCACCAATGCTCACTGCGACTGCTCCCTAAGAGTGGTACCACTTAAAAGGGTGACCATCTGTGAAGCTAATCGCTCAACACACGCTTCTAAATCAATCTCCTCTCTCTCTTGTTTTTCTAATATCTCCTGCTCCTCTTTGAGTCGTCTATCAGAGGCTTCTTGAGCCTCTAAAATAGCTCTCTCTCGGTCTTGGGCTGCCTTTTCACCGGCGACATGTAAAGCCTGGTCCCCCTCAAGACGGGCTTGAGTGACCATTTTTCTCCCCTGGTCCTTAGCTTCTTGGACTATTTTTTCAGCTTCCGCCTCTACTGTGAAAATCTTGTTAATTAATTCGCTTCGCATGGTATCTATTCTAACTTTTAAAACAAAACGAATCAAGCAATCTTAAGGGGCGACCACACTCTCCTGAGCTCCCCTTTGGGGGAGAATGGCATCTATATAAGGTTTCAAGATAGAATTTAAGCGCATCATGTTGATGTATCGTTGTTGCTCTTCAGTCGACATCCTGTTAAAAGCCGAACCACTGAACTTTTCACTAGGCAGTCGCTCAACAATGGAGTCTCCCGATAATTCAATCTCTTCATGGTAGGAGGCAATTATCGCCCTTGAGGGGTAGTAGACATCCCAGAAAGTCTCCTCATCCATTGTATCGATAATTGGGATGTGGAAGTGTCCCTCATCGTCGATGAGGGGGTCTTCAACCTCAATGCCCATCATCCTGTCAAAGTTTTCAAAATCGAGGCGCTGTGAGAACTCATCAGCGATGAAGGTCTCAATAACAAAGACGGTCGCCTTATCATCTCTTTCGGGCTCAATGTTTATGCGGATATCGATGGGGGGGTCATCCTCACTACTCTTGGGGAGGTAGAGGCTGAACTGGTACTCACCTTTAGCCACCCCATCGAGGTAGAAGAAACCACTCTCATCAGTGAAGATATAGAGGCTCTCATCGGGAACTAAGATCTCCCACCCCTCCTCATCGTACTCAACCTTGTAGAGGTTGGTGGCATAACGGGAGTAGGCAGAGTTGGCGGTGTGTAGAAGTGTACCAACCACGGCGTGGGTCATCTCACTACTAATTCTAATAGCATACCCCTGGCGTGGTCGGGGGATGAAGTCGTAGACAAAGGAGGCTCCGCTACTCATCGCCGACTCTCCCACCCCATAGATTACGACGTTGTTCTCTATGTTACTGCTGATTCCACTGAAGAGCCCCACTCCAAAGATTTTAGGAAGGGGATCAGGGGCTGTCGTCATCGTCTTGGTTACTGCGATATCACTTCCCTTGAGGGCGCCGGTCGGTTTAACCAAGAGGAAGTTCTCCCCTATTGAGCGGGTGATTCCCAACATCCCGTTGGCGAAGGCTAAGGCGGTATTCAAGCTTAAGCTGGTGTTGAAACGTTTAAAACCATCGCTGTACTGTTGCCTTACTGACAAACCGAAGGCAGAGCCACTGTAGCTATAAGAGAGACTCCCTTGGTGCTGTAGCGGATCTTCAAAGTGGAAGCTGCTGAGAGAGAAATTGAGGTTACTACGCTGAGTATTGAGTATTCTCCAGTTGGCGTTAAAAGAGGGCCAGCTTTGGAAGTTGGTTGAAGTTGATGCGCTGAGAGAGGGGGTAAAGGAATAACTGAGACTCATTTGTCCCCTAATTGTCGCCTTTGCATCATCGCTACCTTGAGAAATTGAAATTGAACCACTAATGGGTAATTTGGGGATAATATGGAGACCCAAGTTAAGTGAGGCCCTCCAGTCGATGCCTGGCTCTCCAACTCTCCATTCGAGACTTCCGCTGAAGGAGTAATTAATACTTAAGGGTAATTTCCCAGAGAGTGAGAGGGAGAAGTTGAGGCGATCGTCTCCAAGTGAGACTGTCGATGAGGGGGAGATATTAACCTGCTCATTGTAGCGGGCATTGCGGTAGCCAAGTGTCAAGTCAAAAGAGTTTAAAATAGAGTCATCACTCAACCCCACCCTATAACCAAGCTGACCAAAATAGCCAAAAGCGTAGGGTTTGCTGTAACTAGCCCCCCCTAACACGTCAAAAGTTCCAAAAGTGGTGGCAATAATAGTATTCAACCCCAGATAGATGGCCGATGGACTCGCCCTTAAGTTATAAGAAGCAGAGATGGTATGGGTCAATCCAATGTGTTGTTCAGCTCTGAAGGTGGTCCTAGTGGGATCAATTTGGGGCATAGAGAGGCTTAGTGTATAGAGGGTATCTCCCTTGCTAAGGAGACGGGAATCGTACCCCAAATCGAACTCGTATTCACGGGTTGCATCCTCATCAGAGAGGGGGGTAACCTCCACCCTAACCCGGTTGGCTCCTTGGGTAAATGAGAAGTCTTTAAGGTTATAGATTCCTGCTTGAAGTTGACGCCGATAGACACTCTTTTCGTTAATAAAGACCTCTACTGTAGAGGGTTCGTCAAACTCCACCAAATATTCCATCTGGTGCCCTTTCGCCTTTACGTCACCGTAGCTATAGCGCTTTTCAAGGGCAATTCCGATTGTATCGCGTGATAATCCTAGATAGTCGTTGACGTTACCAAAGGTGAGGCGCAGACTCTTTGATTGGAAGTCGTAAAACCCTTGAATTCCATAGAATGAGAGGTAGTCACTTATTTCCGTTGACCATTTATCAGACAGGTATTCACGGTAAGCTTGCCCAGGGTGGAAACTGTAAGAGAAATCAAAGGCAACATTGAAGAGTGAAATTGAGTTGTGCGACTGCATGGTGAAAAGGGAAGTTGGCGATATTTTCCAGTCGTTGTGCTCACTCAGAGAGAGGAGAGAGTAGATTGAGTAGTTACTATACCAAGAAAATTTAGTTGGCTCGATAAACTCACTCCCCCCCATGCTATAAGTGGAATACTTTAACAGTCTCCCAGGGTTAAGGGAGAGGGTACGGATGGGCATCATCTCGGTAGAAAAAGTGAGGTAGAGCTCAAATAAGTTGTAATCAAACCAGGCGTCAACACCCTTTGCATTGAGCTCTTCCAAAGGTAACTCTTCACCTACTTCCCCAAAGAGTTCGTCACGCACATCTGCAACTAAGAGGCTGCCAACCAATTTCTTTAACTCACCGACGTTGATAAAGATATCTTCATCCCCAAAGGTGACACTCAAGTCGCCCAGATACTCATCGTTAACAAAGAGGGGAACATAGTAGGTTCCATCGAAGAATAGAGCGTAGTCCTCCTCCCCTGCGACAAAGAAGTCGGCCCAGATGTCATATTCATCGTCATCTGCCCACATAAAGTCATCGAAGGGCTCTTCCCAATCATCCCAAGGGGAGTAGAACTCCTCTTCCGGTGGAGGCAGAACTTGAACCTCCTCCTCAAAAGGAGGCTCTTCGACGACTATTGGCACAATAATTGGAACAATCTCCTCTTCAACGGGAGGTTCTTCCTCTATTTTTGAGATAGGCTCTTCTTCTACTATTGGGATAACAACATCTTCTACGAGAGGTTCTTCTTCAACTACCAAATCGACTATAGGTGGCTCTTCAGCAGGGGGAAGAGTAGCAAAAGGCTCCTCTTGAATCACTTCAGGGGGAGCCTCCTCTCGAGGGGGTGATGAACAAATAGTCAAAACAAGTAGTAAAGCGATTGCATAGAGAAGTACAACCACCAAAGCGGTTACAGTTTTAACTCTCCTAGCGGCCATCGCCTATGGACCCTCAACCAAACTAGTTATTGTACGAAACTTTGGCTGTGAATACCTTTTCTGCCGCGGCCAAATCTTTAGGGAAAGTCATGTTTTGTGGCCAAGCAACCTGTACGGTAACCGTTTTGCCGGCCAAAAGGTTAAGCCCATTAACTACTCCTAAAGCAGCACCTTCATAGACTACACTTTGTCGTGTAGCATTGTTAATAACTTCAACTTTTACACCATTTAGTATTTGGTGAATCGTCCCAGTGTTTGAAATTGTCAAACTGAGCGCTTCACGTCCATCACTAGTAATAACTGGTACAACTTGATCAACTTGTACTTTGGTTGTGGTGCGGGTAGGACTAACATAAAGGCTAGTTGTATAGACATAGAGGAAGTTAAACATACTCTGCCCTTCAGTTGCCCTCCCCATTGAGTAGGGGATCTGTTCTGCTCTAAGTCTAAATGCCATCTCAGTAGGGACGGTCCGTGGTCCACGGTATTGAACCCTAACTATCTGGGAGCTTTGGGGTTTCAAAATCACCTTACTAGGGACAATAGAGAAATACGCTGCAGCGTTCTCATTTTTCTCTTTACCAGCGCTATCGATATCTCTAGTTAAGGCAGATATCTCGATAGCAATACTATCGTTGGAGTCGTTAACGATTGTATAGGTTTTCGTACTATTTACCCCTGATGGTGCAAATGTTTGCTCAAGTGGGGAAAACTGGAAAGCAAACACAGGCACGACAGTGAAGATTAACAGCAGAAACACCATTATCTTTACTTTTAATCTATTCATACGGTGAATCATACCACTCATATGCAGTGAGTGCAAAGTACTTTTTTCTATTTCGTGACCTTTACTCATTCTAAACCCCATAATTAAAATATATATTTATATCCGCCCATTTATACCAATAATATAGAAGATAGGCAGACTTGTGTCAATTCTAATAGGACCTTCCCCTCCATATTGTTAGGATATCCCCTTAATAGCTATAAAACTACCATTCTTGTGTCACAATAGGACTCAATTAAATAAAAGAACTGCTTTTATTGACACCCTTCCCCCTATTGTGGTATGTTCTCTCTCGATGAACGGGCTGTAGCGCAGGGGTTTAGCGTACATGTCTGGGGGACATGGGGTCGGTGGTTCAAATCCACTCAGCCCGATAGACTGCAAGGGTAACGCCTTGCAGTTTTTTTTACCATAAATTCATGGTGGACCGAAGAGTGGA
>LSQX01378473.1_pt1 | contig 23066 bp, 22 predicted proteins | sample 654561 | NCBI WGS metagenome assembly LSQX01 (sample SAMN04489861, study PRJNA283612) | anaerobic digester metagenome | isolation source: 4 biogas reactors fed with cattle manure at either 37C or 55C with and... | place: Denmark: Kongens Lyngby | collected 2014
CTTGGTTTTGCCGCCTCGTTTTTCAAAATCCTTTGCCGCCTCTTCCCCCCCTCCACCCTCCACCACCAGCCGCCCTTGCCGCCACCCAACTCATACGCTATCTTGCTCCCAGAAACCACCCCCACCATGCGCGTAGACCTCGACCACCCATTCCCCCTCCGCGAATGCCCCAGCTGCGGCCTCGACGTCCCCTCCAACGAAAACCGCTGCCCCATCTGCGGCTACGAATTCCCCACCCGCGGCGCCATGCACCGCAACCTCTGGTGGATCGCCCTCATCATCCTCCTCGTCCTTCTTCTGCCCCTTCTGACCATGCTCCGCTCCTGACCCACGCAAAATAAACTTGAACAAGCACCGCCGGATTGCTACATCCGGCCCATGTCCTCTCCGCGAACCCAACCCTCGCGCCTGTGGGACACCGCGCCCGCGACCCCACAAACGCTGCCCGCTGTGGCCATCCTGACCGATGGCCCCGAGCTGCCCCCCACCCCCTTCTATCTGCTCGACGAGACCCGCCTCCTCCACAACCTCAAGATCATCCAAACCGTCCGCGAACGCTCCGGCGCCAAATCCGTCCTCGCGCTCAAATGCTTCGCCACCTGGAAACTCTTTCCCCTCATGAGCCGCTACCTCGACGGCACCACCTCCAGCTCCCTCTACGAAGCCCGCCTCGGACACGAAGAATTCGGCGGCGAAACCCACGCCTACTCCGTCGCCTACACCCAACAGGAAATCGAAGCGGTCAGCGCCTTCGCCGACAAAATCATCTTTAACTCCGTCAGCCAGCTCCAGCGCCTGCGCCAGTACACTGGCACCGTTCCTCTGGGACTGCGCATCAATCCCGCTATCAGCCACGCCCCCTACGATCTCGCCGACCCCTGCCGCCCCCAATCCCGGTTGGGCGCCGCCAACCTGACCGACATCCAAAGCGTCATCGAGCACCTCTCCGGCCTCATGTTCCATTGCCAGTGCGAAAACGACAGTTTCCCCGCCTTCGCGCGTATTCTCGATCACATCGACGAGCACTTCGCCCCCCTGCTGGCCAGCGTCGAATGGGTCAGCCTGGGCGGCGGCATCCTCTTCACCGATCCCGACTACCCCCTCGACAAGTTCTGCCAACGCCTCGCCCAATTTGCCGCGCGCCACCAGGTTCAGGTCTATCTCGAACCCGGCGAAGCTGTCGTCGCCGGCTGCGGATTCCTCTACACCCGCGTTCTGGATGTCACCCGCAACCCAACCGACATTGCCATCGTCGATGCCGGCGTCGAACCCCACATGCTCGACCTGCTCATCTATCGCCTGCCCGCCACCCTCGCCAGCCACCAGCCACCCGGCAAGCATCCCTATCAAATCGCCGGACGCACCTGCCTGGCCGGCGACATCTTCGGCGAGTTCCACTTCCCCCAACCCCTCAAGCCCGGCGACTTGCTTGCCTTTGCCGACGCGGCGGGCTATACCATCGTCAAGAAAAATTGGTTCAACGGACTACCCATGCCGGCCATTGTCATTCGCCGGCGGGACCACACCCTGGAGGTCGTTCAAACATTCAACTACACCGACTATAAGCGCAGCTTGTCTTAGACCCTGAAAGGAGGACCTGCCATGAAGCCCCAAAATGTATTGATCCTCGGCGCCGGAGGCGTGGCCCACGTCACCGCTCACAAATGTGCCCAATACAATGACATCCTTGGCGATATCTGCATCGCTTCGCGCACTCAGGCCAAATGCGACAAAATCATCGCCAGCATCCATCGCCAGGGGCACCTCAAAGAACCCACGCGCCAACTGACCTCCCGGCAGATTGACGCCACCGACACCGAGGCCGTCGTCCGCCTCATCGAGGACACCAACTCTGGCATCGTCCTCAACCTCGCGCAGCCCTTCGTGAACATGATGGTCCTCGAGGCCTGCCTGCAAACCGGCGCCGCCTACCTCGACACCGCCGTCCACGAAGAAGACGACCTCATCTGCGAGGACCCGCCCTGGTACGCCAACCACGAATGGAAACGCGCCGAACGCTGCCAGGAACGCGGCGTCACCGCCATCCTCGGCGCCGGCTTCGACCCCGGCGTCGTCAACGCCTACTGCGCCCTCGCCGCCAAACACCACTTCGACCGCATCGAAACCATCGACATCCTCGATGTCAACGCCGGCAATCACGGCATGTATTTCGCCACCAACTTCGACCCCGAAATCAACTTCCGCGAATTCACCATCGTCTGGTCCTGGATCAATCGCGAATGGGTCTGCAGCCCCGTCCATGACGAAAAATGGGTCTTCGACTTCCCCGAAGTCGGCCCCCAGCCCGTCCACCTCACCGGACACGACGAAATCCACTCGCTCGCCCGCTTTATGGACGTCGATACCATCCGCTTCTGGATGGGCTTCTCCGACCACTACATCAAGGTCTTCAACGTCCTCAACAACGTCGGCATGCTCTCCGAAAAACCCGTGCGCACCGCCGAAGGACTCGAAGTGGTCCCCCTCAAAGTTCTCAAAGCCGTCCTCCCCGACCCCATGTCCCTCGCCCCCCACTACAAAGGCAAAACCTGCATCGGCTGCCTCGTCAAAGGCGAGCAGGACGGCGAGAGCAAAGAGCTCTTCATCTACAACATCAGCGATCATGCCGCCTGCTACCGGGAAGTCGGCTCACAGGCTATCAGCTATACCGCCGGCGTGCCCCCCGCCGCCGCCGCGGTCCTCATGGCCCAGGAAATCTGGCTGCCCAATACCATGGTCAACGTCGAACAACTCGACCCCGACCCCTTCCTCGACCTCCTCGAAGAAATGGGCCTGCCCACCCTCATCGAAGACCGCACCCCCTCGCTGTACGCCAACTGACCCCGCGCCGGGCGCGAAAGCAGCCCCCCGTTGGCCCAGGCCCCCCGCCCGAGCCAATCCGGCGCGCGCGTGCCGATGTGAGATTATCGCCCAAATCGGGAATCGTCGCGCCTTCGGGCAACAGGGATGAAAACAATTGATAAATTAAAAATAATTCATATCAAACTGCCTCGCAGCACATTGAAATATTGTTGTCGCTGTTGATGAATGATTCAGGTTAGATTGCCGACAACGAAAGAGCCCCCTGCTCGATGAATACGCTGTACACAATCTACCTTGTCGCTCCGCTGGCCCTCATCTCCATCGTTTTGGCCGCCATCTGGCTCGACCGCTGGAGCGTGCCCGTCATCCTCATCGCCATGGGCGGCGGCATCCTCGTCGGCCGCGACCTCCTCAACTGGTGGCACTTCGACAACGTCATCTGGGCCAACCATCTCGCCAATTTCGCCCTCGTCTTCATCCTCTTCCAGGGCGGCTTCGGCATCGACCGCAAGGTCTTCCGCCGCGTGGCCCTCGCCGCCGGCGGACTCGCCACCTGGGGCGTCATCCTCACCGCCGCCTTGACCCTGCTCTTCCTCTGGAAAATTCTCGGGTGGGACTTCCAAAAAGCCTGCCTGTTGGCCGTCATCATTTCCTCGACCGACGCCGCCGCCACACTCTCCATCCTGCGCCGCTATGCTTTGCCCCGCCGCCTCTCCAGCAGCCTCATCATCGAAAGCGCCGCCAACGACCCCATGGCCGTGCTGCTCACCGTCGTGGCCGTGCAGGCCTTCACCCAGGGCGCGGTAGCCAGCCATGTTCCGCTCATCTTGCGCTTCCTCTGGATGTTCATCATGGGCCCCGTCGTCGGCTGGGCCATGGCCCGCGTCGCGCTCTATCTCTTCAACATACTCCGCCCCCAGGAGCGCAGCCACTACTACGTCCTCTTCTTCGGCGTCGTCCTCATCACCTACGGCCTCGCCGAAGTCATCCGCGCCAGCGGCATGCTCGCCGTCTTCATCGCCGGCTACATCATGGGCAACCGCTACTTCGTCCACAAACACGGCATCGCCAACTTCTTCTCCTCGTTTTCCAGCATCGCCAACATCTGCATGTTCCTCCTCCTCGGCCTGCTCGTCTCGCCCAAAGGCCTGTCGCAAATCTGGGCCGACGGACTCATCCTCTTTCTCGTCCTCACCTTCTTCTCCCGCCCGCTCGCCGTTTTGCTGGGCACTGTGGGCATGAAAATCAAACCCCGCTACCTCCTCTTCATGATCTGGGCCGGACTGCGCGGCTCCGTCCCCATCGTGCTCGCCACCTATCCCGCCGCCGCCGGCATGCCCGGCAGCGATGTCATCTTCAACCTCGTCTTCTTCGCCGTCATCCTCTCCGTTCTCATCCAGGGCTCCACCCTCGGACCCGTCGCCCGGCGCCTCAAACTCCTCTCCCCCCGCGGCGTCCCCGACCCCCTCTACAGCCTCGAACTCTTCACCATGGCCCCCAGCGACATGGACCTCGTCGAAGTTGACCTCCCCGAAACCACCGCCACCCGCCGACCCCGCATCCAGGAACTCAAACTGCCCCCCGAAACCGTCATCACCCTCATCAGCCGAGGCGCGCACCTCATCACCCCCAACGGACCCACCCTCCTCCACAGCGGCGACCGCGTCACCGTGCTCACCCACCATCAAAACGAAAAAAACGTCCGCGACGCTATCCTCGCCTTCTTCCCCGAAAAAGAACCCCCCGGCCTCAGCGCTCCCCCCGACCCGCCCCCCGACACCCCCGCCACTTAACCAGCCTCATCCCCCCGCCAAGTCTGTCCCGGATACAAGACCGAAGACGTGAGGCTGGCCTGGCAACCTTATCGGCAGCAAAAGGCGGCAGCCAAATCGCTAACCTGGATTATTCATGCGACAAGTCCGGCCCGGATGCGAGGCGTGCGGGGCGCAGCTGTATGGACATACTGCAAACCCCGAAAAACGCCACAAGCGGGTTGGAATCGTCGCGCCAAGGGGCAACATGGATGGAAAATAATTTTCGCTCAAATATCCGCATCATACAGTGCCGCAATAAGTAAAGATGTTTTTATCCATGTTGATGAATTATTCAGGTTAGGAGAAAAGACATGAAAACCAACAAAATGCCCCCTGTGCACCCCGGCGAGATTCTCATGGAGGAATTCCTGAGTCCCCTGGGTATTTCTCAGTATCGCCTGTCGCGAGACATCAGTGTCCCTCCACGACGAATCAATGAGATCGTGCATGGCACCCGCAGCGTGACTGCGGATACCGCCCTGCGGCTCGGCCGGTATTTTGGTGTCTCGCCCCAGTTCTGGCTGAATCTGCAGACGCATTTTGACTTGGAAAAGGAAAAGGACAAACTTGGCAATCGGCTGGAATTGGAAGTTCAAACCCATGCCTTGGCATAAATGAAGACACAAATAATCGACGCAAACGGCGGATGGAAGCCATCAGCGGCAAGCCGCCCAGGCCACGTCGCTGATGTTCAATTCGTGCGACATATTGACAGCACAACGTTATGATGTTAATGTGCGGTCAGACATGAGGTAAAGAATGACTGCCCTGACCAAGCGAGTGACCATCTATCTGGAGCCGACCCTGCATCGCGCCCTGCGCCTGAAGTCCATTGAGACATCCCGTTCCCTGTCGAATTTGGTCAACGAGGCTGTGCGCACCGAGCTGGCCGAGGACGCAGAGGACCTCGGGATTTTCGACGCCCGAAAAAATGAACCCACGATCAAGTTCGAGGACTTTGTGAAGGAACTCAAGCGCAATGGCAAAATATGAGATTGTCTTGCGCAAGTCCGTGCGGAAGGACTTGGAGCCGATTCCCAAACGGGATGTCCGGCGTTTATTGGCTGACATAGCCGACCTGGCCAACGATCCCCGCCCCCCGAAAAGCCGCAAGCTATCCGGAGCGGAGAAATACCGGTTGCGTTGTGGCGTGTATCGCCTGCTATACGAAATCCAAGATGCCGTTCTGATCGTTTGCATCGTAAAAGTCGGACACCGCAGAGAAATATACCGGTCATGAATTGGACAAGGCGTTACACCGTACGGCGCACAAGGTGCACTGTCCACTGACGTTTAACAAATCAGGAGTGGCCCCAAAACCTCGACGCCCTCGCCGAGGGGTGACGTTGCAGCAAAAAACACGAAAAAGCACCGGTTTTGCGCCCCAAAATCGTCCAAAATGATCCAAATTGGCACCAAAATCTGGAAAACACCAATTTTCGATGCTCAAACGCCAATTATCCCTCCGGGGTGCCCTTTTGGTGACCCTTTTATTTCGGATGGATCAAAGAGGTGTCTAGCGTAAATTGCCAAGAGAAAACCTGGGAAGCCCTTCTTGAAAGCCTTCGAATAACTTTGGCAGAGGCAATTGAGTTCAACTGCGAAGAAGCCGTGCGTGCTGCTGTCTCAGATTATTCGGAAGAGCTGGTTCCTGTGTGAAACGTAAAGAGCTGCTCAAGCATTTGCACAAGCATGGGTGTGTTTTCATTCGTGAAGGTGGTCGTCATTCATGGTGGGGAGATCCCGGACAGACTGGTTTGGAGCCGTTGACTACTTCATCCGACCCAATGGGTAGCGGGTTTGCTTAGGAATTCTTCAAGCTCGATGCCATCGCCGCCGATCAGCAAGGCGCGGTCCGGCTGGAAATGCTTGGCAAAGGTTTCGGTTCCCTTGTGATACTTTGGCGCACGGCCGCTCTTCACCTCGATGGCAGTTGTTTTTCCGTTGCGCCGCGCGGCAAAGTCAACCTCCGCCGCGCCTTCACGCCAGTAATACAGTTCGCATTCGCCCCGGAGCGCACTATTGGCAAGATGGGTCCCCACGACGGACTCGATTAGACGGCCCCAGCGCTCCGGCTGTTTTTGCGTCTCCGACAGTGATGATGAATCCAGGGCGCTCATCAGTCCCGTGTTGAGCACTTGCAGCTTGGGGCTCGATCCGCGGCTGCGGATGACATTTCCGGTGAATTTTGGCAAACCGCACACCATGCCCGCTGCCGCCAGCAGATTCAGATAGTGAGCCAGCGTTGTCGTATTCCCGGCGTCATGAAGTTGTCCGAGCATCTTGTTGTATGACAGGACCTGCCCGGAGTAGCGGCAGGCAAGTTCAAACAACTGGCGCAGCAAGGCCGGTTTGTCAATTCGGGTCATGAGCAGAATATCGCGTGAGATTGTGGTTTCGATCAGGCTGTTGAGCAAATAGTTGCGCCAGCGTTCCGGGTTGCCGATCAAGGGCGCCGCTCCGGGATATCCCCCATAAAAAATGAACTCGTTCAGAGAAAACCCAAAGGCTTGCTTCATTTCGGAGTACGACCAATGCGTCAAAACAGTTTGTTCAAAACGCCCGCTCAAGCTTTCCGTCAGCCCCTTCAAGATCAGCAGTGGTGACGACCCAAGCAGAACCACACGCAAGGGAACCCGGTTGCGCGTATCTTCATCCCACAGTCGCTTGACGGCTTCAGACCAGTTCCCCACCTTTTGAATTTCGTCCAAGATCAATACAGCGCCTTGCGAAGAGGTTGCCGACAGCCTCGCAGCATCCCATTGCTGTTCAATCCACATGGGGCCGCGCAGTGTCGGCTCATCGGCACTGGCATATCGAACGGGAATTGACAACGGTTCGACCGCCTGCTGCACCATGGTCGTCTTGCCAACCTGTCTTGGCCCGGCAACCACCTGAATAAACTGGCGGGACTCCCGCAACCGCGCAAGCAACTCATTCGCCTGTGGACGGATAAACCTGTTTTTATTTTTGCTCATTTCACTGAGTAAACTTACTCAATATATTGAGTAAATCAAGAAGGAAAGCCCGAAAACACCCAAAAATGCCCCCAAAATCCAAAAATACGCCATTTTCGATGCTCAAACGCCAATTTGCTGGACTCAAAGGCAAAATCCGTGGACAGTGAAGGAGTTGAGCAAGGCTATCAGCGGCAAGCCGCCTCAGTCTCGTCGCTGACATGGGTGTGAGAAATGATGACACTATTCAAACTGATTGAGGGTCTCTGGCCTGTTACCTACTTGACGGGGTTGTTCGTCACCATCGCGTATTTCCGCAAACACGGGAAACCCGTGTTTGTTCTGCTCCTCATCTACTTTGCGTTGGGCGTCTACTCACACACTCTTGCACGACATGTCGACAGATTCTTCATGTCGAGAAGCGCTGCCGAGATCTCACAAGCGCAACTCGACAAATACGAAGCGTATCAGAAGGAAACAGAGGATCTGTATCTCAAGCATTTTGGCACTGCACCCGGTCACACCGCAACCGCGGTTGGACGCATACAGTTCCCCCTTGGCCAGATACTTCTCGTGCTCATTCTCTTTTTGCTCGGCAGACAAATGAAACAAAAGACACCTAACCAAGCCCTGCACGGTACCGCTGACAGCCGCGCAAACGCGTCTGCCAGCGTTCCGTGAGGGCAGTCGTTGGGTTTAGGAGATCGACTATGAAAATCAACTTCACCAAGCGGGAATATCGGCTTCTTCTGGAGATGATGTACCTTGCCGACTGGATGCTCCATGCACATGAGCCCGGCAGCAAGAAGGATCCTTATCATGCCTTGGAACAGAAGATACTGAGCTTAGCGCGCGAGTTTGGATGTGAAGACTTGGTCGAGCACAGTGCACACCTTAACGAGTACTGCCCCACTCAGGCATTTGAGGAGGCTGATACGATTCGAGGCTGCATCGAGGACTATGACGATGCGACATTCTGGGATGAGCTTATCTCGAGGCTCGCAGAACGCGATGTATTCCGAAAGCATACGGCAGAAGAATTGGCCAGGATGACCGGAGAAGACAGAATTGCGCTCTCTTGGCGAGCAGAGGAGTCCTACGCCGATGAGTTCAAAACCAACGGTCTTGAGAGAATCAAAATAGAATGAGCCAAATAAGGCCGGCCAGGGTACGTCGGCTCCGCCGTCGCTCCTCTGGTACGCCCCGCCCGCCGACGCCAAGAATGGGGTGGCGGAACTACGAGACTGCGCTATACTGCAACCATGAAGTGGAGAGCTATCGCCAGCGCCCTCGGCCACCCCCTCAAGGCCTGCTTCGACCTCACCGTCTCGGAGCGCCGCCTGCTCCTGGGCGTGCTGATCCTCTTCGCCATCGGCCTCATCGCGCGTGAAATCCATCGGCGCGACGCCGGCCCCACCACCTACAGACCCCCACCCATGGAGCCAACCCAACCATGAACAACTGCATCTTCTGCAAACTCATCGCCGGCGAAATCCCCTCCGTCAAAGTCTATGAAGACGACGATGTCCTCGCCTTCATGGACATCGCGCCCCTCGTCCACGGCCACACCCTGGTCATTCCCAAGCTGCATGTGCCCCTCTTGGCCGACACCCCTGACGACATCCTCGCCAAGGTGATCCGCGTCGTCCGCCGCGTGGCGCGCGCCCAGCAGAACGGCCTCGGCGCCGAGGGCGTCAACATCCACCAGTCCAACGGCTCCGTGGCCGGCCAGGTGGTGCCCCATCTGCATTTCCATGTCATTCCGCGCTACCAGACCGACGGCCACCACTGGAACTGGAGCCCCAACCCCTACGACAACCCCGACGAGGCCGCCGCCATCGCCGAACGCATCCGCGCCGTCCTCAACGGCTGATCCCATGAATCTTTCCACCCTCGAAAAAGCCATCGCGGGCATCTGCGCCACCGAGCGCCGCTACGCCCCCCAAGCCTACTATTTCCTCCACGAAGGCCTCATCAAAACCCTGGCCGAAGTCCAGGAAAAGGAAAAAACCGTCCGCCACATCAGCGGCGCGGAGCTGGCCGACGGCCTGCGCCGCCACGCCCTGGAATCCTTCGGCCCGCTCGCCAAAACCGTCCTCAACCGCTGGGGTGTCCATGCCACCCGCGACTTCGGCGAAATGGTCTTTGCCCTGCTCGACGCCGGGCTTATCGGCAAAACCGACGAAGACCATCTTGACGACTTCAACGACCTCTATGACTTCGACCAAGCCCTGCTCGGCCCCTTTCGTCCCCGCCCCAAGCGCGCGCCCGCCAAGCCCCGCGCCACCCGCAAAACCTGACATCCCCCCCCGCCGCCTCTTTATTCCGCCCGACCCGCCAAACGCTGGCGCAACACCTTGCGCCACACACTGGCCTTTACGCGCCAGGACAGACTCCGGTCAATGCGCATGATCCGCCGCCAGGTCGCCTCATCCGGCGCAGGCGTGCCCGAGCGGTAATGGTCCATCAGCAAATCCCGCGCCACCTTGCGCAGCGCCGGATGCCGCCCCAGCCCAGCCTCGGCCGCCGCCGTCTCGAGCCGCTCGAGCAGCCGCGCGTATTGCTCGACCCGCCCCGCCGCCCCGGTCCCGCGCATCACCGATGCCGGATTGTCCACGCAATGAAAATACGTCCCCTTTCCGCCATAAAACAGCCCGCGCGCCTCACGCAGCACGACAAAGTTGAAGAGCAGGTCCTCGCCGATCTGCAGCCCTTCGTCAAAACGCGCTCCCGTCCGCCGGATCAGCTCGCGCGCGTACAGCTTGTTCCAGAGCACGCTGTTGTCCTTGAATACAATGTCCGCAAAGGTCAGCGCCCCGCGCCGCTTCAGCCCCTCCATGCGGTAGTCCCCCACCGCGCCCTCGCAAACCTTCTGCGCGCGGCCAATGACAACCTCGGCGCCGCTGGCGCGGGCGTCCTCGAGCAGATTGCCCAGCCAGTCCGCCGACACCCGGTCATCGGCGTCCACAAACGCCAGCCATTCCCCCGTCGCCATCTCCAGCGCCCGGTTGCGCGCGTGCGCCACCCCGCGATTCTCTTCGTTGCGCGCGTAGCGGAAACGGGCGTCCCGCCGCTCCCGGTCCCGCGCCAGTTCGCTCCCCCCGTCGCGGCTGGCATCGTCCACCAGCAGCACCTCGAAATCGCCGAATGCCGACGCCGCCAAGCTCTCCAGCGCCGCGTCCAGCGTGGCCTCCGCCTGATAAAACGGCACCACCACACTGATGAGCGGCCGGCTCAATGCGCGCCCTCTGTCTGCACCGCCCAACGCCCCAGCCGGGCCTTGGGCGTCAATTGGTTCAATCCCAGCCCCAGCAGCAGATAAATATAGATGTAGGCCGTCCGTTCATAGTGATAGGTCTCGACCAAATTGTGCAGCTCGAAACTGATGAACAGCCAGAACAGGAACATCCCCAGCGTCTCGCGGCGATACCGCCACAGCACCCCCAGAAACCCCAGCTTGAACACGATCCATCCCGCGAGGCCCACCACCCCCGTCTCCGCCAGCATGCTGATATATTCCCCGTGCGCGTGCCAGAACGACCACTCGAATTCACGGTTGTTCAGCTTGACGTGCTCCCGGTTGAACCGGCGGTAGCCGATGCCATTGACCGGGTGCTCGCGGAACACCTCGAGCGCGCGGTTCCAAATCACCACCCGCCCCCGGTTGCTGCCGTCTTGCCGGTCCGCCATGGACTGCACCCGCTCGACCACCGACCTCGTGCAGGCCGGCCGCCAGACATGGAGCCCGCCCACCACCACCACCCCGGCCAGCAGCAGCGCCGCCAGCCCCGCCAGCGCCCTGCGCCGACAGGCAAACCCTGTCAGCAGGGGCGTCACCACCAGCAGCGCCAGATAGGATCCGCGCACCTGGTGCAGCAGCACCAGCCCGGCAAACACCAAAATGTTGAGCCCGTAAAACAGCCTCGCCCCCCGCCGCTCACTAAACAAAAAGAACACCAGGAAGAACAGCAACCCCGACACCGCAATCACCGACGAATGCATGAAAAAGTCGGCATAGCAATAGGGCCGGTCCTGCGCGTAACCCGTCACCAGCGGCGCCCAGGCGAACCGAGCCAGGCCATAAACCCCCAGCAGCGTGAAGCCCGCGGCCAGCACCCGCTCCAGACGCGGGATCGGCCGGAACTGGCACATCAGCAGCGGCAGCACCAGCACCCGGGCCGTCTGCAACACCCGGGTGGGCACCTCGGCGTCGCGCACGTCCAGCGCGCTGGCCCCCAACCCCAAAACCCCGATCAGCAACCAGGGTTCGAGCCCGCTGCGCACATAGCCGCACCGCCACACCTGCAACCCGAACAGGACCGCGTAAATCAGAAAAACCTTGCTCTTGAAAACCGGGCACAGAACAAACGCCGGCAGCAGCGCCAGCGTGATGACCCGGAACCAGAGATCAAGATCCCGCCACTCGCCCCCGTGCGACGATGTCCGCTCCGACCGGGCTTCGGCCGCCGCACTCATCCGGTCTTCCCCCGTCTCAAGCATTCAGCCCGCTCGTCAGTTCAAACACCGCCATCAGCATGCTGATGGCCATGAACCCCACCCCCACCGCGATCAGCACCATCATGACCGGCTCCAAAATCGTCGTGAACAGTTTGACGGCCCGGTCCAGCTCGTTGTCATAGCGCCGCCCGATGTGCTCGAGCGCCCCGGCCATGTCGCCCGCCTCCTCGCCCACCGAGAGCATGTCCGTCAGCAGCCGCGGGAACACCCCCCCCTGCGCCAGCGGACGCGAGATGGTTGAGCCGTCCGTCACCCGGTCGCGCGCCGACCGGACGGCCCCGGCAATGATCGAGTTCCCCACCGTATGCTCGACAATGGACAGCGCCTGCAGCACCTGCACTCCGTTGGCCAGCAGCGTGCCCAGCGTATGGGCGAAGTTGGCAAACGCGTTGGCCCGCACAATCCTGCCCATTGCCGGCAGGCGCAGCAGAAAGCGATCCTTCCACTCGATGCCCGCCGGAGTCTTGAGCGCGCGCCGCACCGCCAGCACGAGGAAAAACAGTCCGATCAGCAACGCCCAGCCATAGCGCACCAACCCCTTGCTTATCCCGATCAGGATCTGCGTCGGCAGCGGCAGCGTGCCGCCCAGCTCCTCGAACATGGCCGAAAAGCGCGGCACCACAAAAATCATCATGAAGATCATCGCGCCCACCCCGACCACCGTCACGATCAACGGATACACCAGCGCCATGCTCACCTTCTCGCGAGCGGCCTGAGCCCGCTCATAGTGCCGCACCAGACGCTCCAAAACCGCCGGCAACTGACCGCTGGCCTCGCCCGCCCGGACCATGCTCACATAGAGCGCCGGAAAGGTTTCCGGCCAGCCGTTCAGCGCCGCCGACAAACTCGCGCCCGAGACAATCTCATCGCGCAGATTGCTCACAATGGCGCCGTAGCTCCGTTCGGTCGCCCGCTGGGCCAGGGCGTGCAGCGCGCTCCCCAGGGTCATGCCCGAAGCCAGCAGGTCCGACAGCTCGCTCGTGAACAGCAAAATCTCGCCCATCTTCATGCGCGGCCGCGACCGGGAGCCGCGCTCGAAACGGAACCAGCTCTTGCGCCCGGCCGAACGCTCCCGCGTCGGCTCCGCCTGCCGCTCCGCCTTGCGCCGCGCGCGCCCCTTCGGCTTCTCAGGCTGGGGTTCCCCGCCGCGCCCCTCCGTCACCGAGATCGGCACCAGCCCCTGGCGCGACAACTTGGCCAGCAGCGTGCGGCGGTCTGGCGCTTCCAGCACACCCTCCACGCGCTCCCCGCTGCGGCTCTTGGCAATGTAGCGAAACTGTGCCATGTTCCCGTTCGCCTATTCCCGCGCGTCCGCCGCGCGCGCCATCTGGCCCGGATGCTTCACCCTACGCTTCATCCTCCGAGGTCACCCGCAGGATCTCCTCGAGCGTCGTGATGCCGGCCAGCGCCTTGCGCCAGCCGTCCATGCGCAGCGTATGCATCCCCTCCTCGAGCGCCTTGATCTTGATTTCCGCCGCGGACCGCCGGTCCACCACCATCTGGCGGATATCCTCGCTCAGCACCAGAATCTCATAGATGCCCGTCCGCCCGGCATAGCCGGTGCCCCGGCATTCCTCACACCCCGCCGGTTCATAGATGGTCCCCTCCGCCAGCATCTCCATCGGGAAACCGATGTGATCCAAAAATGTCGCGTCCACGTTCCACGGCCGCTTGCACGCCGGGCACAGCCGCCGCACCAAGCGCTGCGCCACCAGCGCCTCGACCGAACTCGCCACCAAAAACGGCTCGATCCCCATGTCCACCAGCCTCGTGATGCCGCCCGCCGAGTCGTTGGTGTGCAGCGTGCTGAACACCAGGTGTCCCGTCAGCGCCGCGCGGATGGCAATATCCGCCGTTTCCTGGTCGCGGATTTCCCCCACCATGATCACGTCGGGATCCTGGCGCAGAATATGGCGCAGCCCCACCGCGAAACTCAAACCGATCTCCGGCCGCATCTGGATCTGATTGATCCCCGCCATCTCATATTCGATCGGGTCCTCCACCGTCAGAATGCGCTTGTCCACGGAATTGATCGTGTGCAGCCAGGCATAGAGGCTCGTGGATTTGCCCGACCCCGTCGGCCCCGTCACCAGCAGAATGCCGTGCGGACGGCGGATCAGCCGGTTCAGGATCTCCATATCATCCGGAAACAACCCGAGCTTGTCCATGCCGTACATGCCGCTCGAACGCATCAGCAGGCGCAGGCTGACGCTCTCGCCATAGACCGTCGGCATGGTGGACACGCGCACATCAATTTCCTCGCCGCGCACCCGCAGGCTGATGCGCCCGTCCTGCGGCAGGCGCTTCTCGGCGATGTCCATGCCCGCCATGACCTTGATCCGGCTGATGATGGCCGACTGGAACCGCTTCATCTGCGGCGGCAGCGGCGTCGGATGCAGCACGCCGTCAATGCGGTAGCGTATCCGCAGATCGTTCTCCATCGGTTCGATATGGATGTCCGTGCCGCGGTCGTGGTGACACTCCCAGATGATCTGGTTCACGAACTTCACCACGCTGGCTTCCTGATCCAGATTGCTCAAGTCGCCCACCGCCGGCCCGAGGTCCTCGTCGAGATCCAACTGGTTGTCAGCCAACAGGCGGTCGAGCGTGTCTGCCCCGACGCCGTAGAGCTTCTTGGCCGCTTTCTCGATGTCCCCCGCCGGCGCCAGCGCGAACTTGACCCGCATGCCCGAGGCCAGACGCAGCGCGTCGGCCAGCCCCGGCCGGAATGGCTCGCTCGTGGCCACCCGCAGCAAGTTCTCCTCGATGCCCAGCGGAATCACGTTGTACTGGAACACCGCCTTGGTCGGAATCTTCTCGAGCACCTCCCCCGCGATCGGGTCGTCCCCCACCCGCACAAAAGGCGCCTGCATCGCCGCCGCCAGCGCCCGCAGAAAGACCTCCTCGCGCGCGTAGTCGCGCGCCACCACGGTCGCCGTCAGCACGCCGTCGTTCACGCGCTGCTCCTGCTGCAATTCCTCGATCTGCGACGGACTAAACAGCTCCGTCGCCTGCAGCAGCGCCGCCAAACGGTTGAACCCCGCAACCGTCATGGATCAGACCGGCTTCTCCGCGCGGATGTCCGCCAGCAGGCTCAGCGCCCGGTCCAGCGACTCCTGCAGTCTGGCCAGCTCGCCGGCCAGCTGCTCGAGGCGCGCGATCTGACCGCCGCGGATCTGCTCCAGATACGCCCGCCGTTCCTGCAAGGCTTCCTTCTCAGAGATCAGGCGGTCAATCTGCTCGTTGGCCATCGCCAGCGCGGCGTCGAGCTGGCGGACCGTTTCTGCCGGCGATTCGCCGACGGCCAGGCCCGCGCGTGGTGCCGCCACGGGCGCGACCGGCGTGCTGGCATCCGGAATCGGCACCTGCACCTCCTTCCCGCACGCGGCGCAGGGCACCATCAGCCCGGCGCCGGCCTCCTCAATGGCCATGCTCTTGCCGCAATAAGGGCAGTCAAACAGGATATCATTCTCGCGGATGTCAGTTTGGTCGGGATCCGGAATAGGGTTCGGATTCATTGGACACCTCCGGGGGTTTCGGGTTGGGGTTGGGCGGGATACATCGAAGGCTTGGGTTCCTCGGCATTCTTGCGCGAACGGCGCGGGGACTTCGCGGGCTTCTCAACCTCGTTTCCGGGCTCCTCCACGATCGCGCCGGCCGGGTCCACCGTGAAGGGCGCGCTCGTGGTCATCTCCGCGGGCATCGGCAGCAGACTCGAGGACGCCGGCGGTTCGGCGGCGTCTTCCACCGCCTGCTGGCTCATCATGCGCTCGACCTCCCGGCCGAACTCCTCGGGGTCCATGGCTTCCGGCGTCGGCTTGGGCATCGGCTCCGCCGGCTCGATCACCGCCACCGGCTCGACCTCCGACTCCGCCACCACCCGCGCGCGCCGCTTGCCTTCCTTCTTCTGCTTCCTCTCCATCTCCTGCAACTGGTTCGCCGAGAACGGCGCCAGCGAGCTGTCGGACCAGCCCCGGTACCAGTCCTCCGCCGCCACGTTCGACGCCTGGTGCAGGCGCATCGTTTCCAGCCGTGCCTCGTCCGGGCTCATCAGCACATACGGCGTAATCAGCACCAGCAGCTCCGTGCGCTTGCGGCTCTTGTCCTCGTTGCGGAAAAACGCGCCCAGCAGCGGAATGCTCCCCAAAATGGGCACCCGGGCGCTCGACAGCGAGTAATCCGTCTGCACCAGCCCGCCCAGCACGATGGTCGAACGGCTCGGCACCGAAATCGACGCGGTCATCTCGCGCTTGTTGATCGCGTACATCCGCCCGCCCGTGCCCACGTCCACCGGATCGCCCAGCGTATCCGCCGATTGCGTGATCTCCAGCGTCACGTAGCGCGACGGATTGATCCGCGGCTTGACCTTCAGCTGCACCGCCACGTCCTTGTACTCATAGTCCGAATAAAACGTCCCGCCGCTCGAGGTGTCCCCCGTGCGGATCGGAATCTGCTGGCCGCTGATAATGCTGGCCTCGGTGTTGTCCGTGGTCAGAATCACCGGCGTGGCCAGCACCCGTCCCTCGCCCGTCGAGGCCACCATGTCCAGCACCATGTCCAGGTTCAGATCGTTGAACGTGAAAAAGTAGTTCAGCCCCGACCCGCCCCCGAACGCCCGCGTCACCGTCTCGCCCGCCACCTGGTTGAACGTGTTCGGCCCGAACGCCCCGCCCCACGACGCGATCGGCTTGCGCACGCTCACCCCCCCGGCCATCGTCTGGCTGTAGGTCGTCATGGACTTCTGCAGCCACCCCGCGCCATAGGCCGTGTTGTTGTTGAGGTTCACCTCGAGAATCACCGCCTCGATCAGCACCTGCGCCAGCATGATATCCACCTTCTTGATGACCTCGTCCAGCGCCGCGATATCGCTCTTCGTGCCCATCAGCAGCAGCGTGTTCGTCCGCTTGTCCGCCAGAATCTTGGTGTTGGGCGAAAGCTGTCCGATCTTGCCGGCCGCCTCCTCGCCCACCGCCTGGCGCACACGGTCCTGCGCCGCCGCCCGCTGGCGAACATAGTCCTCCAGCGCCCGCGCGCGCCGATCCGTCTCGCCGCGCTCCCCGGCGGCCCCTTCCGCCGCCGCCCGCCCGGCCGTCTCGGACTCCGACTTCGCCGCGCCGATAAAGTTGTTCAGCAGCCCGGCAATCTCCTCGGCGTCGGCATATTCCAGCGCCAGCACCTTGACAATCACCTCCGGGTCCACCGGCCGGTCCAGCACCGCCACGATCTTGTCGAAAAACGTAAAGTTCGAGGGCCGCGAAATCACAATAATGATGTTCGTGCGCTCATCCGTCAGAATCTTCACCTTGCCCTGCACGATCCCGCGTTCGGCCATCGCCGCCTCCAGGGCCGCCGCGCTGTCCGGCGCCGCGGGTGTCTCGGGCTGGGGCTGCCGCGCCCGGATCATCCCCGCCGGGCGGCGAATCACCGGCGCCATCGGCTGGGCCACCTGCGCAACCTCATCCTTCTTCTCGCTGTCGCTCACCAGCTCGTTCAGTCTCGAGGCGATGTCCGAGGCCTTCGCGTGCTTGATCTCATACACCCGCGTTTCGACCCGCGTTTCCGTCGGCTGGTCCACCAGCTCCAAAATCTCGAAAATCCGCCGCAGGTTCGACGACGTCTCCGTCACCAGCAGGCTGTTGATGCGGTCAAAGCGCTGAACCTTGCCATAGCCGTGCAGCATTGGCTGAACCAGATTCACCGCGTCCTCCATCTCGAGATATTTCAGTCCCACCAGCTGGCTCACCAGCGCGTCGCTCTCCGCGTGCCCCCCCTCCGGCAGCACCTTCTGAATAAACATGCCCTCCGCCGGCGCCTTGTCAATTTGCACCACGCGGTAGAACCGCTGCCCCAGCGGCACCAGCGCCAGGTTGGCCATCGCCAGATGGCTGTCCAGCGCCTGCAACTGTTCCGCTGCGGTCAGTTTGTCCCCCTCGAATTTCGGAAACGTCGCGTTCAGCCCCGGCGCTTTGATCATCTGGCGCCCGGTAATCTCGGTATACTTCTCCAGCAGCATTTCCAGCGGTGTGCCGTCCTGCCACTTGATGCTGCGCACCTCATAGCTGTCCGCCTCCCCCCGCGCCCTCCGGGCCGACGCCTCGCCGCCCGTCGGCTCCGCGGACTCCTCCTCCGCGCTGGCCGTGGCCCGCACGGGCGGCGGCACCGCCCGCTGCCGCGGAGTCCGCGGAAACGAAACCTGCCGCGGCGTCGGCGCGCCCGTTTCCTGCGCGCCAGCCGGCAACGGCAGCGATGCCATCAAAAAGATGCCCGCCAAACCCCAGGTCAGGCCGCGAACCCAAAAGTTGTATCGAACAAACGTCATGGCGTCTCCGTAGGGGTTGTCCCGTCGTTGTCAGCAACGGATAAATCGGGGGGGGGAACCGTCCCGCCGGCTTCCCGGCGATAGGCATAATCAATCGTAAAAGTCCCGCGCAGGCGGCCCACCGGCTCGTTGCGCCCGGTGGCCGGCTGGACCGTCAACTGGCGGATATCCGACACCGCGCCCTGCGCCTGCTGCGCCACCAGAAACCCCACCAGCGCCTCGAGGTCCCCCTCCCAGTGGCTGGTGATGGCCGTCTCATACAGGTCGCCCGCCGCGCGTTCCGCTTCGGCCTCGCTGCGCGTCAGCACCAAGCCGTTCAAACTCTTTTCCAGCGTCAGCAGCAGCTCCGCCTCCGTCTGCTTGCCCGCCGCAAACACCGGCAGCGTGTCGCGGAACGCCGCCAGCCGGACCTCGACCGCCTCGCGGCTGTCCAAGAGCTGCTGCGCCGTCTCGCGCCGCTCCATCAGCTCCGCGCGCCGCTCATTGAACTCCGCCCACTCCGCGAACTTGTCCTCCAGCGCCAGATACGTCAGCGCCAGCGCCACCACCGCCACCGTCAGACCGATCAAATTCAACTCGCGCGGCGCGATCTTCATGACGACTCCTCCCCCGTCCCCGGCAGACGGATCGTCACATTGAACTGCGACCGCTGCCCCTGCGGCGTCTGGCGCACGTTGACGCTCTCGATCTTCACCTCCGGAAAATACCCCACGTCCTCCAGAGTCTTGATGAATCCATACACCCGCTCGGAGCTGTCCGACTCGCCCCGCAGGGTCAGCGTGCTGCCCTTGCGATAGACAAACGACGACAAATCCATGCCCTCCGGCATATTCTCCGACAACACCCGCAGGCTTTCCAGCGCCGAATAGGTCCGGTCCGCGTACAGCGAAAACTCAAGCACCTTCCCCCGCAGCCGCCGGATCTCCCGCGCCGGCCCCTCGAGCGCCTCGACCTCGTTCTGCAGGCGGTCCAGCCGCCCCTGACGCACGTTCAACAGCGAGATAAACAACCCGCTCCCCAGCAGCCAGGCCACCAGGAAAATCGTCGCCGAACGCCATAGCCGCCGCCGCGCCGCGCGGGCAACCTCCCCCTCGCGCCACTCCGCCGGCGCCAGATCCAGCGCCAGCGGCTCGGTCGGCTCCGCCGCCCGCCGCGCGATGCCCTCCGAAACCGGCGCCACCTCCTCCAGCGAATGAATCCGCGCCGACTCCAGACTCAGTGCCGACTTGAACCTCTCCGCCCATTCCACTCCTTCGCCCAGCGCGTGGAAAACATGCAGCGTCGGCGCGGGCACCTCGCCCCACTCCGTCTCGAGCGACGTCAACGAAAACCCCGTCTCCTCGATACACTCGCCCATCCACGCCGCAATCGCGCCCTCTCCGTCCGGCTCCGGCCTCTGCGGCAGACTGCGGAACAGCAGCGGCGCGCCGTCGCGCGCCAAAATCATGTCCAGGTCCCGCCCGTCCTGCCGCAGAAAAATCTGCGTGCCCCGCGCTGGCACCTTGCCGCCATCCTTCAGCACCCACCACCAGCCCAGCAGCTCCACGTCCACCAGGTCCGGCGCCGCCCCCGCCTCCTGAAAACAGCGCCCCCACGTCTCCACAATCTCATTGCGCACCGCCGCCATCGTCACCAGCGATGCCGTCTCCGTGCTCTCCAGCGTCCCCGCTCCAAACGACATGCTCTCCACCGGAAACGGCGAATACTTGTCCATTTGCAGTTCAACCATCCCCCGCAGCTCGTCGGGATCCGTGCTGGGCAGCAGCCCCACCCGCAAGAGAACCGTCTCCCCCGGCAGCGCCATGGACACACGCCCCCGGAACGCCCTGGCCTCCGCCCGCAAAGCCGTCGCCACCCCCTCCTCCCCCGGCGCCCCCGGCAAGTCCGCCGCTCCGTGCGAGTGCACATCCCACGCATTTTTTGCCCAGCGCAACACCGTCCATTCCAGACGGTTCCGCCTCACGCATACACCGGTGCACCAGGACGCGCTCATCGCTATGCAGTCCTCTCCATACTCAAATCAAGAGTCTAACCTGATCCACCGCTCCAATCAACAAACAAGTGGGCTCCGCAGCCCGCCGGCGAGGGCGCTCCGGCGCGTCACTTTTCCGCCCCCCTCTCCCTGTCTCACGCGGTCGGAGAGCGGCTCCACTCATACTGCACCCCCGCCAGCATCACCGTCGCCGCCGTCTCCACCCGCAGCACGATCGGCCCCAGCGACACCGGTTGCATCCCCGCCCCCAGCAGCAGCTCCACCTCGCCCGGACCAAAGTCCCCCTCCGGCCCCACCAGCATCCCCACGCTGTCGCGCCCCTCCTGCCGCAGCCGCGCGAAATAGTCCGCCATTGGCGTCGCCCCCTCCTGCAGCGCGCCAAAGCACCCCCCGACCCCGCCCAAGGCCGCCACCGCCTCCGCCAGCCCGCGCGGCTCCGCGATCTCCGGCAGCCAGGGATTCCCGCTCTGCTTGCAGGCCCCCAGTGCGATCGCCCGCCAGCGCGCCGTCTTCTTCGCCGCGTCCGGCCCCCGCAGCTTCACCACCGACCGCGCCGTCGTCATCGGCCAGATGGCATGCGCCCCCAGCTCCACCGCCTTCTGGATCAGCCAATCCATCTTCTGCTCGCGCACCAGCGCCACCCCCAGAATACGCCGCGGCGTCCACGGCGACGCGACCCGCTCGGCCAGAATCCGCGCCACCGCGCGGCGACGGTCCACCACCGCCACCTCCGCCTCCGCCACCCGCCCCGCCCCGTCCAGCAGCTCGATCCGCGTCCCCTCCCGCGCGCGCATCACCCCCACCAGATGCTTCGATTCCGCCTCATCCAGTTCCACCCGCCCCCCCGTCCAGGCATCGGCTCCTGCGTAGCAACGAATCATCGCCTCTTCTCCTTTACCCCGGAACGGCAAAAGCACGTCCCCTCGCGGGAACGTGCTTTGTCCCGGCCGGTTCCCCGCCGCAATCGCTCGAGTCCCCGGCCCAATCTGCGGCTCCGGTTAGAGCATTTGAAGAAATAATGTAGCCGGGAGGTCGTAGCGAATTGGGCTGGGCCAAGGAAGGCGAAGCAGCAATAGCATCGCTATTTCGATGCAGCCTGACGACGGCCAAGCCCAATGCAGTAGACAAAACGGCTGCAGAATTGATGAAAATGCTCTAAAACAAGAACTTCACCCCCAAGCGCGCAAACCCACCGTGCAGATGGGTGTCGCGCAGCTTCCCGGCCGCAAATTTCGTGTCCGCCGCCATGATGTCCATCTGATAGCCGCCGCCCACCAGCACATAGACATTCTCGCCCAGCATATATTCATACTCCAGACCGATGTGCCAGAGAATCGCCTCGTCAATGTCCACCGAATAGCGCTTGCCATCCAGCACAAAGCTCACGTCGGAATCAATGTAAACAAACTGCACGCCGGTTTCCGCCACCAGGCTCCAGTTGTCCCAATCCACCACGCTGAAATACAGCGCCGGCCCCGCGTACACCAGCAGCGCGTCGCCCTTGTAATCCGTCAGGGGCTCATGCTTGTACGCCGTCGAGCTGCTGTCCACATCCCACTGCGCCACGCCGAGATTCAGCCCCACGCCCCACGGGAAATGGAACCACTCGCGGTACGACACCTGCGCGCCATACCCCAGGTCAAACAAATCGTCATCCCCTTCTCCGGGGAACCACAGTTGGCCGCCCACCACCAGCTCGCCGGGATCTTCACTGAACATCCCGCCCCACGCCGCGCCCGTGCACACCACCAGCGCCATCAACAAAGCCATCATCTTTTTCATCATGCTCGACCTCTCCGGTTTAATCTGCAACGCCCGAACACTAGCCTATCCCCCGCCCCGTTGTAAAGAGCGACCCGCACCCATCTCCCCACGCCGCCAACGGAGCCGCCGCCGGATTTAAAGTGGCGCTTCCCCGCAAGTGCAGTATGATAGACCACCAATGACCCATTGGAACCAGCACAACCCCTTCTTCCAGCGCCGGACGGGATTCTTCTCCCACCTGCCGCCCGTAGTCGGCAACCTCATCAAGGCCAACATCGCCGTCTTCCTCGTGCTTTGGCTGCTCAACAGCCCGCCGCTCTGGGTGGCCCTGGCCCTCTCGCGCGACGGCCTGCTCTCCGGCATGATCTGGCAGCCCTTCACCTATATGTTCCTGCATGGCGGATTCATGCACCTGCTCTTCAACATGTTCACCCTCTACTTCCTGGGCCCCGAAACCGAGCGCGCCATGGGTTCCCGGCATTTCCTCGCCATGTATCTCATCAGCGGCATCCTCGGCGGCCTCGGCTGGATCTGGCTCTCCCCCGCCCCCCGCGCCCTCTGCGTCGGCGCGTCCGGCGCCGTTTACGGCGTTCTCGCCGCCTTCGCCACCCTCTATCCCCGCCGCCGCCTCACCCTCCTCATCTTCTTCATCTTCCCCGTCACCATGATGGCCTGGCAACTCGTCGCCGGCCTCGCCCTCATCGAATTCATGCTCGCCGGCCGCGACCAGGCCTCCGGCATCGCCCACACCGCCCACCTCGCCGGCGCCTTCGCCGGCTTCCTCTACATAGACCAGCTCTTCGAGAGCACCCACCTGCGCCGTCTCTGGACCCGCCTGCGCCACTATGTCGCCCAGCGCCCCCCCCCCCCCCCCCCCC
>LSQX01077821.1_pt1 | contig 23054 bp, 26 predicted proteins | sample 654561 | NCBI WGS metagenome assembly LSQX01 (sample SAMN04489861, study PRJNA283612) | anaerobic digester metagenome | isolation source: 4 biogas reactors fed with cattle manure at either 37C or 55C with and... | place: Denmark: Kongens Lyngby | collected 2014
TTATCCTGTTCATTCAGGCTGAATACGTGAATGGGGATGTGGTTATCCATGCATAGTGACGCTGCTGTGGAATCCATGACTCCGAGACTTTTGTTCAGAAGATCCATGTGCGTCAGCTTGTCAAAAGGTTTTGCATCGGCGTTTACCTGCGGATCGTCGTCGTAAACCGCATCCACTTTTTTCGCCAGAAGAATGACATCGGCTTCGATCTCTGCAGCTCGCAAAGCAGCTGCTGTGTCGGTGGAAAAGAAAGGATTTCCCGTCCCCGCCGCAAAGATGACTACGATATTTTTGGAAAGGTGGCTTATGGCCCTTCTCCGGATATAGGGTTCGGCGATTTCCTTCATTTCAATGGCCGTCTGCACCCTTGTAGGAACACCATTGGACTCGAGAGAATCCTGCAGTGCCAGTGCATTGATGCAGGTTGCCAGCATTCCCATGTAGTCGGCTGTAGCGCGATCCATGCTCTTGCTGGCTCTTCCTCTCCAGAAGTTGCCGCCGCCGACAACAACAGCAACCTGGACACCCATTTCAACCGCTTTGCGGATCTGGTGGGCAACCGTGTTCAACATTTCTTCACTCAATCCGAAACTGTTTTCACCAGCCAAGGCTTCTCCGCTGAGTTTAAGCACGACTCTTTTGTATTTCGGCTTCATGGTCCCTCCTCAACCCGCAGGCGCTCATAAAACTGACGCCCACCTTTAATAAAAGGACACTGTGCAAAGTGTCCTTTTTATTATAGCATAGGTTTTTTTAATTGTTCATCTGTTTTGCAACTTCTTCAGCGAAATTTTCTTCTTTTTTCTCTATGCCTTCGCCTACTTCGTAGCGAACCATTTCAACCACTTTGATGGACTTGCCTAAGGCTTTGGCCGATTCCTCCACATATTGTCCTACGGTGATATCCATGTTCTTGACGAATTTCTGCTCCAACAGGCAGGTTTCTTTCAATTCTTTTTTGAGTCTTCCCATGACCATTTTCTCTACGATGTCCTGGGGTTTGCCCTCGTTGAGAGCTTGCTGCATCAGAATCTTCTTCTCGCTCTCGATGAAATCTGGATCTACATCCTTTTCTGAAATGAATCTGGGATTCATGGATGCCACCTGCATGGCTACATCCTTGCCCAGCACAGCAACTTCATCCACCGAAGCCTCCGTCTCAAGACCTACGATGACGCCGATCTTTCCGGCTCCATGAATGTAGCCCACATAGACGGTTCCCGGGGAATTCAATTTCACAAACCTGCGTACGCTCATGTTTTCGCCGATCTTTGAAATCTTGTTGTTGAGAGCGTCTGTAACGGTTTCTTCATCCTTATATTTCAAAGCCATGAAGTCGTCTATTTCCTTTACGTCGTTTTTCAGGACCATGTTGGAAAGGGTTCTGACAAAATCGACGAATTCTTCGTTCTTAGCAACGAAATCCGTCTCTGAGTTGACCTCGATGGCTGCCGCCGCGCTGCCATCCTCTGCAAAGGCCAAGTCTACTATTCCCTCGGCAGCGATTCTTCCCGCTTTTTTGGCTGCCTTTGCCAGCCCTTTTTCACGGAGCAATTCGACGGCCCTCTCCATATTTCCATCCGCTTCTACCAGAGCGTTCTTACAATCCATCATGCCTGCGCCGGTTCTCTCGCGCAGTTCTTTTACCATGCTAGCGCTAACAGCCATATTTTCTATCTCCTTTCCAGAAACTACTACTATTCATCCATATCCTCAGCATCGTCCTCTGTGTCCTCTGCATCACCGGCATCGTCCACATCTTCTGCTGCGTCTTCTTCCACCGCTTCTTCTTCGGCGCCGGTATCAAAGGATTCTCCCTGCTTAGCTTCAATGACTGCATCCGCTATCTTGCCGGCAATCAGCTTGACCGCCCGGATAGCATCGTCATTGGCAGGGATAATAAAGTCCACATCGTCGGGATCACAGTTAGTATCTACGATGCCCACAATGGGTATTCCTAATATCCGGGCTTCCCGTACAGCGATCTTTTCTTTCTTGGGATCTACTACAAAAACAGCACCCGGCATACCATTCATATCCTTAATACCGCCGAGATACTTCTCTAATTTGGTAGCTTCGTTTCTCAGTTTCTGGACTTCCTTCTTTGTCAGCGCATCAAAAGTGCCGTCAGTTTCCATGGCTCTTATCTCATTGAGTCTGTCAATACGGCTGGAAATAGTCTTATAGTTGGTCAGCATTCCGCCCAACCATCTCTCGTTTACATAGTACATTCCGCATCTTTTGGCTTCGTCAGCAATGGCTGCCTGTGCCTGCTTTTTTGTACCTACGAACAAGATCGGTTTTCCGCTTTCTACCACTTCTTTGATAAATGCGTAAGCTTCCTCGATCTTCTTCACGGTTTTCTGCAGGTCGATGATATAGATGCTGTTTCTCTCCGTGAAGATGTACGGAGCCATCTTAGGATTCCATCTTCTGGTCTGATGGCCGAAATGCACGCCGGCCTCTAAGAGTTGTTTCATTGAAATGATTGACATTGTTTTTAATACCTCCCGGTTTTATTCCTCCACCCGGTTAATTTCCCAAACAGCCTTTTCAGGCACCGGCTTGGCAACTCCCGGGTGTGTGTTTTTTTGAATCCGCACTGTTCGCAGACCCTGAAATACTATACTATATCGTCCTCTAAATTGCAAGGAAAATTTTCTCTTAAGTAGGTCTGATAACGATATCTGGTCTCCGCATGTTTTCTCTGGCTTACCGGCAATATGGCGCCTCCTTCCAGTTCCACTGTATAACCTGTGAGCCGCACCACTTTGGTCAAATTCACGGCATAGCTTCCGTGGCAACTGCAAAACCGTTTATCCAACTTTTTCTTAACCTGTTCCATACTTCCGTTAAAGCTGATCACTCGCTCTTTTGTATGTACGTGGACTTTTCTGCCTTCGCTTTCAAAGTATAAAATTTCGTCCGTGCTTAATTTTACCGTGCCGTTGCGGGTTATTATCACAAAATGATTGGATTGATTGTTCAATTTCCCCATGGGCGACCTCCTCGTTTGATTGTTTCTAAAAGTTTAGGATATCAAGTCTTTTCAAACTTTAATAAAAGGACGCCCTATAATTTTCAAAAATTGCAAATTTATGAAAAGAAAAACCAACCGTGAGAGGTTGGTCGAATAGGCAATTATTATCTTTCTCTTTTATAAGTGATCAGATTCTCTGCTATTTCATGTACGGCTATACTAACGGGCTTGTCAATATCGATATCGATTAGCACCGGCTTCCCGTCGATGATATCTCTGGCCCTCTTTGCGGCTAACATTGCCAGCGTGTATCTGCTGTCTGCTTTTTCTTTCATTAGTTGAACCGATGGTTCCAGCATGCGCTCTCCTCCTTTACCCCTTTATACTTCTATACTTCTTCTTTATATTTTGCAATCAATTCGTATATGTCTTCGGTCACCCTGGAATGCTCTGCCGTTATGATGGCTCCCACGCGATTGACGGCCTCTTCCAGTACGCCGTTAACGACGCAATAGTCGTATTTACTAATGTAAGTCACTTCTTTCAGAGCCTCTCGCATCCGCAAATTGATGGCTTCCTCCGTTTCGGAGCCTCTTCCGGTTATCCGTTTTCTTAGCTCCGCCATGGAAGGAGGAAGAATGAAGATGAATATGCCGTCGGGATAGTTTTTCTTTACCTGCATAGCTCCCTGTATGTCTATTTCCAAAACCACATCCCTGCCCATGGCCAATTGCTCTTCCACCTTTCTCTTCGGGGTCCCGTAGTAGTGTCCGTAAACGTTAGCATATTCTAAAAAGCCGCCCCGCTCTATTTCTTTTTTGAATGCCTCCTCCGTGGTGAAGTAATAACTAACGCCTTCCTTTTCCCCGGGTCGCGGCGCTCTGGTGGTCATGGACACGGAAAGATAAATATCATATTTCTCAGCCAAACTCTTGCATATGGTGCCTTTTCCCGCACCGGAAGGCCCGGAAACCACGAAGAGCAAACCTTTGTACATATGTTTTCCTTTCTTATCTCTGCTGTCCCGGCCTCCAGGACAGACTCTTTCGTTCTCCCATAGCTCATTTCCGGCCAAGGAATTTGTCTCCGTGGCCAGTGCTGAGTAAATAGTATACTACGTTCGTGGCCGATTTTCAATAGGGTATTACTCTATGTTCTGAACCTGTTCGCGGATCTTTTCAATCTCACTCCTTATTTCCACTACGTAGTTCGTAATTACGATATCGTTGGCCTTGGAGCCGATGGTGTTGGCTTCCCGATTCATCTCCTGAACAAGGAAGTCCAGCCTCCTGCCGTCCGGCTGGTTGCTCTGGCTGATTATCTGTTTCAGCTGGCAGATATGGCTGTTCAGACGTACCAATTCTTCCGTAATGTTTGATTTGTCCGCGAAAAGAGCCGCTTCCAACGCAATACGATCTTCAGGAACCTCTGCTGCAGAACCAAGCAAATCAGCAATCCTTTCCTGCAACTTATCCTTGTAAAACTGTACCACCTGTGGTGCCCGTTCGCTGATTTTTTCGGCCATAGCGCTGATCATATCAGCCCGCATTAATATATCTTCCGCCAGTTTTTCCCCTTCCTGCGTCCTCATTTCATCCAGCTTTTCCACCGCTTCCCTGACCGGAACAGAGAGGCTTTTGAAGATCTCTTCGTCATCCTCAACGTCCGGAACGGCTTTCAGAACATCGGGAAGGGCCGCAAGAAGCGAAAGAGTGATATCTCCCGTCAAAGAGAAGTTCTGCTGCAACTCCTTCAGGTTATCGTAGTACTGCTTAGCCAATACAGTGTTAAGCTTTACGGTGGTATCGTCTTCCGTCAGATTTTCCACCATTATAGATAAATCTATCTTGCCTCTTCTGGCTACTTCTCTAACGATGGACTTAAGTCTCTCTTCGGCGAAGGAATACCGTCTCGGCATCTTTACGTTAATATCACTGTACCTGTGGTTTACAGCCCGCACCTCGACGATTATGTTCCTCTTTCCGTCGCAATATTCGCTTCTGCCGAACCCGGTCATACTCTTGATCATCTTTTTTTCTCCTTGTTTTATCTGAGGCTTGTCCTTATTTTCGTGGATTTGCCTTTGGTGTCTATACCAGTTATGTTATCATATGTTATCATATGGTATTATACATTTTGCACGTAAAATAATCTATCTGTTTTCTTTATGTGAAAAGTGAGGCGAAAATACAATGGCTTACGACGGTCTGGTAGCAGGCGCAATTGCAAGATATCTCAACGGAATCCTTGCAGGCGGCAGGATCGATAAAATATATCATCCCGATGCGGAAGAACTCATCTTTATCATCCATGCCGGCAGAGAACGACACCGGCTCTATATTTCCGCAAACAGCGGACATGCCCGCATGCATCTTTTGAAAGAGGGTAAAGATCTGGCGAATCCGCAAAACCCAACCGCATTCTGCATGCTGCTGCGCAAACACTTTCAAGGGGGCAGGATAACGGAAATCCGTCAGGTCCAGTCCGAACGGATCATAGAACTGGATGTAATCCATGTGGATGAGCTCGGCTTCTCCGTAAACAAAAGGCTCATCGTAGAAATCATGGGCAAGCACAGCAACATCATCGCTATAGAGGAATCCAACGGCAGGATCATCGATTGCATCAAGCGGATTACGCCGGAACTGAGCCGTTATCGCCAGCTGCTGCCCGGCCTTACTTATGTATACCCTCCGGACCACAACAAGGTTTGTTTTTATACATTAACAGAAGAAACATTGGGACAAATTATTGAAGAAAGCTATTCGTCTCTCCAGAAGACCCTCGTTAACGGCATACAGGGGGTGAGCCCGGTGATTGCCGAAAAGATATGCAAAGCAGCCGTACAATCGGCGCCGAAGGACGCGGAAGTTCTCACCGCAGCAGATCTGCTGAAAGTCATGTCGGAAATGGCAAATAAGATTCTTTCGGGAAACGTAAAGCCTGTGGTTTATGTGGACAAGGACGGGGCTCCCTCTGATTTTCATGTCTTTCCTCTGTCCGATGCGGAAAGCCTGTTGGATAAAATAATGTTTGACGATCCCAGCAGCGCAGCGGAGTATTACTATTCCCATAAAGCTTCTTCTAATAGAATCCGTCAAAAATCAGCGGATCTGGCGCGGGTGCTCTCCGCTTCTTTGGACAAGCTCTATCTGAAAAAGCAGCGCCTGTCCGAGGAGCTCTTCGCCGCAGAGAACGCGGAGCATTATCGCATCTACGGAGAGCTACTGACCGCAAACCTTCATAATATCTCTTCCGGAAAATCCGTTGCCAGAGTTCTCAATTACTATGATAATACGGAGGTGGACATTCCTCTCGACCCGCGTTTTTCACCGTCGGAAAACGCCCAGCGGTACTTCAAAAAGTACAGCAAGGCAAAGACAGCCGTGCGGGAAAAGAAGGTCCAACTGGAGGAAACGAATCATTCTATAGATTATCTCGAATCCGTCGTCACATATGTGGAAAATGCCACCACTCTGGAGGAGATAGAAGAGATTCGTCAGGAATTGATAGAAGGAGGTTGCCTGCGCAGGAAAAGAAGCCATTACCGCCCTTCCAGACCCAAACTTCAACCCCACTCTTTCATTGCTCAGGACGGTTCACGCATTCTGGTGGGAAGAAATAACAAGGAAAACGATTATCTGACCTTGAAAACCGCCAACAAAAAGGATTTGTGGTTTCATACCAAGGATATACCCGGCTCTCATGTAATCCTGTCTGCGGAAGGTAAGACACCTTCTGACGAAGCCATCCGACAGGCTGCTTCTCTTGCCGCATATTACAGCAAGGCCCGCCATTCTACCAATGTGCCGGTGGATTATACTCAAGTGCGCTATGTGAAAAAGCCCTCCGGTGCAAAGCCCGGCATGGTGATTTATAGCAACCACAAGACCCTCTATGTAGACCCGAAAAAACAACTATAAAAAGAGCTGCGAATTGATGCATTTGCAACAAAACGCCAGCACTTATTACATTTCATCCATTATTTATTACAATTGGTAAATTTTAGGTTGACTTTTGAGCAGATCGTTATTATTATTTGAATCACTATATATAATCACCTCAGTCAAGCAGCATCGTATGAAGAGGACGGAGCGCATCCGATGCCGGAAAGTGAGGAATGAAGATGAATATAGAAAAAACGAAAAAAACGATCTGCTATCCGGAAATCATATGCGCAGCTGAAATGTCGTGCACTCTGTGCGGAAAGCACAACAGCCAACGATTCAAGCACGGCTATATATGCGAAGAATGCCTCGTATACGTTAAAACCCAATCGTAGTCAAAAGGTAGTGCTTCCGTTCTTTCCCCTAAAGCTTACTTGCCCCTGTATTTTAAGTACGGTGCTGCTTAAGAGGTGCTCATGGAGCGTAATTTAGCAAGCATCTGATCAAAATCCTCCGGAAGGGGACTATCGAACTCCATGTATTCCCCTGTCGATGGATGGCGAAAACCCAGCGTTTTAGCGTGCAACATCTGGCCTTCCGCCTTTATTGCCGATCTTTTAGGCCCATACAGAGGATCTCCAAGCAGAGGATGATTGATGTGGGCCATGTGTACACGAATCTGATGTGTCCTGCCCGTTTCTAAAACCGCTTCAATATAGGTAAACTTACCGAAACGCTCCAAAACCCTGTAATGGGTCCTGGCCTCTTTGCCGTTTCTTTGTACCACCGCCATGCGCAACCTGTTTTTGGGGTCTCTTCCTATGGGCGCATCCACCAATCCTTTATCTTCTGTAAAATTGTTGTGCACGATGGCTCTGTAAGCCCTGGTAATGGTATGGGCGGCAAACTGTTCAGCCAGGGATTGATGGGCCTTGTCATTCTTGGCAATGACGAGAAGACCGCTGGTATCCTTGTCTATGCGGTGCACTATGCCCGGGCGAATCACACCATTTATGGAAGAAAGCCTTCCCCGGCAATGATAGAGTACACCGTTGACCAGTGTTCCGGTTGGATTCCCGGCCGCGGGATGAACAACCATTCCCTTAGGCTTATCCACTACAAGCAGATCCTCGTCCTCATATACGATATTGAGCGGGATGTTCTCAGGAGAGGCTTCCAACAGGACAGGCTCTTCAATGTTAACCTCTACAAGATCGCCCTCTGCAAGCTTGTGCTTTTTTAAAAGCACAGGGATTCCGTTTACCAAAACCCCTCCTTTTTCAATGAGTTTCTGCACGCCGCTTCTTGATGTGTCCTCCAGGAGTCTGGACAACACGATGTCCATTCTTTCTCCCGCATCCTGTTCCTCAATTTTAAAGGCAATCCTCATCATCCTTCGAGTCCTCTCTTCGCCTCAATCTTGGGCTGGACAAAAAAGAGATAATAAACGAGCAACCCGCAGCCGCAGCATACGCAGATGTCCGCCACATTGAAAACAGGAAATACTCGAAAATCAAAAAAGTCCACTACGTAACCCAGGCGGATTCTGTCTATCAGATTTCCGAACCCTCCTCCTTCGATGAAAGAAAGGGCAAGGGAGAGCATCCAGTGGTTTTTCTTTCTCCTTTGAATCATGAAGATGAGAATGACCGCCAGGGTGACAAATGTTATAACTATTAAAAATATCTGCTTCCCTTGAAGAATACTGAAAGCAGCTCCGAAATTGCGTATATATGTCAGATGAAAAATGCCGTCGATAAGAGGAATGGACTGATTATAGTCCATTCCTGTTTTTACAAAGTATTTTGAGATTTGATCTATGCCAATCAGAGCGAGTATGATGAAATAATAGATCATATTACTTCTCACTTCCCGCTCTGAAGTTAAAAATAGTCTTATCCGTGAAGTCTACACCTTCTTTTTCCCCGTCATCTTTTCGCTCATAAGACAGATTTTCGGTTTTGCTTTCAAGAATGCTCTTTAAATCCTCCATCCCCTTATCGTCAAACAACTCCTTGCTCAGGGTGTCAAATCTTTCAAGCTCCGATTCAAGGAGGGCTTTATATTTAGTACGAAACGCGTTGAAACGGTTGCGAAGATTTTCGTTTTCTTTGTGAAGCCTCTCTGCATATTCTCTGGCTTCTCTAGTAATCCGATCCGCATCTAATTCCGCGTTTTTCAGCAGGATTTCCGCACGTTTTTCTGCGCTTGCGGAAATATCTCCCATCAACGCTTTTGCCGCTTCCAAAGTATCCAGCACCATTCCTTCGGTGCTTCTGTACCGTTCTAGTTCGGCGCTTAGGGCTTTCACCTGTTCCTTGAGATTGTTGTTTTCCTCGATGAGCCGTTCCATATCAGTAGTGATGAGATCCAGGAAAGTATCCACTTCTTCCGGCTTATAGCCCCGAACTCCTCTGGTAAATTCCTGATTTTGTATGTCCAACGGAGTAATCATTTCTAACCCTCCTTATATAAGTGGAGTTGCAAGTTGTATTAGACGATTAAGGCACTACAACATAAACCCTATGAGCAACGCGCTCAACAAACGCCTTATAATGTATATGGCAAGGATGGCAAGAACCGGTGAAAAATCAATGGCACTATGTCCCATAATCCGATTTGACAGGTTCCTGAAAGGAGCCAGGATCGGTTCCGTAATACGGATAACGCTCATATAGAGCGGATACAAACGGTCTCCCGGGCGGATAAACCAACTCATGATTGCCCTTCCCAGGATGAGATAAACAATTACCTGGAAGAACAGGTTGATTACTTGCATCAAGAATATGGTCATCAGCTACCTCCAAGGATTGTTGATGGTGGGCGTATGGCTCGATGTCTGTTGGTCGATATAAGCAGTTACATCCACATTTTCGGGCGCAAAAACAAAGATATTGTTTGCCACCTTCTGCACGTTACCGTTCAAAGCATAAGTGGCTCCGCTGAGAAAATCAAATATCTTTCTGGCCGTATCCGTTTCGATCTTCTCAAGATTGATGATTATGGGCTTCTTTGCCTTCAAACTGTCCACCAACTTGGGACACTCATCGAATCCCTGGGGCTCGATGACGATCATTTTGAATTGATTAGGCCCGGTGCCTCTGCTGCTCAGAGGCAGGACTCTGCCGTCCTTGTTCTCTTTCTCTTTGGTTTTGATATCGCTGCGCGGCAATACCACAGAACTTCGCGGATCGATGGCCTGTCGCTCCGCTGCATTCTTAGGCATTTCCTCCTCTTCTACTTCTTCCTCTTCTATCTCTTCGATTCCGATAAGAACCTTTAGCTTGCTGAAAAAACCGTCCCCCATTTTCATACTCCTCGCTTGTCATTGATTGTAGTTTCGTTCTCCGAAGATGGACGTTCCAAGCCTTACCACATTTGCGCCCTCTTCAATAGCGACTTGATAATCGTTGGACATGCCCATGGATAGGCACCGGAAGTCCAATCTCTCATGTTCAATTGCCCCGCATTTCCGGTAAAGATTCGTCATCTCGGCAAAATAGCCCCGCACCGTCTCCGGATCTTCCACAAAGGGCACCATGCTCATCAGCCCTCTTATCCGTACATTTGGGCAGTTCTCCAAAATCTCACGAATCCTTTGCTCCGTTTCTTCGGGGACTATGCCGAATTTGCTCTCTTCCCCGGCAATGTTGATCTGGATCAGCACATCCATGATTTTGTTGTGCTGTTCCGCCCTCTTGTTTATCTCCTGCGCCAGTTTGATTGAATCCACAGAATGGATCAATGCAACTTTGTCGATGATATATTTTACCTTATTTGTCTGTAAATGTCCAATCATATGCCAGCGCACGTTTTTCACTTTATCGTATTTGTCCAAAAGCTCCTGAACCTTGTTTTCGCCGATATCGGTGATTCCCGCATCGATGGCCGCATTAATCTCCTCGGGAGTGCGGGTTTTCGTAACGGCAACCAGAAGCACATCATCAGGATTTCTTCCTCCCCGCAGGGCAGCTTCCTTTATGTTCTCTCTGATTTTATCGATGTTCGTCTTTATTTGGTCTTTATTCATTTCTCTTCTTCTCCGGATGATTCAATATTTCATCGTAAGGATCCACCGTTTTGACTTTCACGGTTTCATCCTCTGTTTTTTCGTAATAGTAAGAACTTTCCACCAAAGAGTATTCACCGTCACTGGCAATCACGGAAACGGGCGTAAAGATGAATTCTCCGCTTATATCCTTTACGTAAACTCCCGGCTTGCCGTCTTTAGTGGTGATACTCCTGTTTGCAATGATAAGTCCTTCATAATCTGAAGTTATGATCTCCGCATCCAGCTTTCTGAGCTTGGGCAGATCTTCGTAATACCTGTTGAACTGCAGGAGCACCAGCCAGGAATCCCCTGAATCGATAATGTCATATGTAGTCCCTTTAACCTGGCCTAAAAGGAGATTCAGATAGACCGGACTGCCTTTTTTGTATTTGATCACATCTTCGGATTTTGGCCAAAGCGCCACATACCAGACGCTGTTGTCCATTTCTTTATAGACGGGCTCTCCAGCCACGGCGTAGTCCCTGCGAGTATCGTTCATTTGAATATCAAGAGACTCAACTGCGTCTTTTTTAAGAGAAGCCATGTTTTCCGGCGAAAACAAATCTTCATACCCGTCTATATAATAGCTTATCACTTTGTTTTCATTAGTGACATAACTCCCCCCGCCCGGCACAATGTCCAATACCTTGGTTTCCTTGCGTACCAGCTCGCCTTCTTCGAAATAATATTGTATGTTGCCCGAAGAAGCGGCAGTTACCACGTTTTCATCGCGAATGAAATAACAGGTCGCTCTGGCGGTGACCTGCAGGTTGCCGTACTCCACTATCGAAGTCTGGGCCAGCGCGCCCGTCACCATGGGATAGATATATATTATGACGGAGAGGACCAGAACCGCGATAATAAAAAGGGACAGCAGTATTTTCTTTGCTTTCACCTTTTTTCTCTTCTGCATGGGAATATTATAGCATAGATAGAGAAATTAAGAGTACGGAAAACGTCACAAAGTGTCATAGATTTTTACAACCCTTTCAAGCACCGCTTTTTCCTCCTTGCTCAACGCTTTTTCTCTTTTCAGGTAGGCTTGAAAGAGATCCGGTCGTCGCTTACAGGTTAGTAGCAAAGCCTGTTCGTATTTCCATAGGTGTATCAAATTGTGATTCCCCGAAACCAGAACTTCCGGAACCTGCATTCCTCTGAATTCTCTTGGCTTGGTGTAATGGGGATACTCCAAAAGGCCGGAATAGATGGATTCTTCTTTATGTGATTCGCTGCTTCCGAGCACGCCGGGCAACAATCTCCCCACCGCATCGATCAGCACCATGGCAGGGAGTTCTCCTCCCGTAAGAATATAGTCTCCCACCGACACTTCTTCCATTTGCCAGTAATCTATTATCCTTTGGTCAACTCCTTCGTAGTGACCGCACAGCAATATCAGCCGGTCCTCTTTGGATAATTCTTCCACCAGCTCTCCGTCTAGCAGCTTACCTTTCGGCGACATATAGATCAGTCTGCCTCCCTCGACTCCCATGGCTTCCAGGGCCCGGAACACAGACTCTGCGCTCATTACCATTCCGGCGCCGCCTCCGTAAGGCGTATCATCTGTCCTGTTGTGCTTGTCCAGGGTGTAATCGCGTATGTCCACAAGCCGGATGTCGATGATGTTATTGGCCACGGCTCTTCCTATAATGCTGTGCTCTGTTACGGGAGAAAACATCTGGGGAAACAAAGTGAGTATATCTATCCTCATAATTCTCGCAGCCCCTCAATCAACCGGACGATGATAACTTTTTTCTCCAGGTCCACTTCTTTGATGAACTCCTCCACTGCGGGAACGGGAAAAGGCTTTTCCCCGTCATTCGGTTCTATCATATAGATGTCATGCGCTCCGTAAAGCATTACTTCTTTAAGCCGGCCTACTCGCTTGCCCTCTTCATCCAGTACATCAAGTCCTATCAGATCCTTTACATAATAGGTATCCTCCGGAAGAGGAGGCGCATCTTTTCGAAATATGAAAATTTCCTTGCCTTTGTACCCTTCCGCCCCGGTCCTGTCATCGATGCCGGAAAGCTTAAGAACGGCCATGTCCTTCATGTAACGGACCTTTTCAATGGGAAATCGCCGGTCGTCTATGAGCACATAGTCAACTTCCTCGAATTTCTCTTTGTAATCGGTATAGGGATAGACCCGCAGTTCTCCTTTCAGGCCAACCGCAGCGGTGACCTTCCCCAACCTCAATTTCTCCATATCCTTTTCCATTTTTTATCCCATTCTGTGCAAAATTTAAGATAGTACGTATATTTACTTGTTGGTATTTACAATTATCAGGGTTTTCTGTACATAATTTCGGATTATACGTAGATTTATATGGATGCCATTATTTCCTGCATGCGTACAATCTGAATTTTTGCACACCGCAGGGAGAATTTTTATAGGAGTTACGTACAATCGGATTTTTTGCACATTTGTTATCAAAGTGTCTCACGTAACGCCAAATGCCGAATATGATGCAATTGCCGATGAAAGTGTTACCAGGAACATTTTCATCGGCAATTCATAAAAAACTATTGAACAATCTCGACAGCAACTTTCTTGTTTGCCTTGGTGGCTGCCGCTTTTACCACCGTCCGTATGGATTTCGCAATACGGCCTTGTTTTCCGATTACTTTACCCATATCTGAAGGAGCTACTCGTAGCTCTATGACGCTGGCCGTTCTTCCCTCCACCTCACGGACCTCCACGGCTTCCGGGTGATCCACCAACGATTTTGCAATCGTCTCTACTAACTCTACCATTGCTTTTCACCACTTTCCTTATTCGGTGGCTTCTGTCGCAGCTTCCGCCTCCACTGCCTGAGCCTTTTCTTTAGCCGCCGTAGGCTTGGCAATCCCTACGCGATCGAAAAGCTTCTTGACTGTGTCGGTAGGTTGCGCCCCTTGTGACAGCCAGTACTGAGCTTTTTCCTCATCGATGTTAATCTCAGCGGGCTCCTTTAACGGATTATAGTATCCGAGTTCCTCGATAAATCTTCCGTCTCTCGGTGCACGGCTGTCTGCAACGATCAATCTGTAGAAAGGCTTTTTCTTGGCGCCCATTCTCTTTAATCTGATTTTTACTGCCATTTTCTTTCTTTTCCTCCATTTGTTTCGACAAGTTTGTTTTGACCATTATTACGCGGTCACACGTTTCATTTTATGTTAAAGATTAAAACCTCTAAACATCTTGTTTTTCTTGCGCTTTGAAGCGGTGCTGAACTGCTTCATCATCTTCCTGGTTTCTTCGTAATTGCGAATCAATTGGTTTATCTTAGATACCGGCAAACCGCATCCGGCGGCAATCCGTTTGCGCCGGCTGGCGTTGAGAATGCTCGGATTTCTGCGCTCTTCTACAGTCATGGATTGAATGATTGACTCCATATGAACCATTTCGCGTTCGCTCTGTTCCATATCCACATCCTGCATGGTGCTGCTGTTCATCCCCGGCATCATGTTCAGCATCTTGGCAAGTCCGCCCATTTTTCTTATCTGGTTGAACTGCTCCAAATAGTCTTCCAGGGTGAACTCATTTTTCCGCATCTTCCTTTCCAGTTCAGCGGCTTTTTCCTCATCGAAGCTTTCCTGGGCCTTTTCAATGAGAGTGAGCACATCGCCCATCCCGAGAATTCGTGAAGCCATGCGGTCCGGATGAAAAGGCTCCAGCGCATCCATTTTCTCACCCATTCCCACAAACTTGATGGGTTTTCCCGTAACGGCTTTTGTAGAAAGGGCTGCGCCCCCTCTGCTGTCTCCGTCCAGCTTTGTCATGATAATCCCATCGATGCCCAGCTTCTCGTCGAACCCTTGGGCGGCGGTTACCGCATCCTGTCCCGTCATGGCGTCCACAACCAGCAAGATCTCATGGGGCTTTACGAGCTTTTTGATTCGGACCAGTTCTTCCATCAGTTCATCGTCGATGTGCAACCGGCCTGAGGTATCCAGAATTAACACATTATAACCTTTGTATTCCGCTTCCCTGCACGCCTGTTCGGCGATGATCTCAGGCTGCTTACAATCTCTCATGGAGAAGACCGGAACATCGACGGATTTTCCCACAATCTCCAACTGGTCTATGGCAGCGGGACGATATACGTCACAGGCTGCCAGCATGGGCTTCTTGCCGTTTTTCTTGAGCCATAGGGCAAGTTTTCCGCAAGTAGTGGTTTTTCCCGTTCCCTGAAGACCTACCATCATGATGACCGTAAAGCCCTTCGGTGAATATGTGAGTTTGCTGTTGGTACCGCCCATCAGCGTCGTCAGTTCGTCGTTGACGATCTTTATTACCTGCTGAGCCGGGGTCAGGCTTGCCATAACCTCTTCGCCCAAGGCCTTTTCCTTCACCTTGGCCACGAAATCTTTCACGACCTTGAAGTTGACATCGGCTTCAAGGAGAGCGAGCTTAACTTCCCTCATGGCCTCGTCAATATCTTTTTCCGTGAGGATGCCTTTCCCCTTCAGTCTCTTGAATACACCTTGCAGTTTTTCAGATAATCCTTCAAAAGCCATTTATTCTTTCCTTTTCTGATATGTTTTCGCACACCCGTCGAAAACAGCCTGAATGTTATTGGACAAGCCTGTCCATTTCCCTTGCTATCTGTTCCAGCTTCAATATGAGCTGTACATCTTCTTTTCGCTTCTGAATAAGCTGATCGATATCTCGTTTGAGTTTATCTACAGTCTGCTTTTCCTGATTGAACTTGCGGATCAATCCCAGCCTCTTCTCAAAATCACGCAGTTTCTTCTCGCCGCGCTTTACGGTTTCATGAATCCCCTGCCTGGTAAGTCCATACTCCTCGGCAATTTCACCGAGACTCAGATTGTCCTCGTAATACAGGCGGAAGATCTCCCTTTGCTTAGGCGGCAAAAGAGCTCCGTAAAAGTCATATAAAATACTGATTTCGGCAATAGCATCCAGCATACTATGTCACCTGCAGCTACTCTCTTTCCCCTGTATAAATCATGTCCTTCGTTGCACTCTTTGCCGCATTAAGGACATTTACAATCATACCATAGGCTGTAGTGCGTGTCAACTATTTTTGTTTACACCTCAAAAGATAAAGACATGCAATAAAAAAAGTGGAATGTGCAAAAAACCGAGTTATGTGTGGATTATTGGGAGCATAACCACGAGATTCCACACATAACTCAACTTATTGCACAGAAAAGACCGTTTTACAGCTTATGATCCACACATAACTCCATTTTTTGCACAGATTATGCTCTAAATTTTTATCCGCTCACATTCCAAGATTTCTCAGAAATTCTTCTTTTGTCATGGAATAGCAAGCCACGTCCCGTATCTCGCCGTTATAAACGCGGTTTGACCTGCGCAGAATGCCTTCGAAGCGAAATCCGCATTTTTCAATAACTCTTTTAGAACGATAGTTGGTCGGATTGTGGTAAATCGATATCATGGGGAGTCCCATGGACTCAAACCCATGGCGGATGACAGCCCTGGCCGCTTCCGTCATCAATCCCCTTCCCCAGAAATCCTCCGCCATGGCGTAACCCAATTCCATGCAACCGGTTTCCGGACGCTTAGGATCCTCCTCATAACCGATGGAACCAATCACCTTTCCGGATTCCTTATCCACCATAGCCCAGATGTGATATTTCCCCCAAAATAGCTCCTTGATGATTTTCCGTGATTCTTCTATGCTCTCATGGGGCTTCCATCCTCCGTGAGGACCTACATTGGGATTTTTGGCATAATCGTAGAGATCAGCCGCATCTTCAAGGGTGAAGCCTCTCAAGATGAGGCGTTCCGTTTCAATGATTTGTGGCTCGCGCTTATTCATGGCAATACTCCTCCGGGCCGGATTTTAACCTAAGGGTTTAGATACGGAATCAGCCCATTATGTCCAGGTATTCTTGGTTGTGTTTCCTCACAAATTCCATAGTAGCCGGATCTCCGTGTCCGGGATAAATGGTAATATCGCTTTCCCACTTAGAGATCACGTTGCGTATAGATGATTCCATTTGAGCCGGAGAACCGTCGGAAAGATCCGTCCTTCCCAGGTCTACATTGAATATAGTATCCCCCGTAAAGGCAGCTTTGCTCTTTTCGCTGTAATAACACACGCTGCCTTTCGTATGTCCGGGCGTATGAATCACCTTGATTTCCTCATGGCCAAGCATTATGCTCTGCCCGCCTTCAAGCATGTAATCTACAGAGCGTCCGTACTGTCCGCAATCATCCCTGTGGAGGTACACGGGACAACCGAACCTTTTAACGATTCCCTCAACTGCGCCTACGTGATCGTAGTGATGATGAGTCAGGAGGATGCCCATCAACTGCATTTCCATCTGTTCAAGTACGCTAATATAACGCTCCGGGTCGTATCCGGGATCGACAATATAGCAGATGTCCTTTTCTCTATGGTAAATAATGTAACCGTTGCTTTCCAGGGGTCCGCCGATCAATCTCTTTATCTTCATGTCTTTTGCCACCTCCAGCCCATAATAACGTAAAAGTATATTGATTTCAACGCAATTAGGTCTATAATTATATAAACACTAATGTTCGACAAGCTTGGTTAAAGGAGATATTCTTGTTATGAAAGTGGCGATTGTAGGCGCAGGAAAACTGGGACTTAGCGTAACGGAAGCCCTTATGGGTGGCGGATATGAAGTCATACTCATCGATCAGGATTCGGAACTTCTGCAAAAATTATCGAATCAGCTCGACCTTCTTACAGTTGAAGGAAACGCAAAGGATGTAGACCTGCTGAAGAGCGCAAATATCCATACCTATGATTTCCTGGTAGCCATAACGAATAACGACGAAAAGAACATGGTAATATGTTCGCTGGCGAAAAAATTGGGGTGCTCCAAGGTAATTGCCCGGATCAGGGATCCTGAATATGTAAACCAACTGGATTTCATCAAAGAAGCCATGAACATCGACTACATCGTCAATCCCGACCTGTCCATCGCAAAAGAAATATACAAATACCTGGTGGAAAAATACACCCTGACAGATGGCTATTTTTCCACCGGGCTCATCTCCGTCATAGAATTTACCGCGGACCGTCTTCCCTCTATCATCGGCAAAAAAATTCAGGAAGTCGGAAAGATGCTGGACAATATGCTGGTTGTTGCCATATCCCGCAACGGTAAAATTATTATTCCGAGAGGCAATACGGAGGTAGAAGAAGATGATTATCTCTACGTAATCGGAAATGATGAGACGGTTCTCAAACTGAAAGATAGGGTTCATGAAAGAGAACGCTATACGGACCTTGAAAAGGTCATGATAGCCGGCGGCGGAAAAATCGGGTTTTACCTTGCTAAACAGTTGGCTGATTTCAACATCTACGTCAAGATCATCGAGGTGGATAAAGCTCGTTGTGAGTATCTTTCAGAGCATCTTGATAACGTGATGATCCTTCACGGCGACGCTACCGATCTGCAACTTCTCGAGGACGAGAACTTTGATGAAATGGATGCTTTCGTAAGCGTAACCGGCTTTGACGAGGAAAACCTTCTGCTGGCATTGATCGCTAACCACAAAAATATAGAAGACGTGGTAGCGAAAGTGAGCCGTAAAAGTTACGCAGATCTCATCGAACAGATGGGAATAAGCATGGCCTTAAACCCGTTGGACATGACCGCCACGGAAATTCTCCGCTTTATTCAAGGTTCCAAGCATATCCTGTTCTCCAAAATCATTCAGGGCCAGGCTGAATTTGTAGAAATCGTAGCCACCAAAAATATGCACCTAACCGACTGTCCCATTTCGGAGCTTAAGCTTCCGGAGGGCATCATTATCGCAGCCATTCACCGGGGCGATGAAGCCATCATCCCCCAGGGCTCCACCGTCATAGAAGAAGGGGATAAGGTCATCATCTTGTTCTTACTTTCCCAGCTGCCGAAGTTGGAGAAGTATTTTCAACCCAGGAAATGGGGCTTTATCTCCTGACAAAGGATAACACTTTTGTATTGCTGATTTACAAGGAGCTGTTTATGTCGCTGAATTTCCCTGTGATTATTAAAACTCTGAGCTTTGTCACCATCCTCGTCGGGGTGTCCATGATCCCCTCGGCCCTGGTGTCCGTATTTTATGCGGAGTACGATGTGGCAATACTGTTTTTCATGATCATAGTTCCGGTTCTGTCCATTGGTATGGCCGTAAGTGTCAGGATAAGAGCAAAGGCATCAAGGCTTAGGCTTCGGGAAGGTTATCTTGCCGTGGCCTTAAGCTGGCTTTTGGCTTCCCTCATCGGCTGCCTGCCATACCTGACAACGGGAACCATCGACGGATTTATCAACGCCTTCTTTGAAGCTGTGTCTGGATTTACAACTACGGGGGCTTCCATCGTAACAGATGTAGAAATCCTGCCGAAGGGGATTTTGTTTTGGCGCTCCTTCTGCCAATGGTTGGGCGGCATGGGTATCCTGGTTTTCGCCATCAGTATTCTCCCGGCTCTGGGAATAGGCGGCCAGAATATGGCCAAGGCGGAAACCCCCGGCATCTCCCTGAGCAAAATGGCTCCAAGGATGACCGATTCGGCAAAAATACTCTATATAATCTACATCATTTTCACCCTGGCGGCTGTCATCTTTCTTAAGCTTGGGGGCTTGGGTTTTTTTGATTCCGTCATCGCGGCTTTGGGCAGTATGTCTTCCGGTGGCCTATCCAATTACAATGAAGGCATCTCTCATTTCAACAGCGGATACGTTGAATTTATTGCGGCTTTCTTTACCGTCCTCGCCTGTATCAATTTCACCCTTTACTACAACATTATTCAGGGGAAATGGAAGCAATTCTTTTCCAACAGTGAGCTTCGGACTTTTCTGATTATCCTCGCAGTCGGAGGGCTTTTCATTGCGGCAAATCTTTGGCTCACAGGCAGCTACGATTCTATAGGAGAATCACTGCGACACGGCCTCTTCCAATCCACCGCCTTCATTACCACCACCGGCCATTTCAGCGCGAACTATAACCTTTGGCCGGCTTTCAGCAAAGCAATGCTTCTTCTGCTGATGCTCATCGGAGCTTCCTCAGCATCCACAGGAGGCGGAATCAAGGTGATACGGATAATCGCGCTGTTTAAGCTAATCCATAAGGGCATTTACATGAGATTGCACCCAAGTGCAGTTGTGCCCGTAAAAATACAAGGAAAGATCATATCTTCCGAAACCGTATCGGGGATTACGTCTTTCCTTTCCCTGTACGCATTTGTTTTTGTGCTGAGTGTCTTGGTTCTTTCCCTTGAGAATCTTGACTTTCTCACCACCTTCTCCACGGTAGCAGCCACGCTGAACAACGTGGGACCGGGCATGGAGATCGCGGGACCGGGCGGATCCTTTGCCATGTTTTCCGGTTTCTCAAAGATCTACTTTTGTTTTCTGATGCTCATGGGCAGGTTGGAACTCTTCACTATTGCTTTGCTCTTCACTCCGTCATTCTGGAATCCGGATCGCTGAGGACGAAATTGATTTCCCTCGCCGTCACATCTACCGAATCCACCAATACGGTAACCGGATCTCCCAGTGTATAGGTTTTCCTGCTGTTGCGCCCGATGAAGCGATACGCTTCCGCTTCATATATATAATAATCGTCATCCAGGTTCTCCACCCGAACAAGCCCTTCTATGGTTCCCTCAATCTGAACGAAGAAGCCGAAGGAAGCAACTCCGCTTATAATACCGGTGAACTCCTCACCGATGTGATATGTCATATATTCTGCTTTCTTCAGTTTTTCAACTTCCCGTTCCAGCTCTTCAGCCCTGCGTTCCATCAGTGAGGAACGATCTGCCGCTTCCATCGTTTTCTCCTTGAACTCCTCCACCCTGTCTCCATAAACGCTGCCGTTTAAATATTCCTTTATGATCCTGTGAATGATCAAATCCGGGTACCTGCGGATGGGCGCTGTAAAGTGGCAGTAGTGTTTCATCCCCAGGCCGAAATGCCCCAGGCATTCCACGCTGTAAACCGCTTTCTTCATTGAACGGAGCATGACCGTGTTTACTACGTGTTGCTTCCCCGTATCCCGAACCTGATTGAGCACTTCATTCAGTGCCTTTGGGTGAATGTTGTCGGGATTTCCTTTCAGGTAGAGCCCTAGCCCTTGCAAAAACCGTTTGAATTCAACTATCTTTTCCGGAGAGGGTTTGTCATGAGTCCGGTATACGAAGGGGAGTTCAAGGTGAAAGAAGTGGGCGGCAACGGTTTCATTTGCCGCCAGCATGAATTCTTCGATGATCCGATTGGCCGTTCTCCTCTCCGCCACTTCTACGCTTACCGGTATTCCCTTTTTGGTTAAAGTGATATGGGCTTCGTCGACATCGAAATCCAGGCTGCCACGGTCCTGACGACGTTTCCTCAAAATAGCAGCCAACTCCTGCATGAGTTTAAGTTGTTCGTATATATGGCTGTAACGCTCTATCAGCTCCTCATCGCCCTTTTCCAGCATGTCAGAAACGTCTGTATAAACCATGCGTTCTTTGGAGCGAATCACGCTTTCGAAAATATCGTAGGCGACCACTTCGCCTCCATGGTTGATCTCCATGTTTACCGAAAGGGTAAGCCTGTCCACGCCCGGATGAAGGCTGCAGATCCCGTTTGAAAGCTCCTGGGGCAGCATGGGAATCACCCAATCAATCAAATAGATGCTTGTCCCCCTTTTCAGAGCTTCTTTGTCTATAGGTGCGTTTTCTTTAACATAATGGCTCACATCGGCGATATGAACTCCCAGCAGGTAGTTCCCGTTGGGCAGTAGTTCCAGAGAAACGGCATCATCCAGATCCTTTGCGTCTGCACCGTCAATTGTAATAATGCATTTCTCTCTCAGGTCCCTGCGACCGGTCAGATCTTCCTGTCTGACATCCTGCGGGATTTCCGAAGCTTCCGATTTCACCTTTTCGGGGAAAAACTCCCGAACCTGAAAAGCCCGTATCAGTGCTTTTATTTCGCCGCCGGCTTCGCCTTTCCGGCTTATTATTTCTTTGATGCGGGCTTCCGGCTGCCGTCTTCTTGTGGGCCACCTTACTATTTCAGCAACTACTTTGTCGCCGGATTTGGCTCCGTTGAAGTCTTTCTTCAATACAAGAACCTCTTCGACTCCCCTCACGCATTCGGGTATAATATAGCCATAACCGCGCCGTGAAACAAAAGTGCCCACTACTTCTTTGTTTGCACGTTCGATGACCCTTTCAATTCTTCCTTCTATGCTGGCCCCATTCATGCCCTCGCCGCTGATTCTAACTGTTACCGTGTCCCTGTCCATAGCGGACTCCATATCATTGAGTGAGATAAAAATATCCCGGCCCTGTGTCTCCTCTTTGTTTTCGGGAATAACAAAACCAAAGCCTCTGCGATGCTTTGATAAAATTCCAGTTATGCGCTTAACTTTGTCTTTTTTCATATTACGTCCCTCTTGTAAAATTATTTTCCCATGCTTTTCTCACAGTTTAGCATACCCAATGTACAAATAACAATCATATGCCTAATAAAATACATCCCTTAGGACATACTAAAATCAAGCAGTCCTCCCGGCCCATGGGGGAATGCAATTAAACAAGGAGCGGTTTGTAATGAAAGTTAAGGATTTAATGTCTACGTCTATAGTATGTGCGCGCCCGGAAACCAGCATTACGGAAGTGGCGAAGAAAATGCGCCAGGCTGATGTGGGAGCTATACCCATCTGCGATGACAGAAACCGTTTGTTGGGCATCGTAACGGATCGGGACATCGTAGTCCGCATGCTTTCAAACGATGATCGCCCTGCCACCGTAGGCGAAATCATGACCATGGAACCGGTTTTCGCCACTCCGAATATGAATACGCATCAGGCTGCCCTTTTAATGGCCAAGCATCAGGTAAGACGTCTTCCTGTCCTGGAGAACGATCGCCTGGTAGGAATGCTGTCCATGGCCGACATCGCCAGGAAACGGATTTATGTCGATGAGGCCGGTGACGCATTATCGGCCATTTCAAAAGTCGGCACCTTTCATTAATAATGGATTCTTCTGCATAACTTAATAAAAGTGCTCATGTTTTTATATATCATCGTTTTTTAGCAGTCTTTTATCCATATCGTAGACCCATGACGAAAAAAGGTTTTTTTAAGAAGCATGAATATGTTTATGATGAATACTTCGACTGTTATCTGTGTCCTAATAATCAAGTCCTTCGTTATG
>LSQX01206760.1_pt1 | contig 23048 bp, 11 predicted proteins | sample 654561 | NCBI WGS metagenome assembly LSQX01 (sample SAMN04489861, study PRJNA283612) | anaerobic digester metagenome | isolation source: 4 biogas reactors fed with cattle manure at either 37C or 55C with and... | place: Denmark: Kongens Lyngby | collected 2014
GCCGCGTGCAGGGCTGTACCGCCGGTCCCGCCCATAACTGCAATTTTTTCGACAGGTGTCGATTGGTGTCGATAGGTAGCGAGGATGCTTCCGCCAAAGCCCCTCGACACCCGTCGCCACCCGTCGGTACAGGCCGCGCAACCCGATCCATTACTTGCCGATTGATTGTACAAACAGATAGTGAATGGTTGTCCAGAACTCTCCAAATTGACCCATCGCATCCTTTTCCAGATAACCAGCGACAAAGGTTTGCACCTCGTCAGACGACAAATGATCATCCAAAAATGGCTCGATAACCTTGGCGCGCATGTCAATGAGCTTCGGTATGTTAAGACCAAGCCTCTTGATTGTCTCTGATGCCGCTTCATCATGATCAGCAGCAGGCATGATATTACCGTCAAATGAAAAGGCAAACCGCGCTTCACAACCTGAATCCAGCGGTGATATAAGCAAATCCCCATCATACCACTGGTCTTTCAGGTGACCGCAATGCCTCGGCTCACCTCTCCTAAGTTGGCCTTGGCATGAACACAGCATATTGTTGTAATCCAGCGTATGTTGCCTAGTCTTCTGCGGAATGAAATGCTCGATATGGGAATTCTGCTTGGATAGACGTTGCTCGCAATAGCAGCAGATCATCCCCTGTTCAGCCATCAATGCAGCTTTAACAGCCTCTTTCGCATTTCCAGCCAAATCATCGTAAGTCGGCTGCCAACTCTCGTTGGCCTGCGCTTTCCAGTCGGCAAACTCCTTGGGTTCGTCTTGTTTCACAATGTGCTTCATTTGCCGATCAACTCCTTGCGCTTGATCAGCACATCTGCCTTAAGCAATTCCGAGTCGTTTCCAATCCGTTCTCTCGTTTCTTCTACCAACGCCTTGGCATCCTTGAGTCGCCCGCTCTCTATCTGGCTATAAATTCGCCTGAAGATCTTGCCGACCTCTTCGGGCCGCGTAGTTTCCAGTCCCATCAGATCCTCCAGAACGCGCTCAACCGTTTTGCCGTAGGATTCCGACGGACGCAAACACTCCAAACCGTCTTTCTTCATATTCAGCAGATACAAGCTTTCCGGCTGAACATGGGTGATAATATGGGGGGAATGGGTTGAAATCAGAAATTGGCAGTTGGGAAAGACCCGCGGCAGGTTTACGATTACCTCCCTTTGCCACTTGGGATGGAGATGAAGATCGATCTCATCAATCAGAATAACCCCTTCCCCATCAAGCGGGTCATCCCGCATGGGATTGGCAATGGCCATGCGTCGTGCCATGTCACCGATCATTGCCATCAGGCACTTTTCGCCGTCAGAGAGCTGGTTGACTGTTAGAACCTCCCCATGTTTTTCTACCTCCATGCGCAAGGGGTTGCGCCGTACAGAAAGGTTCTTGAAGTCGGGCATGAACTTTTCCAACGCCCTGCGTACCGCTTCAAGTTGCCGATCGGGAAACGAAACGCCTTCTGGTTCAGCGAAGCGAACACCATGCCTCAGGTTCTCATTCTCCAAGTCTTCCCGCTCCCGGAACCACTCAAAGAATGTCCTGAAGTTGGCTCCGCTGGTCAATGACTCATCATAGGCAGAGAGCAGGTCAAAGCGGTGCTTTTCACGAATACGCAAAGGAATATCAAGCACAGCACGATTTACCGGATAATAAACAAACAATGGGAGATTAATTCGTCCTTCACTCGCAGATATGCCTGACTGCATCCTTCTTGCCGCCTCAGTCACATCCGCTAGTGTCGAAACCGCCTCGAACCTGCTGTAACCACTTCGCACCTTGGCAATATTCCATTGCCATGACAAATTATTGCCGTCGTCAACCAGCCTAATACCCAGGCTGGCGGATCGTTGTCCATTTTTGATATCGGATTCCCTGACGTGCCGTCCAGAGGCGCTGGGATTCCTGATTCGATTCACCAGCCATGAAAGAAGCATGGCTGCGGCATCCAGAACCGTTGACTTGCCGGCACCGTTCATGCCGACAAAGACATTCAGCCTCTTATCCAAGTCAAGGGGCAGATGTTGAGCCCCGCGAAAATTCTCAAGTGTTAGCTCGCGTATATGCATATCAGCCTCGTGCTTCGCTTCCAGCCCCGTGATCTTCCGCCGCACCGCGCCGAGTTCTAGAGTAGTCGCAGCCTTCATTGCGAACCTGGCCGCCACGGCAGGCTGCTGACATGACTTCTCTCTTTAGTCCAACCCGGTGCGGCATATAAGCAGCCACGGAATCACGTGAGCTTGTAGTTAAAGCATACAAGCATAAGCCACCGGAATCAAATCCGAAAACTCGCGGACGGCGAGCAGAAGTGGATGGCGACAAGACACTTCCAGCTCTTGGTGGGTGCGGTACGGGTATCCTGCCCGTGTTTCATGAGCTGAACGCCCATGCACGATGGGTCTTGCAAGAGCCTCGGGTAGGCTTGAAACCGCTAATGGACAACTAGACTACAGAAATTGGCTTATGTCTTGCCTACCGTCACTCTCAAATCAGCATCCCCTACGACTTATCCGCAATCCTCTTCAGGAACTCCTTGCGGAGCGCGGGGGTCAGCTCTTGGAACTTGCCCACAAGCCAATCCACGGCCAGCTCGTCGAGGCGCTTCTCGATAGCCGCATGCAAGGTGTCGAGGCGTTTTTGGTGCTTATCCACAAAAACGGCAGGCGGATTGAGCGCCCGATCTCTGAGCCGGTTGGCTTCAGAAACTGACAACGATGCTATCTCTTTGCTGTCAGCCTCCAACCCTTCAATCCAAGCCAGACTGGAATTGACGCGTTGCTTGCTGATAGATTGCACAAAACCACCAATCACATTGTCTGGCGCCCAAGGCAACTCATCGTCCGCAAAATTCGCGTTTGCCTCTTCGATGAGTCTAGCACCAAGCCGATCAAACTCCGCCCACGTGAGCTGCATATCGGCTAATTGCTGGTAGCCTGACCGATATGCACGCAAGGCCAGTCGCATGCGGATTAGGTCATCCTGATCGCGTGGAAGGTTTTCAAATACCGAGATCAGCTCATCAGCCTCCGCCAGCAGCCATTCAGCCTCCCCATCGGATGATAGACGCGCTTGGCGCAACGCCAGCGCTCGCCCCATCTGCTTTGCCTCGGCGGCTTTCAGTTCGTCAATGAATGCCGTAAGCCTGGTACGCGCCGTTGCAAGTTCGGGAAGTTCCACACGCTGACTCAGGCCTTGCAACTTGGAAGCGTGCGCTTTTCCAGTCTCCAGCAACCGCCGCATTACCTCGACTTTTCCCATACGCACCGCATTGCTGTTCTCCAGCATCCACCCATCGACGCTCCTGATAGCCTCGCGCCCCTCGGCGTACGATTCGGCACGCCGACATAGCTTCAGAACCTGCGCCTCAACCAGCAACGCCTCGTCCTCAAGATCTATCTGTTGCAAATTTCCGCAGATATTCTTCACCATGTGGTGCTTGAACGAGGCCACCGCAGCCCCGGAATCATCTTTTGGCGCCTGTGTGGATAACCATACAGGGAGCTCGCCAACGACGAACTGGCGCGCTTTTTCGTAATGCGGCCTTAGCTTCTCGATTTCCGCCGATGTCCATGCTGGCGCCTCGGCTTCCATCCTCTTAATAATCCCCTTCAACTCCGCCGCGCCCCAGCTAACCAGCGAAACATCGCCCCGCGGCTTACCATTTTCAATTTTACTAATAGCGTCATTCTGCCTGCGTTCCGTGTCCTCTATAGATGCTGCGGCAGCTCGCGAGCGATCACGCAGATGAACTTCCCGATAGGCCATGGCAGGAGGGACTGGAATGCGCTTCTTCAGCGCTTCCGCACTTTCCAGATAGCCGCGGAGCGCGCTGTAGCTGCGTTCCAGTTCCCATTCGTCTAGCAGCGTCTCCCACTCCGAGGAAGCCCCACCGATGCTTACAAGCTCTACCCCTTCCTGTCCTTCCAGATCAATGAACCGCCCGCGGAACAGCCCCTCTTGAATCCAGTCTGCCAGCACCGCCTGCGTACCGTCCCTCGAAATTACCAGTTCGTTTGCACGTGCTGCCACGAACACACCCAGGAGGAGTCCGGCCGACGCAATGTTCGCACCGTGTGGCGGCATGCAGACATCGCGCAGCACCGTGGCGATCGGAAGCCGCCGCTCGTCGACGGCCAGCATTTTGTCCCACTTCTCCATAATCGACCGGATTACAGTGTTTGCAGGGCGTCTTGTGACGTTTCCTTTCTGCGTGAAGATACCCCAGTTCCGCTCTAAAACCTCCATTGCCCGATTCTTCATCTTGGGCGCATAGGAGGTAATCCGGTCATAGTCCAACTGGCCTGCGAGCAACTCGCGTATGAATTGCTCGCAGGTATCTGCGGCGTTGCCGCGCACAGTACTGAAGCCATCAAATGGGAAGGGAACCGGTTTGGTATATATCTTTGTAAAGAGCTCTGTTGCTACAGCCGATAAGCGAGTAGCTTCCAGCCCACCTCTGATTCCAGTAGCGTAGAGGCGCTGCTTGAGCATCGCATCCACAAGCGCCCCCAATTGTGCCTTGGCCTTCTCCTGGTGCGCTGCAACCAAATTGCCGAATCGGGCCTTATCCTCCGCCGTCAGGGAGTCTTCCAGCACAGCCAGCTCGGCCATGGTGTCTCCAAGCTTGCCGGACTCGTCGTGCAGCAAAACAATAAGGATCGGTAGCGCGGGAACACCGGCCTCCCTGGCAACTCCACGTAGAATTTTAACGGCCTCGGCCTGCATGTCTGCCGCATTGCGATCCGGTTCCATGTAACAGTAGATAACCGTACCGCGCTCCTCGCCTACGCCGGTCGCACGACTCCAGCGATCCATCGCCTGCCTGATATGCTGGTAGAGCCACTCAAGAGTCGTGCAAACCGGCACGTAGCGCCACTCGGTTGTGCTGATGCCGTTGCGTTCTGCAAAGTCGCATGAAAGGGGGCCTAGCCGATCGCACCACTGGCTTGCCTTCTGCGCGAACAGTTTCGCCTTGCCGTCCTTGTCGTAAGTGGAGGCGACACGCTGCCGGATGAACGCAAGGAACTGGGTCCGCGGCACGGCATCGCCCAGAATCTCGAACACCTTGAATGTGTCGTCCCATTCCAGGACGTTGTATTCCACCTGAAGCAGCCGTGTAATCCGTGCCGCATCCTCGCTGGATAGGCCCGAAAGAGCAGCAAGTGCCTGCACGGCGTCATCGCGGTCCGCCGCGCGTAGCCCCAGTTTTGACGCCAGCACAACCGAGCACAACAATCGTTGCGCCGACTCGTCAAGGCGACTGCCGTGTCTTCCCATGACTGACGCAAAGGCATGGGCGGTAGCGCCCTGTTGCCCCCCCTCCTCCGCCCCGATCAATTCCTGCTGCAAGGCATCAGACCAAAGCTGAGCGGGCGCAAGCTCCCATTCAAGTGAAGCCGGCACCGTCGCGTTCGCGTGCCGTTTCATAGCCTCACCTAGAAGTGCAAGTGCCGAACGCCCCTGCAAGTGCTTACCCCCGGCACTGAGATGGAAGAGCATCCAGGTAGCGTATGGGGAGAGCGGCCAGCACCCCTTGCGGACAACAGCGTGAAACTTTTCCCGATCACCCCAGAGGCGGTGGTTGCGGGCGTTGGGGAACCAGCGCGCCAAATCCTCCATGATCGCGGCCGACTCCTCGCCGGCGGCGGGAGTGCCGAATCTTTCGCCCAGCACTTCCGGCTGCTGCTTCTCCAGCAAGCTGGCGATAAGCGTCTCGAGGTTAATCGAGAGATAGAGACGATCCGCCGTCTGGAACCGTGTCACATAGCGCAGAATCTCGGTCTTGTGTTCGGGGGCAACGCGCTGCACATAGGTATTGAGTTCATATTGGATGAACCCTACAAAACAGGCCATTCCGGAGTTGGCCTGCACTGCCTCGAACAGATCCTGCAAGGCGCCACTGCCTGCAATTTGGCTGCTTTGCGTGGCAAACTCGGTATATCGCCCAAACTCATCAAACAAAATCAGCAGGCTTCGGAAGGGCTTGCCGGGACCACAATACTCCCGCACAACCACGTTCACGACATCACTTGTTGATTCCCCTGCAAGCGCCTGGATTGTCATGCCTTCCGCCTCGAAGAAGCCATGCACCAGCTTGTAGATACGCTCGTCCTGTACCGCAAGTTTTTCAAGCACAATCTCAAGGGAATCTGTCTCGCACGCCACGAGAAGCCGGTTCTGCACCTCGCTGTTGGACATGCGGATGAGACTGGCGGCCTGGGAGAATCTCGGCCGCAGGGATTCGATGGGCTTGATGTCGCATCCGGCTTTGTTCAACGCCCGTACCACCTGCCGTGTAACCTCGGAAGTCAGGTTGAAATTCTGCATCCCGTTCAACGGCACGACCAGACAGGGCTGCTTGTCATGTTCCAGCGTTGCCCGCACGTCCGCCGCAATGTCCTCATCCGCCGAAGCCAGACTGGCCAGCACTGCCTGGCCAGTTTCGCTGAGTGGCGACTCGAGGAGCGTCGCCAACGTCAGCCCGAGATGCGACTTGCCGGTGCCATACCCGGCAATAGCCAAGGTGAACGCCCGTTCCTCAAGTCCATGGCACCGTCTGACGATTGAGCGGGTGAAATTAGCGGTATCAATCAGCCGGTGCCCATGACTCACCCCTACATCATCCTGCTGCACACCATGGTAGGAGGGGCCATGAAACACGAAAGATTCAGCCGCGGCTTTGGCCCGCGCGGCATCTGTGCCAAACCAGTCGATGCTCACGGCGCCATCGAAGAGACGATCACCGCGAAACCTGACGACCTCTTTTAAACGATTTTGCATCAGCCGCCCCTCTTATCTATACCATGTCGTCGTAAATGCGCATCCATGCTTGCCCCGGATCCGCCAGCGGCGCGACAAGCCACGGATCCATGTGCCGGTCCACTTCGATCAAGCCCTTCTGCGCCACCAGATCCAATGCCCGTTGCAGACTCGCGGAGTTCCATCCCGGAATCGTCCGCCATCCTGCCGCCGCATCCAGTTCGGTAACGGTGACTTGGCGGCGTTTGGGAAAATGATCCTTCAGGAGCTGGAGCATCCATGCGCCATACCCGAGTCCCATCTCATCGGTTAGCGGAGCCTCCTTGCGCGATATGACCCCATCACTTTCCGCCAGCACCCCGCATACGGCGAAAGCGGCCGCATCTTCGTACATGCCGACCATCGGCCCGATGAGTCCGCCTCTGGCAGTCTCGTAAATTATACCAAGGTGCTCTTCCAACCGCACCCTGGTAAAACTTGCGCCGAGGGCATGGGCGCTGTCAAAGAACACATGGTACCATGCATCCGCCCCTGTGATCGGCCCGCAAAGGTTCAAATGCGCGATCCACTGGGTCGCTCCCAGGGCTAGATACGGATCCTCGCGCAGAACAATGCGTCCAAACGCGGTCAATTCCGGGCGTTTCACGGCTGAGCGCTCCGGCCCGGTCAAAACGATCAGGCCCATCCCCCGGCAATAGTCGATAATTGCCGGCACCTTGCCACAGGATGCGCCAGTAGGGATGCCGGTTGCCTCACCAATTGCCACTGCATCCCCTTCGCGTCCCGATGCGGCAAAACGCAGCATGGCGTGGATGTACTGCCGCTCGGGCTTGAATGTCCGGTGGAAATTGCGCGGCAGGCGGTGATGTCTTGCTTTCTCAGGCATGGAACCCCCGATCCTCCAACGAAGTGATCCTGATCTTTTTGGCTTTCAACTCGAGGCGCCCTGTCGTCTCATTGAGGCAACGCCCTAGCGACCAGCATTCGCCGCGCCGTAGGGATGCCAGATGGGACGACCACTCCGGAACCGAGTAACGGCTGACCGCATTATGCAGGAGCTGGGCGTGCTCCCGCATCTCGTTTTCCGTGGGCTTGAAGAACAACTTCTGCTCGGCCTGGAAGAAACGGCTCACGCGGGCATCGTTTACACCGCCCACAGCCTTCACCGACTGTGTTGCCGCAATCAGGCATATGCCGAACTTCCGTCCTTCTGTCAGGTACTTGGCGACCGGGGCGTCACCCCCCAGATCAAGGTTCTGAATCTCGTCCAGTACAACGATCTTCGGCTTGTTCTTGTTTCCAAACCGACGCGCATGGGCATACAGATCCCAGAGCACGAATTCAATCAATGCCCGCGCCGTATGCCGGTCGACCTGTAGAAACTGCAACACGTGGCAGCGGTTTTCAGGATCCTCGAAAATCGCACGCCAGTTGTAATCCCCTTCTCCGACGGCAAAAGGATTCTCGTCAACGAACGGGCGGAGTTTTGTCATCACACCCTGGACTCTGGCCTTCGTGTACCTGGGATTATCAACAAACGACTCCAGCACCTGCATCATCCCCTGCATGGTGAAGTTGTCGCCATATGAACTCACGCCTTCCGCAACCGCATCGATGATAATGGGGAACTGCTGGTCACCCAAATCGTAGACGCTCTTGAAGATCGAGGCCACCCGCTTGCCGATCGTGTTGGGCGTGTCGGGAAACTCCATCCCCTCCTCAATGCTAACTTGCTTGAGAAACGGATTGAGCGGCAGCGGATTTTTACGGATGTAATGCTGCTTGGGCCGCAACCCGAATCTAACGGGAACCTCGAGGCCGCTATCCCTAAATCCTTCGGTATAGTCGATTATCAGGGAGTTTTGCCTCTGGCGGTCAAACTCGCACAAGAGGCATTGAATCGCATACGTCTTGCCCATGCCAGATGTACCGAACACCATCATGTGGCGGTTCGCGAGTTCCCTGTGCCCAAATTCCCAGTAAACCGGCTCGTCACCGTTTACCGTCCTACCCAACAGGATGCGGTCAGGCACAGACGGTGCATCCTCATCCGGCTCCGCCGTGTCGTCAGGCTGCGCGACAATTTCCACATCGTCCGCTTGGAATGGCGCGTCATCGTCCCCGTCTTCCTCTTGTGCCTGCTCGTGCTCAACGGAGTGTATCAAAGTGCCGTCCTCTTCGCCTTCGTCATCAGGCACCGGCACCGGTTCTACCCAGCCCGGCATATCGTCGTCGTCATCGTCAATTTCCACAGTATCGCCAAGCCTGTCGCAAATGTTTTCGCCCATGACGCCTGAATCCGTCACAAACTCTTCCCACGTCTTCGGTTTCCATTGGGGATTCAGGGTGATATCCCGTACAAGGCCGCTTCCCAGCGTATAGATGCCGACCTCCACCTCCGTTTCACCCGCATACTCTCTCCAAGAGCCGGCACGTTGCGCCACTGAAGCCGGGTCGTTACTCCAGAACGCCAGTATGGCGGCATCCCAGCGAATGGTATAGTCTCCGTCGGCCAGCCGTTCCATCGCCGAAAGCACTTCCTCCTTGAGGCGGTCGTCAAACTCGGCCCGGCTACTGACGAGCCGGTGCAATTGCAGCCACCAGTACCTGCGATCCGGGCGTTCGTCCCCGTCCCAATCCTCATTCAGGCGCGGCGCAAGCGCTGGTGCCAGCACTTGCAATCCGTTCTTAATTTGTGCGCACGCCTTGCGCAAATGTGCGTCTGAACGCTGTGCCACCTTGCATTCAATCAGACGCGCATGGATCCCTATGCGTCCATCTTCGCCCAGCCGTGCCGTCAGCCAGAGCAGATCCGGACGCTGTTCGCTATCGGCAAGGTCGAACCAATGGCGGTAGGCATCCAGCGAAACAAGGTTGTCGCAGAGCACGGGCGCACGATCCTTCAGCATCTTCCTTGTCAGCGCGTAAGCCATGAAGTCACGTATGTAATGCCCCACCCCCGTGGCGCGCACCAATGAGAGCCCCGACAGCCACTTTGTCTCACGTAGCAACTGTTTTGCTATATCTTCAGTATCCTCGCTCGTCCAGCCGGTCTCGGAATATACCTCCCCGACGGCAACAGCCAGCCGTGCCAACACGTCACTCAGTGAAAATTGTTCCGTTGAGATCGTATAGTTAGCCTCCCCGTGGCTGCCCACCCCCGAGCCGAAGCCGATGATTTCGCGTGTTTTCGAGGCGGGTGTCGCGGGCTCTCTGACAAGCCGTTCATCCATGCTCGGATCAATGCAAACCACCCATTCGGAATTGGCATGCAAGGCATCAACAACATCTCGCCAGAGAGTAAAGTCCCTGACACCCACGACAACATGCTCCTTTCCGGACTGGCTTCCGGGATGTATTAGCGTATGCATCACCTGGGCGTGCAGGGCACCTATCCGGAACTGCCGGTTGCTGTGCACGCGCAGGCGCTTGTAGGTATCCACGGGATGCCTGAACTCGCAGTATGCCTTCTCAAGGATTGGGAACTTGAGCGGATACTCGCGCACGTCAAATGGCGTGATCTCCGCAAACCTGTTGCCACCCCTCCCTGCCTCGACGAAATTGCACATAATGGCGATATCCGCCTGAAAGTTATGGCGGATCAACTGCTGCAGTGTCTTGAATTGGTTCTTCTCCACAATTCGGTGGGCCACTGAAAAACGGCAGTTGCGGTAGGCGTGCAGCTTAGGTTCGTTCTCCGCGGCCTCCCACCGGTCCTGCCATTGCTCGATCCATCGTGCAACGCCCGCATCGTCGCCCGCCTCGGTGAAAACGGTCACCGTGAATGCATAGGGTTTGCGACGCCTCCCTGCCAGCACGTCGTAGGGCGGATCAATCGAGGCCAGTTGATTAAGGTACTGGTGTACAGCAGCTACCACGGGCTGGATATCCTCATTCCGGAAGACAGCCAGACTCAAGCCGTCTCTGGCGTGTGGGTGCAGTCTGAAATAGTCGTCCATCAGGCGGAACAGGAGCCGCGACTCGCGTGTCTCACGGAATAATACCGCATCCGGAACCTCGTCGTCCTCTACTCCCGCATCGTAGCGCACGAGCACACGTGTGGAGAGCGGGGTCTCATTTAGAACACCGGCACTACCCAGCCGGTGGATCAGCTCCTGCCCATCCACCCGCGTATCCAGGTTCCCATCCGCGTTGTGCAGCAAGCCTACCAGCGGCGCACGGATCGCAGCCAGATCCACATAACCTGACCAGACACTGTCCGCAAATGCCCGTTTCGAGTCTTCCTTGTCCAGTTCATGCGCACAGGCGGCATTGAAACATGCGAACAGGAACACGACCTGCGCCTCAAGCATCTCCAAAACGGCGGGATGCAGTACCGTCACCACCGCCGAGGGCTCGTAGGGGCTGGTCGTCCAGGACGCGCCCAGGCTGACGTCCGGACGCCTCGTGATCAGAAAACAGCGCAGCAGCATCGCCGTCATCTGTGACCCTTGACCGGTTTCCGGCGCAGATACGGCGTTGCAAGCGCCAGCATATGCCTGACGCAACCTAATCCAGGGCTCGCCGAACAACGCGGCGTGGAGACCTGTTTCACAGGCGGCATTGATAAAATCGGAATTGGTGACAGCCAAAATCTTTAGGTGCGGAAGCAGGGGATCCTCATAGCCCAGCCACTCGTCAATCAGCATATTGCCAAGCCGCGCATCATCGTGGCTGATGTCATCACGCAGGCAATGCAGTATCACACGCCGCACCTCCTCATCGTCGGAGGCACGCAGTAGCTCCTCATAGTATGGCAGATGATACACGGGTAGCGTGTAAGTAGCGTCTTCACGCTCTACCGCTTCCCTGGCCCATATCAGGAGGGCGTCCGCAAGGCGATAGGAGTGAATGTCCGGCAGCTTCCAGGCAAACTTCCGCACAAAGGCTTTCCTGGGCTCGTGCTCCAGCGCCACTTCAAACTCCAGCCGCGGCTCCGCAGTCTTGGCGTAAACGGTGCTCAGATTGTCATGCACCATCGAGCACTTGACTGGCAACGCCCGCCCATCCTGTCCCGGCAGTTCCAACCTTTCATTTACAAGCTTGTCAACACCCCCTAGCAGACGGCCAAGGTAGCTCAACGCCGCCTCGCTGGCCTCTCGTCTATCCTGAAAATCACCGTCTCCGTCATGCGTATCATCGTCATGGCGGAAACGTGTTGCCGTGATGCGCAAATCACCCGGCGTTGCATCCCTCAGCAGTTTATCCCCGCGAAATTCGCGGAGCGTAAACCATACGGCACCCAGTATCGCCTCGACCGGACTTCCGCTCACGCTCCGCACGGGCTTGTCTGCCGGGGGCTCTCTCTTCTCGCGGAACTTGAGAATCTTATCGCAGATTATCACATAGTCGCACTCAAGCAGCTTAGCCCGCTCGGCTTTGTCTTCTGTCTCAATATAACGCCTAAGACCTTCGAGAAACTCCCTGGCAGTGGCATAATTCCCTTTAGTCCCCTCGTCATCCAATTCGATTGCCCACGATGGAGCTTCGTCATTATCGATCGCCTCAACCAGCTTGGCAACCGTTTCGCCTGCCTTTTCACGTTTGCGGTCCTCGAGGAACATCGAGTAATCAAAGAACTCTCCCGCGCTGCCGATGTACTTGCCAAGCGATGCGGTCTTGCGCTTGAGCGGGAAGCTTGAAAAGCGCGGCAAGCCGAATACCGCCATCTTGTCCAGCAGGCAATGCTGCACATCCCGGAGATTATGCGCCCCTGAAATATCAACCTGATCAAGCCACTCACCTATCCGCATCAGGTCGGCCTTTCCGTGCTCCAGCAGAGGCACGAGCAGACGGTCGAACTCCCGGCGGAGCACCGCGCCGTCCGCTTCCAGACCCGCCGTCGCCATCTTGCGGCCCATCCACGGCGCGAAGCTCTTGCGCATCTGCTGTATCCATAAGGCTTCGGGATCGCATTGGTTGAAGTCGGCCAGGCTGCCGGCATCGGTTACCCGATCAGCGCCGCAGAGCACCAGCAGTGAAAACCGCCGCGGGCTTCCGGTGCAGTTTCTCCATGCGGTCAGACTGCCCTTATTGTCGTTCCAACCGCGGGCTTCTCCCTTTGACCGTCCATCCGCCGACCATTCCCGCCAGACCTCTTCGGCCACCTTGAAAAGCAATTCGACATCTTCCGCGATACAACGGCTATCAAAGACTTCCGCCAGCGTCAGCAGATCTTGCTCCGGAAGCCTCGGCACCGTTACAAGCACGCGGCCAACCGGTTCGTCCTCCCGTTTGGCACGCACCTTGGTGAAGACGTAATCCCATGCTGTATCCGCGAAATAGTTCATGCCGCACCCCCCTTATTCTGCGCCGGATTGATCACGAGGGAACACGAATCCGAGAGTTCCACCAGAAGCCCCGCCGCCGCCAGCATCTCCTGAAGCCAGCCATCGACCCCGTTGCCCAGATTCACCGGGGCGGCACCGTTGGCCCATGCCGCCGCCCGGTTCAGCCCGTCCGCATCGAACACAAAACCATGGCGCGCCTCCAGAAGCTGCTTGAACGTGTCGTATTGCAGCCGGCCGCCTGCCGGAACCGTAGTGACGACCAGCAGCCGCAGCAGCCGCTCGTCGAGCGTGAACCGCGCGCCGGCACCCCTCCGTGGCACCAGAAGCCCGATCCGCTTGCAGAGCCCGGTGAAGAGTTTGCCGCCATACCGCCGGTCAGCCTCGCGCAGTCTTTTAGCGCGCTCGACCGGATCATCGGGCAGATAATCCTCATTGTTACGGATGGCATGGTGGATCAGGCGTTCCGCCATGCGGGCGCTGTCGCGCGATATGCGTTTGACGGCCGTCCTGGACTCCTGCGGAGCACTGAAGGCCAGCCGGTACCCCGGCCAGGATGCACTGCGCTCGTCCGCACTGTGTCTTGCACTCTGCGCTGCCAGCGTCCGCAGAACCTGCAATGCGCAGGCCAGCTCCATTAGCGACATCCGCTCCATGATATCCAGATCGGCCTTGCAGAGCCGCAACAGATCGACGGCGAAAAGGTACCCCTCTTGCCAGCTCTCGTCGGCACAACAACCTGCCGTTACCGTCCGTCTCGCGCCCTCCTCTCCGTCGGTGGCCAGCGCCGTCTCCGCCTCAACCCCGCGGTCAATGAAATCGGCCAGATCGGATACCGTCCTGGGGCATTGATCCAAGGCCGCGTCGAGTGCCGCGCCTAGCGCCGCGCACAAGCTGCCGGGATCCAGCTCGTCCTCCGCCAGCTTCAAGCCGCTCTTGCGCACCCACTCGCGAACGCGCTCTCCAGGTTCTCGTAGCGCCCTGCAAATCTGGAGATACAGCACTTCACCCCCGCGGGCAAGGAACCTGTGACGATTCATTGACAGGTACCTGCTCTGGCCAACGAGCACATTTTCCCACGTGACTGGTGGAGCTCTACGCGCCTCGGTCTCGTTCCAGATCGTTTCACCAGCGAGAAGTCCGCGACTGACTGGCGCAAAACTTTGCGCACACCATGTTCGCCCACCGCCTGCCCCATGGAAACCCAGGAACAGGCTCTCAAGCGTACGCAGAACATCCTCCTTGTCTCCACTGCCGGCGACCAGCAGGTTCTGCTTGATGCACTCCAGCAACTCCCTGAAGTGCTGGCGGTGCGTCTCGTGGCGCGAGTCGAGCCTTGAGGCGCCCATGAAGGCCAGCAGCTTCAGGTTTAGCCTTGCCCTGGGCGCGTATATCAGGGGCGTCCCATACCGCCACCGGATGAGCTGCCGAGCGTCCGGCAACGCGCTGGTGACGGTTTCGCCATCATCGCCAATCCGCTTCGGGGACGCGGCCACCAGCAGCAGCTCCACCAGCAACTCTATCGGGGACTGTTCGCTAATCAGCCGGTTTCCGAAGAGCCGTATCGCGGGGTTATGCATCTCATCGGCACCCGTGGGGAACATGTCACGACAGGCCATCGCTCACCTCCAGTCTTCCATCGCTCAACATAAAGGTCTGCCTCCGGAAAGTGTGGTCAACCCGCAAGCGCACCAGTAGCGCATGGTTGTCATCACTCTTCGCCAGCGCCTGCACGCGCGCCTTGAACCGCTCGAGCCGCTCCACGTAGGCGGCCATAAGCGTCTCGCCGAGTTCGCCGAAATGGCGCATCACCATGTAATCGAGGAAGGGCAGGGTTAATCGCAGTTCTACTCCCTCCAGCCGGCCCTTCCCGCGCAACATCAAATCCACCCTTTCGCTCCCGGCAGCATCCTTCGCCCGGAAAGGTTCCAACGCAACTTCACTATCCCAGTCGACGTAGGCCACCACGACCTGTGCGCTCTGCCGGATGTCGCCGCGGCGCCTGCTCAACGTCACGTAGAGGCGCCTGTCGGGGCTGCGCGCTCCTTCCGGAAACCGCACCCCGGTGAAGTGCTCCTGCAACACGTGGAACATGCGCCGTCCCAGCGTATCCCTTTCCTGCAAATCCAGCCTCGCGCCACCCTGCCAGCCCTGCCAGCGCAGCAGCATGGGCGAGTTGAGGTAATGCTCCAGAAACATCTGGTCGTCAGCCTTGAAGTCGTACAGGAAGTACAACATGCGCCGCACCTGCTCCCTGGCCAGATCAGGCGTCAGGCCGGGAGTGCCGTCATTGCCTCCGCCGGATCCATGCTCACGCAGAAGCTCGAACTCATCATCACACTCCGGCACATTCAGGCGGAAGTTCGCGCCCCGCAGCTTAAGCCACAGCCTCCGCTCCCATGTCGGACACGGACGTTCGCCAAAACCCTGCCGACGCACCTCCTGCACCGCGCGCATGCGGAGCGCGGGGGCATGGTCGGCCCTGCCATCGTCCCCGAAAAAACGGTTGAAGAACATGTAGCCGGCCTTGAGCGGCCTTTTGCCCTTCTTCCGCATCCGTTCGAGATCGGCCGCCTCAAGGCCGGATGTAACAAGATACGCGAGGTGCTCAGTAAGCTGGCGAAGCGTCAGCCGGGTTCCATACTCGTGCATCCTGCGATAGGCCAGGAAGAGCCGTTCGAGGATGGTTTCGCGGTGGTTCTGCAGCAACTCGACGTTACGCCAGATGGGGCAGTTCTCCTGACAGGGACGCCCATGGCACGCCTTCCAGCGGTCGGGCGCGATCATCCGTGCGAAAATGTCGCGCGCCATCGCCAGGTTATCGACCCGCGCCAGGTTAAGCACCAGCATGCGCTGGTTGCCAAGCTCCAAATCGCCGCTGCCGCTCTCGGAATCCAGAGCCGTCAGCACCCGGCTTTCCATCTCGATCTCATCAAGATCACAGGCTGCAGCCTGTCCCTTGAGAAACTCCAGCAAGGCACCCGTGTTGGAAACAATCAGGAAACGCCGCCTACGCCCGGCGATCTCCCGCCACAGAACCGCGTCCTCTCTCTTGTCACGCTCGCTCAAATCCTTCAGGATCGTGATGCCAGGCTCCACATCTTCCCGCATTTCCGGGGCATGCGCCAAGGGCTCGCCGTCGGCCATGCCCTTAAGCTTGCGATAGACATCGAGCGCGATTGTTGATTTCCCATCGCCGGCATGACCCGTGAGAATCACGGTGTGCCCTCCCGCGCGATTCAACTCGTTTACGATGGTATTGACAAACGGGTGCGGAACATGGATTTTCGCAAAGTACGGATTTCGCGCCTGGAACTCCGCAAGTGCATTGCTGTTACCGCCGCTAAGCCGCTGCATCGAGTTCAGGTAGGCGACGAATGGGTTTACCGAGGCGGGATCGTGTCGCGATAGGTCTAAAGTCGGGAAAGGCTCTTTGCTTTCATTAATCACTCCCCTTTCATCTATTTCCATTGCATCGTTGTTCAAGCCACGAGCTCGTGAGGCGAGCCCCAAGGATAAAGCCACATGCAGTTGTGCCTCAACTGCTTCCATCAGTTTCTCATCTCGCACAACCTCACGCATACCACCTACTAGCTCAGCATGTGCAACCAGGTGCCGCAGCTCAGTTGGGCCGCCAACAGTAGTAGCTTCTTCGAGTTCTCTCTCCTTGCCTACCACAGGGACCAATTTCCAAAACGAGGATGATCGAAGGTGAAAAAATGGAGCATATGGTCTATTCCTATCGTTCGGTCCACCGTACTTTTTTAATAATTCTGCAAACTCATCAGTCAACGAACGAGTATAGAATACACGTACGCTCTGATCACCGGTTGCCTTGGCGACGCGTAGAGCAGCCAGAAGCAGCAGAAGTTTGTGAGGCTTAAATCCTTTACCCTGCGGGGATAATTGTGAAATTTCTTCCAGTAACATCGTCAGACTCATGCTTGTATCTCCCTCGCAATACCCATAGGATAATTAGAACCAGCGGGATTACCTGAGCACCGCTCGTATTCCAAGTAGACATGCAAAGATTCTGTCTTGTATCCCATCAAGTCCCCTTGCAGATTCAGGCCAAGTTATAGGCGACATATTCCACTTTCATCACCAGCAATACTACACGAGCCAAAAATCGAGCTCAATGTTTGATTCCCTGGTGCGACTTTTGATCGTTCGACACGACGTTGGTAATCCTGTTTGATAGCGTCAATCGTTTCCTCAGAAGCTACTAGATCGGTGAGCCGTATGCCCTGTATCCAAGTGTATAATTCCCCCGTTTCAGGGTCATGCCGCTCATATGCAGCCGCCTCGCGGAATTTTTCCGGATGGTTCTCCCACAAACCCACCCATTCACGACGTTGTTGATAGAAACAAAAATAACAACCAGATCGGGATCGCCACTTGTAGTAATCTGGAAGCCCCAACCCGCTTTCCTCTAAAATCCTAATTATGTCCGCAAGAACCAGTCCATCTTCTACAAATGGAAAACGCGCCTTGATATTTGGCTTTGTTGAGACGTATCCTTGTCTATCTGGTTCATCTGCGCGGATTCCGATGTACATGACAACAGGCGCATCGCCGATTTCCCTCTCAAAAGGCTTCAGCTTGAGATATTCCGTACACCATCGTACTTGAGGAGATGGCAGAAAGTTACCTTTAATTTTTAACAAGTCGTCAAAACTGACTTCGGGTTTGATTTTTTTAATTCTGCGACCAAGAAACACCTCAAGGTTATCCAGATAGGCATACGTCTCAGGTAGTTCTTTTTCTGTATCGCAGAAGACATACTCCATGTTGGGCACCCGGTCGCGCATGTAGAGTGCGAGGGCGGTGCTGTCTTTACCGCCCGAAAGGGAGAGAATATGGCGCGGCTCGCAGCCGGCGGGATTTTCAATGGGATCACTCATCAAGCCATCTTCTCCATGCTCCCTATTCACCGGGCGGCGCACCGCCTTCGCCTGATAGCTCCCGGGCCAGGAGTAAAAGCGCGGCTCGTAAAACCTCGTCCTTTTTGTCCGTTCTTGCCGCAAGTTCCGACTTGAGCTCATTCGCCAGTTTTCTAGCCGCGCCGGCCTGCCTTTTCGACAAACCCGACAGAGGATTGGCCGCGTTTTCCGCCTCCGCCATGCGCGCGACTGCCTGCCGCACAGGCTCGCCAATGGTCCTGGCCCGTTCCGGGAACCGGTCGATGTCCTCATCCAGCCAGTTCTCTATCGGACGCCCCGCGATGAGCGACAAAACGGGGGCAGCCCCAGCTTCGTCTGGCGTGGATTCGACGATCCGCTGCAGCACCAGGCGGAACTGGGGATCGCGCTCGCCGGGCTCCAGACGCCCGGCCGCCTCGCGCAGTTCCTGCCATCCCTTGTCCGTGGGCTCGAAACCGCAGGCTTGCAACAGCGCCTTGCGTGCATCAGCACGGACAACACCCGCAACGCCAGCCCACTCCTCGTTGCAGGCGTTAAGCCGTTGGAAAAACTCCTCTACCGCGTCCCGGTCCGCCGTTTCACCAATGAACGGCGGCAAATCCAGAGCCTCCGGCAACTCCACATAGAGAAACCGCTCGGGAGAGCGGGCCTTCTCAAAGGCTGCACGTACCTGAAGCGTCCGCGCACCCAACTTGCGCGTGCGGCGCGCCAGTTCCGGCAACGAGGCAATCATGCGGTACAAGGCACGGACCACCGGAACCGTAGCGGCCGGCGTCTTGAGGGATTTCGCGACGCGCTCCACCACCGCCAGGCGCGCCTCATTCAGCGGACTCCCCGCCACCGCAAAAATTTCCGGACGACGCAGCAGCAATTCAAAATCGGCGGCTCCCGGCTCCGGGATGAAGCTTCCGTCACGATAGAGCGTGGTCTCGTCACGGTGGATCTGCAAAAAGGCGCATAGCAAAACCGGATGCAGTCCGTCGAGGACGCCGTACGGGGGTGCCGCCAAGGCGGCGAACAGCGTATCCAGAGGCACGGGATCGCCTTGCGCCCCGAAGATGATTCCGCACATCTCATCCCAGGCGGGCCGGAGATTCGTGCCGTTGTCTCCAACTGGTGCCGCGAACCCCCAGGTTCCGTTGTCACTCTCACGATGCAGACGAGTAGCAGCCAGCACTGACTCATACATGCTGCGCTCGGGCGGATAACCCTCAATCCCGAGAAGAGGCTTGTCGGCAGAGGCAAGCATCCGTTCTACCAGTTTGCCCCGCGCGCCAGCGGCGGCGGACGAGAGCGAACGGCGGACGATCAGTTCATTCTTGATGCGCGGTGCGGCGTGGAACACCTTCTCCGAGACCGTTGACAAGAGCTGGGAGACCTGTAGCCTATTACGTACCTTTTGCGGCTTGGAACGCCAGAACCATGCGCAGTTGCTCCCCACAGGTTCCTTGCGGGGATCCAGCAGGTTCCCGAGGTTACGCTGCAGAAAACGCTCCGCCTCGGACATGCGCAGGGCCAGCTCACGCCTGGCGACTCGATCATCACGCAGTTGCGGCGTGTTTTCGAGATTCCACGCCCACCGCATGGCGGCCAGTTCCGCAACCATTTCAAGCAACTCGCCCACCTGTTGCGGTACGGCAACTATCAGATCCGCCCGATCACAGCCCTTGGAAGCGGCAGCAGCGCGGAAAGCCTCCACCTGTCCCTGATCCGTCGCAAGGCATACCGCGATCTGCCCCGTCGCGCCCGGCGATGGCGGTCCAAGGCGACTCAGGTGCCCGGGGTCGTCCACATACACCATTTCAAAAAACCGCAGGGCGCCACCTTCGAAACTGTGACGCCGCGCAACCACCGGCTTCGGAGGCAGGAACTGCTGCATCGCATCCGCCAGATTGAACACACCCCGAAGCTTGCGACGCCCTTCGGCGATCCGCTCGTCAATATCAATGTCGCTTCCTTCCCATATCCGGTACGTCTCGTTGAACGCCCGGAAGGTCAGAATCGAGCTATCCCGCAGCGCGCGAAGACCTTTCTGCAGACCCGTTGAAGGCCTTGGACGGTCGTCAATCGCGGCTGCGATGATTTTCTCGACCGGTCGTAGCGGGCAGAAATCGCCCAAGGCACTCAGCACGCCGATGACCTTGACGATTCGGGCATGTTCCTCGGAAAGGTGATCCTTGCGATCCAGCACATCGGCAGCCTCCATCCACCGCCGCGTCAGAGACTGGCGGTGGAGGCCGGCACCGAAGTTGATGGTGAAGTGGTCGAAAACATTGTCGAGCCGCACGAATTCAGGATCCTCGCCCAACTGGTGCGTCCGGAGGAACTCTTGCAATCCACCGGGCTCCAGGCTGCCGAGGTAGGAGAATAGAGAACGCTCGTTCTGCGCGAAACGGCGGAAGATATGCGGAAGCGCTACCAGCGTCACGGGATGCAGGGGATAGGCCCTGAGGCACAGTTCCCCGAAGTCGGACTGGCTCATCCCCGGCGGCACGATACCCGCTGCGGAGCACCCTTTCGCCACCCTCCCTATCTTCTCCGCCAAGCCGCACGGGAGTTCGCATCCGGGCTTCCATTCCATCGCCGCCGCGATCATGCGGATGACCTGGTCCACCGGTTCAAGGAAGGCAATATCCTCAAACCTGCCATGTATCTTGGCCCACTCCTTCCGCGTGATGCTGTCGAGGTGCCGGCCATAGTCGTCAAACGACTGATGCAGAAACCCGAAAAAGAGGAAGGGAAAATCACCACTGCGGCTCGCCTGCTCGGCAATCTCCTGCATGACCCCCACATCACTGCGCTGGGGTGCGTGTGCCGCGGCTTCAAACACCTTGCCCAGCTCGTCAACCAGCAGCAGCACACCCCGGTAGCCGCAACGTTGCACACCGGCGGCAAAAGAAGACAGGAGTGACGACACGCGGACATTTGTCTCTTCACTGCCTGCTTGTATGCCACGAAGACTCTCGTCCATCTCGGCTGTGAGCGTGCGAACCCACGCGCCCTTGAGTGGCGTCAGCGCCGTCTGAAGCCCCTCGAGCAGGCATTGCGCGGCGGGAGCGCGGCGGGCAGTGACAAGCACGGGGAAAAGCCACGGCTTGCTGCCATCCAGCGCGTCAAGCTTGCTGCGCAAATCCAGGGCGACGCCGGGAGCGGCCTTCTCCAGAAGCTTCCAGACCCTGGGGCCGCCTTTGCTGCCATTGCAGAGCAACCGCGTAAGGAACACCGCAAATGCGGACTTCCCCACCCCGTACGGGCCGGTGATTGTCCAGGCGCGGTACGTCGAGCCGGGGTTCAGCCCCTCCGACACCCGCCGCAGGATATCTACGCAGGCGGGGGTTACTATGTAGTCATCGCCGGAAGACACCCGACCGTAGTCCATCTCCAGATTGATCGAGCGGAGAAAGCGGGTACGGATGCCGATGCAGTCGGCCAGCATGGGACGGGAAACGGTCACAGCCTGCTCCCCCCTTCATAGTAATCTTCGATCAGTGATATGGCCTCAAACTTCTTTCTTCGATAAACCTGCTTGAGTCCTGCCGTCTCGTCCAGCACAAGCTTGCCCCTGGTTAGTACAGCCAGCTCCTCCAGATATGCCATCAGACTGTTTTCGTCGAGCTTGAACGCCTGTCCCGGACTCCCGCGGCCATACAGGCACTCCTGAACGCCAAGCGTATTGCGTTCTCCCCGCAGACTATCGAAATACTCTGCCAGGGCATAGCCAAACACGGCTGTCGGAAGCGTGGGTTTCGGGCCGACAGCGAAACGGTACAGATTCTTGTCGGCCGTCGCCTGGATTAGCTCTAGCGTCTGCAACGGACAATCGAAGGACTCCTCGGGCATCACCTTGTTATCTTTTCCGCGGGACGGGGTGTATGTACGGACGAAACAATCCACATCCCGCTCCAGCGAGCCTGTGCTCACCTTGGCCTCGCGACATTCTACAACACCCACTATAAAGTCGGCCAACTCCTGCTTGAAGAAGTCATTCCGCTTGTAATCGGAGAATGCGATTTGCCACGTGGTGATGATCCGCGGGTTGCTAACCAGGAGCCAATGGATCAGCCAAAGGGAGGCATCGTCCTCCAGATAGGGATCCCAGCCACCATCAAGAAGCAACTTGCTTGCGATTTCAGTTGGCTTGAAACCCCGTCCCCTTTTTCGCTTCGCGGAGGGCTTTTCCTCGATCATCCGGGTCACGAGGCACCAGTGGTGGATGCTCGCCACCATGTTCTTGCCCACCCCGAGTTTGACAAGGGCGTCATCCCGGGTAAAAAAGGCTGCATCCGCAGCCACCTCCCGCACGCCCTTCTCAAGCCACCCGTACCGGAAGGTAAAAGTCTGGTGCCCGGAAAACTTGTACTTCGGAACTACATTCATTCAGCCCAACCCGATAGACGTCCTTCAAGCATGCCCCCGCAACCGCCGCACTACAGCTTGGGGTCTGCGTAGGCATCCTGAATCGCCCGGATCGCAATGGGAATGTCCTCCGCGGTCGAGACCCTGATACGGGCGCCCTTAATTTGATCAGGGGTATTGGGCATCTCCTCGGCTCCTTTATAACATGCCGGATCCACCCCGGGAACCAGGACTCTCAGCCAGGAGTTATTGAAATCAACCCAAACAAACGCCTTGGAACTCTTCTGATAGGTGACACCGTTGGAATTGGCCTCGCACTGCAGATCGGCACGCCGCTCCGCACGCCAGTCGCTCAATTGAGCGTGAAATTGCCGGAACAAGCTCTTGGTAGTAGGCGTGTATTCTGCAAACGTTATATCAAGTTGCGCACCCCTGGAACCGGGCTTAATGTCAATCATGCTCATGATGCTCCTCTCGGCAGTGGGTGGTGCAGACCAAAAGCATATGAACCCGGTCACCCAACCCGATTCACATGGCCAGCTTATCACCGTACAGTCGTCATTATGCGTGCTGATGGCAGTCAAAACAAGGCTAAAGGCACATCAAGGAGCAATTGTCTGCCACTCCCAAGGAGGACAGGCGCGACAAAACGGCGCAGTTGGCGGGCGATTGAGCGCGTGGGTGCGCTTGCGAGGCGACCTTTCATCCGCTAAATCATTCTGCACAAAAG
>LSQX01166296.1_pt1 | contig 23047 bp, 12 predicted proteins | sample 654561 | NCBI WGS metagenome assembly LSQX01 (sample SAMN04489861, study PRJNA283612) | anaerobic digester metagenome | isolation source: 4 biogas reactors fed with cattle manure at either 37C or 55C with and... | place: Denmark: Kongens Lyngby | collected 2014
TGGAGGGCGTTAAGCAATTCTGCGGCTTGTTATTACTCGCTGTGGCACTGTGGATGATTCAGCCACTCATCGCAAGCTGGATTAGCATCTTATTATGGGCTGTTTTAGCGTTTAGCTTAGCAATTATTTTAGGAGCCTTTAAGTCGACAGACGCTCAGCGTAGCGGTATTTTTACCATTTTCGCTAAAGCTATTGCCTATTTAGCCCTGCTATGGGGGGTATTATTAGTCATTGGCTTAGCAGCCGGTCATCCCAGTCTATTACAGCCACTACAGGGGCTTCGCTTAGCACAAAGCACTGCCACCACCCCGCTTGCAAACACTCAAGCTGCACTGGGCAGTGGTCCTATCAAAAACCAAGACTTTACACGAATCTCTTCAATTGCCGAATTAGAGCAAGCCATCGCAGCCAACGCAGGTCGTCCTGTGATGCTGGATTTTTATGCCGATTGGTGCGTCTCTTGCCATCAAATGGAGGCCTTTACCTTTAGCCAACCCGAGGTCTACCAAAAAATGGGACAAATGGCTTTACTGCAAGCAGACGTGACTCCCAACACTCCTGAGGATCGTGAGTTGCTTAAACGCTTCCGTTTATTTGGTCCTCCAGGCATCATCTTCTTTGATGCCGAGGGACAGGAACTAGACACTCGTGTGGTTGGCTTTCAAAATGCCGAACGCTTTGCCGAAAGTTTAGATCAGGTATTAAACCCTTTCGGTCATTAACCAAGCATAGGGCTTTACTCAACAACTTGGGTAAAGCCCTATTTAATTTCAGCCGATAATTTCTTAGAATCGGGCTTTGTTGTAATCTCTTTTTCTATAGGTAAATGATGGACACAGCGGCTGCACACCCCAACAAGCAATCCCCACAAGACAGCGCCTTATGGCAATTCTGGATTGACCGAGGTGGCACTTTTACCGACATTGTTGCAAAGAAGCCGGACGGCTCGCTTATCACCCACAAGCTGCTCTCAGTAAATCCGGAACACTATCCGGATGCAGCACTTGCCGGCATACGCCATCTTTTAAATCTTAATCCCGATACTGCTATCCCAAATAGCACTATCGAAGTTATTAAGATGGGCACAACCGTTGCCACCAACGCCTTATTGGAGCGTAAAGGTGAGGCAACTGCCCTCTTTATTACTGAGGGTTTTCAAGACGCTCTGAATATTGCTTACCAAGCGCGCCCAAAACTCTTTCAGCGCCATATTATTAAGCCTGAACTACTCTATGGCCGGGTTGAAGGCGTTAGCGAGCGTGTCCTGGCCGATGGTACGGTTGAAAAAGCGCTCGACATAGAAAAAAGTAAAGCTCAACTTCAACGCACATACGATGAAGGCTATCGCTCCATTGCCATCGTCTTAATGCATGCTTATCGCTACACCGAACATGAAAACCAATTAGCTGAACTCGCTAAAGAAATCGGCTTTACACAAATCTCTGTTTCCAATCGCGTTAGCGCACTCATGAAAATTGTAGGCCGTGGCGACACCACCGTGGTCGATGCTTATCTATCACCCGTATTGAGAAGTTATGTTGATCGTATTGATGCAGAAATTGATGACACTCGCCTCATGTTTATGCAGTCAAATGGGGGCCTGACAGCTGCTGATAATTTCCAAGGCAAAGACGCCATTCTCTCCGGCCCCGCAGGTGGTATCGTTGGCATGGCTCGCATTGCCGCTGCGGTGGGCTCTAAGCAGTTAATTGGCTTTGATATGGGCGGCACGTCAACCGATGTTTCCCATTATGATGGCGAATTTGAACGCCTATTTGACACCTCGGTCGCCGGCATACGCCTTCGCGCACCAATGATGAATATTCACACAGTTGCAGCGGGTGGTGGTTCTATTGTCTACTTTGATGGTCAACGTATGCGAGTTGGCCCTCACTCCGCCGGCGCTTATCCCGGCCCCGCGGCCTATCGTAATGGCGGTCCATTGACCGTCACTGACTGCAATATCATGCTCGGTAAATTACAGCCGCAGTACTTCCCCAGTATCTTTGGCCCGGAGGCTAATCAACCGCTGGACGTTGATTTAGTCAAAGAAAAGTTCACGGTTCTCGCTGATGAGATTTACCAACAAAGCGGTGTCCGCGCGACGGCAGAGCAAACCGCAGAAGGTTTCCTGCAAATTGCCGTTGCTAATATGGCTAATGCCGTGAAAAAGATTTCAATCGAACGTGGCTATGATGTCAGCAAATACACTTTGGTCAGTTTCGGTGGTGCCGGTGGTCAGCACGCTTGCCTAGTGGCCGATGCCCTTGGTATGCAACAAGTATTAATTCATCCATTTGCAGGAGTTCTCTCTGCTTATGGCATGGGTTTAGCCGATATTACCGCCATGCGGGAAACTTCGGTGGAGCTACCACTAAACACAGACGCAATGCCTGCAGCAGAAGCCTCTCTCGACACCTTAATCAAAGAAAGCACCACTGAAGTGCTAAATCAAGGCGCACAAGAAACACACATCCGGGTAATTAAGCGTGCTCACATCCGCTATGAAGGTACTGACTCGCACATTGTGGTAGATTTCTCAACAGTGGAGGCCATGGCAGATGATTTTTTCAAGGCCTATTTGCAACGATATAGTTTCTTAATGCACGATCGACCGTTAGTCATCGAAGCCGTATCGGTTGAAGTCATTGCTAAAAGTGGTATCGAACTGGCACAATCACACGCCTCGACAAAGCAGATTGAACCCCCACCTCCCTTAAACCAAGTCGATGTATTTACCCACGATCAAGCTCACCAAACACCCATTTATAATCGTGATGACTTAAGCTCCGGGATGTCCATTCAAGGCCCTGCAATCGTCTTTGACGCCAATGGCACAACCGTAATCGAGCCGGAATGGCAAATGGATATTCTCAGCGGTGGCGAACAACTCCTAAGTCGAAGCAAAGCCAAAGAAAGCAAAGTAGCCATTGGTACCACGGTCGATCCCGTCATGTTAGAGATTTTCAACAACCTCTTTATGGCCATCGCTGAGCAAATGGGTGCAACACTTGCCAACACAGCATTTTCTGTCAATATCAAAGAGCGTTTAGACTTTTCCTGCGCATTGTTTGACCATGACGGCAATTTAATCGCCAATGCCCCCCATATGCCGGTTCATCTAGGATCCATGGGTGAAAGCATTAAGACCATCATTTATAAGAACCAAGGTCGTATCAAACCCGGTGACACATTTGCCCTTAATGACCCTTATAACGGCGGTACTCATTTACCCGATATCACCGTTGTCACTCCCATCTTTGACAATCATGGCAAAGAGATTCTGTTTTTTGTGGCATCACGTGGCCATCATGCAGATGTGGGCGGCATCACTCCGGGCTCCATGCCCCCCAATAGTCGTAATGTCATTGAAGAGGGTGTGCTCTTAGATAACTTTTTGTTGGTAGAAAATGGCGCCATGCGTGAAGACGCATTACGTGAGGTATTTCTTGGTGCAACCTACCCTGCTCGCAACGTCAACCAAAACATTGCCGACCTACGCGCACAAGTGGCTGCTAATGAGCGAGGCGTACAAGAACTGCGTCGTATGGTACAAAACTTCGGTCTGGACGTGGTTCAAGCCTACATGCAGCATGTACAAAACAATGCCGAAGAGTCCGTTCGTCGAGCTATCGATGCCCTACAAGATGGTGAGTTCTGCTACGAAATGGATAATGGTGCCAATATTCGGGTCGCTGTGCGCGTTGATAAAGATTCACGCAGCGCTACAGTCGATTTTACCGGCACCTCAGCACAACTGGAGAGTAATTTCAACGCGCCCAAAGCGGTATGCATGGCGGCTGTCCTCTACGTTTTCCGCACCTTAGTCAATGACGACATCCCGATGAATCAAGGTTGCCTAAAGCCTATTGAGGTTATTATCCCTGAAGGCAGTATGCTAAACCCCCACGCCCCGGCAGCCACCGTCGCAGGTAACGTTGAAACCTCACAATGCATTACTGACGCTATTTATGGTGCTTTAGGCATCATGGCGGCCTCTCAAGGCACAATGAACAACTTCACCTTTGGTGATGAGCAATACCAATATTATGAAACCATCGCAGGTGGTAGCGGTGCAGGTAAAATCATCCATGAGGACGGTAGTGAAGAGCTATTTCACGGTACAGATGTCGTGCAAACCCACATGACCAATTCACGCCTAACCGATCCGGAAATACTCGAGTTCAGATACCCCGTCGTATTAGAGGAGTTTTCTATACGCCATGGTAGTGGAGGCGGCGGCAAAGTCAGTGGTGGCAATGGTGGTACTCGCCGTATTCGCTTCTTAAAACCGATGACTGCCTCTATTCTTTCTAACCGTCGTCGAGTTGCTCCGTTTGGCGCATTAGGCGGGGAAGATGGAGAGGTAGGAGCAAACCATGTAGAGCGCACTAACGGAACCGTAGAGCAGCTAGGCTTCAGTGCCTCAACCAGCATGCAAATCGGTGATGTGTTTGTTATTGATACGCCGGGCGGTGGTGGCTATGGAAAGGCGTAATAACCGCTGTGATGCACCTGTAGCAAGGCGCAGAGTAGACGCACCGCATATTGAGTCGAATGCTGCTCGATAAACGCGTACCTCAGCCGGACTCCTTGGCAAAGTACGCGGCGGCCTTTTTTAAGATGTCTCGCTCTTCAGTAAGTCGCTTAACCTCATTGCGCAAGCGCTTGATTTCAGCCGCCTCAGCACTCTCTTGCTCTCGCTGCTCGGCTGGCTTGTTATAGCGCTTTAACCATCCATATATGCTGTGCGTCGATACGCCCAAACGCGCAGCCACTTCCGCAACGGGGCGTCCGTGCTCAGCCACCTGTTTAATCGCTGCTATTTTGAATTCTTCAGTAAATCGAGCCTTGCTCATAAACGTCTCCTTAGGACGATATTATGAGGCAAAAATGTGTCTAGTAAACCTTGGTCGATTCATACCTGAGCAGGAAATCAGTGGGTCATTACACTTTAGCAGTATTGATTGTTATTCAGTTATTTTTATTTTATTTTTGGCCCACTCTATGGTTTGAGCATCCTAATTGGCTAAAAGTAATAGTAGAGTCTTTTAATACTCCCATAACCGCAATTATAAAATTTCTAATTGATTCTCTTGCTTCAATTTTTAATGCCATAGTTTTTTTATTAGCTATTTATGGTATTTATTATTTATTGATGGGTGAAACTTCATCAAAATCGATCGACAGCGTTTAAAATTTTCTGAGATCATTGATACGCAGATTTTTCTAGGATCACCTAAAACAGATACTAAGATAGACTACTTTGAGGTTTTTTTTTGAATTGACGAGACAGCATTCGTGCGTGGTGACTGAAAGAAAATTTTTGTTTAAATGTGATATAACAAATTTATCTAATTTGATTAAAACACGCTAGCTTTATCTTATTCTCTATTGAACCCTTTGATGCTTAACCCGAAATACATAATGCGAAAAATAAAAGTTTAGACGTCATGAATTAACTGAGGATTTTGGCTACTTACAACAAAACAAAAATCATTAAAATTTTTTATTTATGACCTTAACCCACCTTTACGATGGGTTATTATTTTTCACCTAAGTAAAACTGAATTATTCCGCTAACGCTTTTAACAGTGCATCCCTAGCATCTTGGTAAAACTGAATATCAATTTTAGTTGCCATATCGTCTGATAAATCATAAAGCTGGCGACGAGCAGTAACGGGCATCAGTAACATGGTTGCCCCTTTCTCCACAGCAATTTCTGCGATGTTCACTGGGTTCGCAATAGGCTCAATGGAGCCACCTAGGTTAATCTCACCTATTACTATCAAGCCCCCTTTAACCGACTTTTTAAGCAAACTACTGATCATAGCAATCAGTGCTGCGACTCCAAGACCAGAGCCTCTCTTAGCCGCATCAAAAGCTCTTAACTGCACTGTAAACTCATGGGCTCGAGGATCTCTATCACCCACAAACTGCGTAGCGCGGGCATAAAGGTTTTGCTCAGCATAACGAAGAGATTCTCGAAACGCTGGTGGCGCTGGGTTATTTAAAATACGCACGCCTGAGCCAGGCCCTTCGTTGACTTCAATACGATACAAACCGGCATTATCATCCACATCTGTACCACCTTCGCTAATGGTCCATACCTGACCTGGTTCAAGCGGGTCATCACCTATTTCGTTATCTGCACGCAGCTCGGGAGTTGCAACAAACTGCTCCACCCCATCATCGCCAAGTACATAGCTAAAATGTGTGTTTCTAAATTCTGCGGAACCAATTCGCTTCTGTTGCTCTTTAACACGGCGGCGCACTTCTAAAGCCAGTCTAGTGGCCCACTCTAAATCCTCATCTGATACTTCCATATCAGCGCTTGGATACATTAGTTTGAGCAACCCAGACACTGTTTTGTTAACCGCATTCGTGTCTCGCCCACTGAGCGCCCCACCAAGAAACACTCGGTTTTGCATGGCAGAAACTCGACTTTCAAAACGCAGTCGGCTCATGTACTCAGAAAAGAAATCACTTACCAAACCAAAGTGGTCGGTGGTGAGTTCTTTACTCATTTTGGGCACGTCCCAACCTGGCAAATAGCAATGCACCCTGTCCATCCAAGCCGTGTCATCGCGCATTTCTTGAGGTAGCGGTCCAAACAAGTGCCCGATACGCTGTTGGTGCTCGACATCCACATCAAAGTTACCCACGAACACCATAGATCCATCTGCACGAATGCTTTCTTTGCCACGGCTAAACTCGCCTGATTCCATGTAGCCTTTCATAATGTTGATGCCTTCCTTGGTATCAAATGAAATGCCACTCACCTCATCAAAACACACCACATCGTACTGGCACACCAATCCGCGCTGCCCGGTGGCATTGTTGACAAACATCTTGGCTACCGTAGCTTTACCACCAGAAATCAAGTGTGCATAGGGAGAAACTTGCTGGAACAAATGGCTCTTGCCTGTGCCGCGTGGGCCAAGCTCTACCAAGTTATAGTTACGCTCCACAAACGGCACCATGCGTAATAACACAGCATCTTTAGCACGCTGGTCTAGCGCCTTGGCTTCAAGACCGATAGAACGCAATAAGAAATCACGCCACTGCTCACTGCTAAACTCTTTTCGCGCCTCTGCCATCACATCCAGCACATTACGACTAGACATTTGGATGGGGCGTAGTTCAGAAATACCAAATGCATTGCCTTTTTCTTCAGCAATAATTGAATCGTATTCCAGCGTTACCTCTGCATAAAATCCGCCTGTCAGCAAACGCTCATTATCATCAACAATGCTATCGGGAATACGGACACGGTTGAGATTTAAGCTCGGCAAGTTTGCTAGATAGCCATTATCTTTTTCGCTGAAACGCACACTGACCATATCGATCAGCTTTTCAGAACCCTTTTTATAAGCGCGTGCTTTAAATAACTCTTCTTCACCTGCGCGTACCGTTCTTTCAGCAAGTTGGCGCTGAACAATCTCCAAACCCTCATTAATCTCGTCTTCATCTACAGAAGAGCAATAGCGGCCTAGCATGAACTCCACGACATAAGTAGGCACAGGAAACTGCCTCGCAAAGGTACGTACTAAATCTTTACGCACCAAATAGCCATCAAATACTTCAGCGGCTTTTAGATCTAATTCATCAAGCTCCACTTATTCTTCTCCAACAATAACTGGCTTGCGCGCAATAACGTCACCTTGTTCATTAATGACCACCAAGACAGCACTACTTCCTTCGCGGTCATCATCTGCTACTACCAAACTGCATCGGCCATTCTTTAACGGCTTGCGGGTAGATATTTCAGTTTCTGAATTAGCTGACTCTGTGCGCAAGACAGCATATAACGCACCCTCTCCTTCAACTTCTGCCTGCACGCGGCAACGCATGCCCATCCAGCTTGGCTCTGCTAGCGTAGCAGACACACTAGGCTGCGCTTTTACTGGGTTGTCGTTCACCAGCTCAATAATTGGCGTGACACACTCCTGCAAGCTTAAGCCGCCATGATCGTAGTACTGCCCTGCCCTAAAACAAGCCACCCCAGGCGCCATAGCAATGCTTACTTCTTTACTCCAATGCCAGGGTACCTCAACAAAGCCTGTGCTCACGTCACTTTTAATGCTTGCACAACGCCCCCATCGGGTTGCTGTTAAATGCTTCGCCAATTCAACCTTTTTCATGGGCTCAGCCGTTAATAACCAACCATGGTCCGTCACATAACGCACCTTGCGCCAACCAGCGGCTAATAGCTCTTCCGTGCGCTCAACAATGTCGTTAAGTAAGTTATCTATATGCGCTGCCAGCTTAATACCACGGGCATGACCCTCACTATCAATATCACCTGTTTGCACCCAGGCATTGCCAGTGGGATCACCTGACTCATTATCATTCAAATACTGCCATCCCTTTTCTGCCAAAAACTTCTTTAAATAATGGGCTGAAAAACCGGTTTCTTGCTCTTCTAAACTCGGGGTAAAATCCACATCGCTGATGCGGCCGGTGAGCCTATCATGCACAGGTGTAATGGCAGCCTTGGCTGTAGCGGTAACGGTGGGTAATGCAGCCCAATTAGAACTTAACTTGGTGGTGCCAAGTGGTTTCAAACGAGCTAACAAGCGTTGTGCAACATCATAACGCAACCCATCCACAAAAAACACTACCTCACCACCTGAGCGGTAATTTGCAGTGGCTTCGTTCACTTCTATTTGCCCTGGGTAGCCTTTCATACGTACAGCTTCTTGAAAGTTGCGGGTCACTTCATCTAACCAAGGGGTATAAATAATGCTTAGCAATTTGTGTATTAATGGCTGGTGGGCTAATGGCATAGGCGAAGCTAAAGCATGAAGAAAATTATCGTCTGCCTGCCAATAAGTCTCTCGGTACTGTTGTCCCATATCGTTTGGTTTAGCACCAGAATAGGCTTGTTGAGTAAGCGTTGCTATTTTAGCCAAAGGCTCTAGTACACCTGCTAACGGTGCCAAACCTTGTTCATACCACACCCACTCACGGCGCTTATGATGCTTTTGCTCAAGCGCTATTAGCTGTTTACGCACCTCAGCCGAGCTTAGCGAGACTAACTCGTTTAACTGGTTTTCTAGCGTGCGCTCTTCATCTTGGTTAATAATGGGGTAGCTATTGCCATCAGCGGCTAAATCACCTTCTACTCGCACTAGCAGCTCTACAAGGTTTGGGTAAAGATTCCAACTTTCTAAATACCGGTGCCAAATCGCTTCCCACACACCCTGCTTCTGGCAAAGGAGCTCTGCTGCAGCTAACTCACCTTCTTTCTCGGGATTAAATTTATATTCAGTTTCACACACACCCACTAGCGCCAGCCAACGCTCTTCACCCCACTGTTGACGCGTGCCTTGAGGGTCGTTCATCCAAGTGAGTAAATCCCGTGCGGGGTCGGTGGAAACGAGTTTATTAAAATCAGAAGCTTCTAAACGGCGGCCGTGCAGATCAGAACGTTTGCTGCTTAATATTTCGGTGAGCACACGTAACATGGCACTTTGGGTTTTAACGTCACCCGCTACATCAAGGCCAACACCCCCATTTTGCGACACCAAGAAAGCATTAACCGTCCAGTCACGCATGGAGTTGTTATACACCCACCAGCAGCCTCGATATTGCAGCTCTGCTAAGGGCATCAACTCTTCAGGGCAGCTTGCTATCGCACGTAAATCTCGGCGCTCTATACCTGGCAAATATAAAACTGGGGTTTTGTCTTCGGGTGGCTGTACATCTGGCAGCACGCCTTCAATAACACACTTCACCCAAATAGCAGGGCCCGTTTTTTTAGCCGGTGCATAATCGCCCAACACAATTAACTCGGGCATAGCCGCCTGTAGTGCTGGCAACGCTGGCTCCCAATGGCGCTGTTTATCTGTCCATAAAATAACGCTAGGTGCTACCTGTGAGCTTGCGTTATATTCAGCGCTGGCGCGAATTTCTTCGATCAGCAAATCAATAATTTTCATAACAAACCTTATCGTTCAGCCTTGTACCAGCCCTTGATCTGGAACGTCTTCAAAAAGCAATCATACATCCACTTACGATCAAGCAAATCATGCCCAAACTGGAATATAACGCATGGCTTTTGGTACTGCTGTGTTCAGCAATAGTTTACGCTATTGGTGCTAAGTTAAATTTTCCAAACGATCCAACCACTGGTTAAAAATCTTGCACTGCTGGCGCATACTAGCAAGCCCTATATTGATAGCTGCCAAGTTGCCCATGGTGGGTTTTTCATAGCCGCGTACTAATTGCTCAATCCGTTTACTAGGTGCCGTTTGCGGGCTATCGTTGATGTGCTCAGGGGTTGCAAACCTCGCAGAAATATCCAGCAGCGGCTGTTTAAGTTCATTTTTACCAATGCTTTCTGCAAAAGCGACGGGATCACTAAACAGCAATGCTTCAAACTCGTACATTTGCACAAAAGGGATAAATCGGCGCATCGCCTCATCACCTAGCTTCTCAGCTAAAGCTTGGTACAAAGCTTCCCTTACGGTTTTGGCTTTGCTTTCAACATCTGCTAAATTTACCGCAGCACTTTTACCGGGGAAAGACGTTGGCAAACCATAAAAATCAAAAAAAGTGGTGCAATAGCTCGTACGGTCGCCAAGAAGATGGTTCCTTACATCCGTGAACAAGCGCTCAAACCTAAAATTGCCGCCTTTGTGCCCAGGCTTACCCACCAGCATAGGGTTTAAATAAATACCTTTAGGCGAAAATTCAGGCTGCAAAAGCTCTTTAACGAACATTTCTTCGGTTTGGCCTTCGCAAATAACATGCACCCGCACCATTAGGACGGCCTCCCGCCCAAGATATTTTTCTGCCATAGCTCGCCCACGGTGTAATCCTCAAGCCAAGTAGTGAAATCCCTGCGGTTTAGGCGCTTAAACACGGTATCACCCTGCTCCCTATCCACCACAACTAAATCCTCAAGCTCAAATTCATTCACCAATGGCACCGATTGCGTGGAAACAATCACCTGCATACGCTTTGAGGCAGAGCGAAGCAGTGCGCCTAGCAAGGTGATGGCATAAGGGTGCAAGCCGAGCTCTGGTTCATCGATAATAATGGTGGAAGGTGGTTCAGGCTGCAGCAACGCTGTGACCAAGCATATAAAGCGAATGGAGCCATCAGATAGCTGGCTGGGCCATAAAATATAATCGCTGTTCTTTTGTCGCCATTGCAGGTTAATCAGTTGTTCTTCCGTAGGCGTTTCCTCTGGGCGAAACACAAAGTCATCAAAAATAGGAATCCCCAACTGAACGTGGCGGCGAATTTCTTCTAAGGTTTCAGGATGTTCTTTTGATAACCGATATAAATAAGCTGCAAGGTTAGAGGCATCGGGACGAAGAAACTCATTATCATGCACAGGACGTTTGCGCTTAACACCAGCTGTTTCACTGGTGTCGTGAAAGTGGAACACTTTCCAGTTAACTATGGAGTTGTAGCTATATCCTGGCCTGCTGTATACCTCTGACAACTCCGCTTGACCAGGCAAGTGAGACTCTAAATGTCCGGAACCCAAGCACTGTTGATTGTAACTCAGGTCTCCCGCAAAAGTGATGTGCTCACTCGTGAAAACAAAACCCGCATTCACACTTGGCTCTAGAACAAACTTATAGCCATTACGATCAAATTGTACATAAGATTCCAACTGCTCAGTTTCTTTAATCCCATAACTTAAGATGCGATCAGCTCCACCTTGCTTGCTTATCCACACTTGCAAACGGCCTGCCATCATTTCACTGAGCATGCGAAAGTAGTCAACAAAATTACTTTTACCCACCCCATTACCGCCAATAAGCACATTTAGGCTTTGTAAGCGGAAATCTTCTAACTGCCTAATAGACTTGAAACCTTTAATGGTTATGCTGCTAATGCGTTTTTTGGTGGTCATGGCTAATCCTTATTTACAACTCCCAATGCACTGCCAATATATTTAAAAGCGTGGCTTGGCGCTCTTTTACCACATCTAAATCCCACACTGGTGTGTTCAGAACTTGAGTTGTTAGCACATAAGACGAAATACCCTTTCGTCCACCAAAGTAGGCTGTTTTTTTCTTATTAAAATCAAAGTTTCTGGCAGAAGAGTTGCGCTGTTGCGTTAAAGGTACCAAGTTGGCAATTTTATGAACCCACTCTTTTCTTTTCTCTTCATCTGGCCAGGTTTGCTCCCACTCGCTACCAGAACTGACCGTTTTCGGTAATACATGCTCAATGGTGAGTACTTTTGAGTTATAGGTTGCCGCTCCATCCGACATAAATGAATCAAGCCTTAAGATGAGATAGTTACGACGACGTGCAGTCAAATGATAGATATCGGAACTTAGGACCTCTTTCATTTCATCTTTTTCAGTATCGGTTAACTCAATAGACCGAATTGCATTTTCATAAGAGTGTGTACCCAACAGCTCCTCAAGCACCACAGCATAACGAGCAATACGCTGGTTTACATTTTTCGCGGTGACATGCATATAAGCCGCCAACCGTTCAAGCTTTTGGAAGAACCACAATACATAGTCTGAATCAGCTTGTTGGTCGGATAGAAACCTTATTGCGCAAGGCATCCAATCGGAATTATCTATTCTGTTCAGCCACATCAACAAGGTATTAATGTCTGATGCATTAGCCTCTGAAGCGTACTTACTGTTTTTTGCTATCAGATAGGCCTCTGCATAGGGTTCTATCACCTCAAGAATCAAGCTCTCAGAGTTTGCTGCGCTTTTTATTACGTGCTCCTTAAACTCTTCAAGCAAAGTACGCTGAGCTTTTGTACGAGCATAAATCATACGAATGTGTGCAAATAATTCAGCAAATCCAGAACGCCCTGTTTTAACTTCGAGTTCTTCCCACTTATTGGTAAACTCTTCTTGGTGTTCGCTTGCAACCTTCCCGATGACATCAGATTTAATAATATCGGTTGGCAATAAATCCAAGCCCCGGCTATTTAAAACAGAGAAAACCCTAAATGCAGACTGTTGGCTCGGTGTAGAGACAACAACCAGAAAACACCGCTGAACAAGGAACGCACCAAATTTTAATAGTTTCTCTGTGTCGTCAGCAAAAACAGTATTAAGTTTATTTCTGAGCAACCTAGCGTTTCGTTGAATATTTTGTTGTGGCTCTTCTATCTGTGCAGGGTCAAGCTCATTTAGTTCTGCAAATTTTAATGCCTGAATATAGTGCGCAAAAAATTCTCTATCACGTTCGCGTAAAGCGAGTCTAGGCTTAGCGCTAATACCTTGTGAAAGCCTACCTGGTTCGCGGATATATTCCTCAAAATCGGAGCGCTCATCACCGTTAAGCAAACTGGTAATAGCTGCTATAAGTATCGTTAGCGTTGTTAAACGCTGCTGACCATCAATAACTTCTGAGAAAGGCTTACCCTCATCTTTAATCAGCACAATACTGCCAAGAAAATAAGTATCATCTTCTGGCTCACTTAAATAAAAGCTGTGCAAATCATCAAAAAGCTCTAAAGCCTGATCATCAGTCCAAGCATAAGGTCTTTGATAAGGTGGAATAATAAAATCAAAGTCAGAGCTAAATATTTTTGCAAGCGGATACTCTGCTCCCGCTATTTTTTTGCTCATTGCTATTTTTCCTTCGCCTCACGCTTTTCTTTCAGCGTGAGGTGGTGTTCGTTGATGCGGTCACCTTGTTTGCCGTTGTATTCAAGCCCTAAGTTGTACCAAGGGGCGGTGGGTACATCACTACCGCGGTCGTTGCCCCACTTAACATTAGGCTTAAAGCGCAAGATACCGGCATCTTTACGGCCGACATCGCGGGCAAGCATAAAGGGGCGGATGTTGAGGCGCACGCCGTCATTCAGATCAGGGTTCCAGCCGATAGGTTGCTCTTCCAAGGGTTTCCAGCGTACGAAAATATCGTAGGGTTTTTCGCCTGTTAAAATGGCTTCGAGCTCGGTTTTTAAGGTTTCGGCGGCGGCCAGGCGTTCTTCTGCGCCATCCGTACCGGATTGCACACCCTCTTGCTGGGTGCGAATCCAATCACCAAGGTAGGTATAAATTAAACGCTCCAGCCCTGCTTTATCGAGTTTGTGATAGTTCACCAGGGCATTAAAGCCATCTTTTAAGCCATCCCAGATGTGCCAAATAAAGGGTCGATGACCAGCAGTACGATGAGCAAAAAGCCTGCAGTGCTGTTCAAAGAATTTGTTATACAGCCATTGTTCTATAGAAGCGCTACCCACGTTTTTGAGTAATTGATCACGGGTGTGGGTGGTCCACTGGTTGCCATAGGCGGTTTCTAGCAAGGCTTCGATGCGTTGGTGAGCAGGCGCTTCGCCACGCACAGCGGCTAAACAGACAATGCCATCATCGTCTGCGTGCTTAGCAAGCGCTTTACAACGCTCTACCCAAGCGCGTTGCTCGGGCGCTAACTCCATATCGGTATCCAGCTCGGCGGGCCACTGGTAACCCAGCAAGCGGGCTACCGCTACTTGTAGAACAGTGTCATCGGTACGCAACTCACCTTCGACGGTGCGTTTTTCATTTTCACACCAGATGACAGAGCCAGCAGGATGGCCATGGAAAATCCATTGGGTGGGGTCGTTGCTGTAGGGTTGGGGTAAGCCGTTGGGGTATTGTTCTTCGGCAACCTTAGTCCAGTGTTCTAAGTCAAAGGGCACTTTAACTAACGTAGCGTTAGTGACGTTTAATTTTTGGTCGATGCGGCGAACAGCTTCGTTGTAGTCGGGTGAGGAGCAGAAACACCAGATGGCTGGGAGGTGTTCCGGGTTACGCGGAATAATTGTGCAAGTATTATTATCAAAAACCCCCCCTAGGTATATTGAAAATGGCAATGTCCTCATTGGACTTGTAATTACACCTACCCTATTCCAAGCCTGTTTTCCTTGTACCCTAGCTTTAGGATTTTGTTCATGATGTATCCCATCATCTAACCAGTAAGCTACGTCATTAAGTCCAGAATAGTGACGGCCATCTACCGACCCCTGAATTGTTATCCACTCTGAGTGTATTACTGGCAATTCCCAACAACCTCTACGAAAAGCATCCCAGCCTCCAACATGTAAACCTATATATGCCTGAGCTGTATTCAACATTAATGGTAGGTTATTTTCATCATCATCAATAACCACCCTTGCATCCGGATTCTCCAGCTGCTTCAGCTGCTCTACACTTTTCACTTCCACCACAGGCAATTGCTGGGCTTTATCTGCTGCGGTGCGTTCTTCTGATACATCTAAGCCGTTTAGCTTATGCGCTGCACTCTGCTTATCTGCAAACAACCCTTCTGCTTGGAATTGTTGCCCTTTGGTTAAAGTAATTAGAATCGCTTGAACGACTTCGCCACTAATCATTTCAAAAGCCCGAGCACCTAAACGTGCCACCAGATTCCAGGTATCTCGTTTCAGTAGTTTTTCACGGAACTTGCGATAGCTGGTTAAAAACAACCAGTTTTGCGGCAATACAATACTGGTGCTGCCGCCTTCGCTACAAAAATCTAAGCAGCGATCTAAAAACACGGTGGCTAGATCATTTTTGCCTTCGGGATAATACTTATCCGCAAAATCTTGCAGCACCTTTTCCTGTTTGCCACGTGCTAAATAAGGCACGTTGGTAATCACCCACTGGTACTCGCCCGCCAGCAGTTGCGCTGCTTTGGCTAAACCTTGGGCCACAATAGCCGCTTCTATATGGTTTGCATCTTCACTGCTGCTTTCCGCCGTTAACGCTTGGTTAAGCGCTGTTGAAAGCTCATCCCAATCGGTAATGTTTTTGGCAACGGCTTTAGGGTTAATTAAGCTGCCTAAAGTGGGCGCGTGTTGAAACGTTTGGTGCAGCCAATCCAGTGCGATGCGAAGATTTTTCTTATTTAAACCCAGCTGCTTCCACTCTTCCTTAGCGGCTTTTACTGAAAGGCCAGAGCAAGCCAGCTGCATTTCAGGTAAAGCTCGGTAACCACCTGAATTAGGGTAGGTCCACGCAGTAAGAGCAAGGGCAAAAGCGGCTAGCTCTACACAACGTTGGTCTAGCTCTAAGCCGTGGATATTGTCACGCAGTACGGCATCTATCGCTTCGCGCTCGGTTAAGCCCTCAAGCGTCATACGCATGGGCACCAGCATTAATAACACCGCCACCAAAAAATGCCCTGAGCCACAACTTGGATCTAACGTTTTTAATTCACCTAAGTTGTCTGGCCAATCACTAAAGGTGCCTGCGGCGGGTGCCCAGCGTTTATTGCCTTGGACGTCTTCTTCCTGAACAAAACGCAGATATTCCAAGGGCACGCCTGGAATACTGGCTTTATCGCGCAACTCTTGTTCGCTCTTGGCGTTTAACCAATCTTCTTCTGTTAAGCGCTGGTTCGCCCACCAAGCCCCCAAGGCGTTATCCAGCAAAAAACTCACCATGTAGGGTTCAGTAAATAACTGAGTAACAGCCGGTAGCTCGCGGGCACCAATTTTCACTTCCGATTGGTTAATACGCTCTTTGTTATCCGCTTGCCAAAATTGATACACCCATCCCAGGCTATCACTGGCATGAAAGGTATCGGTGGCTAGCCCCATCACCAAGTTGGTGAGCGCTTGTTGGTGCTCAGGCGCAAAGCTAAGTTCAAACACCGGGGAATCCACCCGGAAAATCTGTGGCAGCATTTTAGACGCCAGCACCCCCGCTAGCTCCCACCCTGTAGTACAACGGCGTTCTTGCTCATCGCGCGCCACATCGGGCTCTTGCGCTAGTTCATTACACTCTTCTAAAGTTAAAGCTGTATGCTCGTCATACATCAATAAGTGGTTTTGCTCTAAATAACGGGCAAACAACATGCGGTGCCAGTGCTCGTAGGCCACGCTGGTAATAAGGTTATCAAGATCCTGATGGCGATCTTCATGCCTTATATCACCCAATTGGCGCCCCAGTGCGCGCAAGCATGTGCGCAGGTTTCGTTGTGCTTCATTGAGGTATTCTGGTGGACGCGCCTCCCCTACGGCTAAACGATTCAAGGCTTCGCTAGCGGCTTGCTCTGCTACTGTGCGGGCTTTTTTTACCGCACGCTCTAATTGGCCGCGTAAGGTTCTATCTAAAGTTGGGGCTATGTAGTTATGCATTAGAAGGTCACCGGTCCGTCTCTTAATTTATCTAGCACTTGCTGCTTTACGTCTGCTAACCACTGCTCTAGTTCGGCCTCGGTTTGAATCGTCACGCGCGACAAGTGCATGTGTTGCACCTTGGGTTGCAAGAGTTTTACTGCCTCAAGGCGAGCGCTTTCAAACTTACTGGCAAGCGATGCGGTGCGATCCGCCCATTGGCTAAGGCTTGTGTTATGCAAGGCCTCTATTAGCGCTTCTGTACTGCCATAGCTGGGCTCATCCATGGTGAGTAGCTGGCGGCGCTGCAATAATTCCTGTTGTTTCGCGGCATCCAACTGTTGCCAGTGTGCATCGGCTTCTAACAGCTGCAATTGTGCGGTGTGGGTATCCAGGTAGCTTCGCACGTGGTGTTGTAAAGCCTCACGCAACTTAGCGCTAAGCTCTTTGATATGTGCTGCCACAGGGTTAGGATCATCTAACAGGCTGCGGTTGGCGCTAATAGCATCGGCTTCAGCTTTTATGGCAGGATAAAAAGCACGGTCTTTAGCTAAATCTAGCAAATCCTTCAGTTGCCACCATTCGTTGCGGCGTGGCTCTATTTTACTAGCAATGGCTTGCCACTCTTTAAACAACGCCTTAATGGCTTCGCCTTCATCTAAGAGCATTTTTAATTTGGCATTGCCAGATTGGCGCTCTATTTCATTAAACAAGTCAAGATCTGGCCTGACCGGCAGTGGTGCATCGCCACTGGCCTCGTTGGCGAGTTGGCGGGCTTTTTGCAGCAACTGCGCGACGTTATGCGCCTCCTCTCCCGATGTAGTATTCACACCGCAAGCATTTAATATTCCGCGGATTTTAATCATATCCACTGGCCTAATCGTGATACTTTCTGGCGCAAACGTGGTTTGGCCTATGTTTTTACGCTCAAGCTCAGTGACTGCCACAGGGTTGTGCTGGCTATCTTTAGCAACCACCTCACCCGAAGCAAGCAACACAAATAAAGCACCTTCAATGGCGTCTTGTGGCCAACCGTAAGGGGGCTTGGTGAAGTGCTCACGTATTTCGCTACCGCGCTTAGAGGCACCTATATAGCGCATGATTTGCGTGCACACTGGTTGCTTTTCAGGATCACCTTTGTAGCCCAGTAGCTCTAAAGCGGTGTGGCCGCCCTCTTTGCGGGCGTGCTCGTACACCTTGCCCCAATGGGGGTTATCTGCCGCATCAAACTCGCGGTACAAGCGCACCAAAGAGGCTTTAGCGGCTTTTTCTACTCGCTCTGCAATGGTGCCATCAAGTTCTTCAGCGCCACCTGCCTGCAGCACTTGCACGCCATCAAAAATTTCGCGCAATAACAGCTCTTTTTGTTTCTGTGCATCACGATGGCGGGTTTGCATGGAGCTGCGTGCATCCTTGCCCGCATCTGATCCAGGTACGCCACGTTTTTCCAAAGTGGCATTAGCGGCGTGCTCAGAAATAATTGCGCTGGTAAGCTCGCTACGGTTTTTTGCTGGTATATAAACAAAAATAGTAGGTTCGCTGGGTTCGTGCTGGCGCGCCACCGATATAAAGCTATTGGCATCTACACTCCAGCCATCCTGCACCCACACATAAATTTTCTCGTGGGCATCTCTCGGCACTTCGGTATCGAAGCTTACATGCAAGTTACGTGTTTCATTTACTTTGCCTTGGGCTAAACGCACTTTAGCTATTTCTTTGCGCACATAGTTTTGTAGCAAATCGGCGCGGATATTCTCCACACGCTGGGTATTGCCGCGTAAATCTGCTTCTTCCTGGCGCAGCGTATCGTACCATTGCGAGCTTTCTTGGGTTTGCAAGCGGTACTCAGTGCCCACCAAGGTTTGCATCGCCATTAGGTAGCCTTCTTCCTGCAGCTCTTCTAAAGCTTTTGGAACGGCAGCGCGCACTGCATCTTTGCCGTGGTTTAAATCTTCTATCAATAAATCGGCCAGCATTTCAGGCGTAGCACGCACACCAGTATCTACTGCTGCCTCGGTGGGCAGCTTGCCAATAAGCAGTATCAGTGCCAGCAAACGTGATTTAAGCAAACCATCTTCAGTGCCCTGGCCTTTAAACCGCCCAATCAGCTCTGAGACTTCTTTAGAAATCACGCCTGTTTGCAGCAAATTAATAGAGATTTGATCGTAAATAAAATCGGCCGGCACCACATGGCCAAGGGGCTTATCGGCAGTGGCTATGGTGGCTTCGTGCACAACTTTTAATTGGTTGCGCAACTGTGAAACCGTACCGGTGGTATCCACCATTTGTAGTATCTTTTCCCAAAAGCGGCGACGCACGGGTAGCAAGGGATAATCAGCCACCAGCACTTTTTCATCATCTCGATTATGTTCAATTTGTGTGCCGCGCAACTGGCGTGAAATTTCACCTAGATTGTTTTGCAGCAAGGCTTCAACTTGTGGTTTTACAGAATCTTTTTTCTGCAAAATGATCTTGCGGATTACCGATTCCACATCGGTATCTGAAAGCTGCACCGGCACCTGGAAACGGCCCATTAAGCGCTGCAAGTTAGGCATGCCCGATAAGGCGCTTTGCCCAGTTGCCACAAACAGCAGCTTGCTTTTGAACTTAGAATCTTTACAGCAGGTTTCAATCACCTCCTGCACTAGGTGCGCACGCTCGGCATCATCACCAATGTATTGTTGCACCTCATCTAGCACCACGAGTGTGAGAGGAAACTCACCCTCGGTGGCCAAGGCATCATAAATAGCGTTTACCATTTGTTGGTTGGTAACGTCATCCACATGGGGATACTGCTCACGCAAAAGCTGACGCACTTGGCTTGGTGAATCGCCTAATGTGTTGTCGTACTCCATTAACGCAAAGGCAATATTGCGCGACATATATAAGTCTTTAAGCTCTTCATCCCAGCTATCGCCCTCTGCTTCCACAGCTTGCTTAACGCTTTCAAAAATACCCTTGCGCTTCAGCCACAGTACAAAGCGTGCTTGGTTATATTGTTCGGGCAAGCCCACGGAGTTAAAAATAATATTGAGCAATGCTAAGCGCACGTTATTGCTTATGCCCGAGCCCAGCGTGCCCGATGCAGCATGCAAACCGCCATTGCGCCTTGCTGCGTTGGCTAGCTCTACGAAATGATCTTTAATGCCTTGTGGCAGCTCAGCAATATCACGTGCCTCCATGCCATCTGCAAACACTTGGTTGGTCCAAAAGGCACGCAGCATTTTAGCCAGGTGAGATTTACCCGAGCCGTAGAAACCTGAAATCCAAATGCCGGGTTGCTCGTTATTGCTGCCCAGGTTGCGAAGATAGGTAGACAGTATTTTATCTAGCCCTGCTTGGTATTCCCCCTCACACACAAAAGTTTCTAGCTCATAGCGTAAGGTGTCTAAGGCTTTTTCCGACTGGTCGTCTTTCACCACTGCCACACCGTTGTTGGCAAGGGTTTTATCCTTTGGCTCGGTTAAATAAATATCACGGTTTAACATAGTGCTCTTCACATCCAAGGCTGTAATTTTTTAATTATTTGCCGTGATGGCGGTGGCTTGGTAGCCCCACCCATCGCGCGCATCTAACAATTTATAAGTGTTTTCGCTGTACTCCCCAGGAAACAGCACTAGCAAGCGTCCAGGCACATGCACCGACAGCCGCTTTACAAAATCTGATACCGAAGCGAAGCCAAATAAAGTGCCACAGCCGATTAACGTTACCACGGTGTTAGCGGTCGCCTGCTGCAATTGCTTAGCTAACTTTTCAATCGCATCATCCACAAAACTGCCGTACTTACTTTTAAGAAACTCTGGCTCTTCAAAGTAGTCTTCACGGTATTTTTGGCCTGCCATCCATTCTGGGAAAAGCCGGGTAATATCTAATTCAAGCCAATCATGCCCTGCACTTTCTGTTGCTAGCCGAAACGCCTCAACGCGCGCACGCAGCTTAAGCTCATCTTCTTTGCGGTAAACGGCAAATAGTACACGCTGCTCATCGGCTAACCCTGGCATCCACGGGATAGTAATAAAATTAGTATAGCTTTTTATTAAGCGTGTTAATCGATTATTCATGCAGCCACGCCTCTTCTTCTTTGGTTAAATAATTGGGGAAACCCACTTCGATAATTTCGCTGGCGTGCTTAAAGGTAATAAGCCCAGCATGGCTAGCAAACACGGCAAGCTCTAAAAGCTCTTCTTCGCGGCGTTCTAGCACCTTAAGCCACTCTGAAATAAACAGTCGGTTACCGGTGGCGCCTTGTAGGTAAGCCACAAATAAAGCAAACGCCACATTAGCTGGTCGGATAACGGGTTCATCACGGTACTTTTTGCTGCGCCCTCTTAAAAAACCGGCGTGGGTCCAGCTGGCGTTGATGTTGCTTGATAACGATTTTAGCGATCCCGCACTGTACCTCTCAGGATACTGCTCCGCCATATACGCCTCCATGGCCTCACGGCTATGAAGCTCACCCACCTCCAATGATTGGATTTTTTTATATGATCGGCGTAGTAAAGGATCACGAACAAGCGCAAGCTGGCATGCCAGAACGGGCCTTGAGTCTGCATCAAACTCCCAAAGCCTGCGAAAAGCGCGAAACAATGCAAAGCTTGTATCTAAGCTGTAAAGGCTAACTAAATCACGATATGTGAGCTCACGGGTTTTACTTGTTCTTTTGCCTAATACGTTTTCATTCAGTATGGCAGCATGGTAGTCATTCCGCGTTACATCTTGAGGGAAACTAGCAAATAACAGCTCTAGCTCACTTAACATAATAGTTCGAGAGGTATGTGCACCTGCCTGCCCAAATTTAAAACCAAACTTCAACTGAGTTTCTTCAGAAATCATTAACGGTTCGCCTTTTTATTAACACCCGGACAATGGATAAAGCTATGTGCTGGCTAACCAACTTTGTAATCCCTCCATTATTAACAGCGTATTGGGTAGAATTTGTTAAATTGTATTTTATTTAATTTCTGCTTTGAAGTGATGCCGCCAATAATCCTATTAGACCGTTCGTTGTTGTATACCCATAACCAGCAGGCAGCATCTGACTGAGCTCCCTCGAGCTCATCATAGTCATATCGAACGGCACGATTATAACTCACCACACAGGTATTTTGCTGTGGTTTACCTGGTTGGATATGTAGCAGAATAATTTGTTTTCGCCTGACCTAGCGCAGCATTTTTGCATTGATGACTTCAGGGTCGTTGTCTAGCCAAATAAAGTCAGGTTTACAATTTATTTATCTTTAGGGTTTCACTATGAGCAAAAATAATAGTAAAGAACAAATAAATGTATGCTGAGTTAAGCATATTATGTAATGATTATAGCCATTCTAGAAACCACTCGCCAATTTTGTTGGTCACACTTACTACATTGATAGCCTGCATATTTTCGTCCACCTCTTTTCGGAGGATGAAATACTAAATGAGGTTCTTTGCTGTTTAGTGGTCGCCATCGTAACGAAATTGTTGACCGTCGCATAGTAAAAACAACTCTCGGTACGTCTAATGCACCATCCACGTATCGCGACTCTGCACTACCTGTAATAGCAGATATGTTAAGGTCTAATCTGACTCAATGTCGCGTTGCCATGGGTCTATCGTTGTCATAGCGTGATGTTAAGCGTATTCTGCCTCACCGACAAAGTTTTTTAACGCAATGAAGATGTCCAAAACCTGTCGGGATAAGAACATCTAATGAAGATTGCGTTTTTTTATATGCTATTTTGGTTTAGATTGCTAATCTAGTCCAGACGCGGGATTATTCCCACTCTGTTATAAATAGCTTAAAAAAAACCTTTAAAATCAATACAAAACACAATATTAAAATCTATATACCATGAATAATTCCATCACTAGAAATCACTATCACTTAGCAAGCTGAAACTCGAACAGTCCGTCTAGGTCTTCTGTTGGAACTTTGAAAGCAAGTTCTTGCAGCGAGCCAATTGATATTGTTTTTGGTCCACTCAGCTCATTTGCTCTCTATGTCAGGATAGTTGTCA
>LSQX01137617.1_pt2 | contig 23046 bp, 22 predicted proteins | sample 654561 | NCBI WGS metagenome assembly LSQX01 (sample SAMN04489861, study PRJNA283612) | anaerobic digester metagenome | isolation source: 4 biogas reactors fed with cattle manure at either 37C or 55C with and... | place: Denmark: Kongens Lyngby | collected 2014
CCATCTCGTTGTGAGGTGGTGAAGGCAGCTGGGCTCAGGAAAAGTGCACTGATGCTGCCGTACAACTGAATACCGGCCGGGAAGTCCTCTCAGACAAATGTTCTGGGAGCTTTTTGTTTTTCTGGAACTATGGAAAGATCACAGAAAGGGGAAATGATGTTGAGAGAACATCACGGAGTGTGGAAGACGAACCAAGTGGTAGTTGAGCTGCAAACCCAGGGAACTGATGTGATCTTGGAACGAACAAGAGGCTACAAACAGAAGAAGAAAAGCGTATTTCTGCAGCGCCGTTATCTGAACGACTTGAACGTAGGAATTCTCACAGCAATTCTCCAGCAGCCGCAGTACCAGCTGCGGGACCAGGTAATTGTGGGTATGGTGGACTCGGGTTATGGAGTGATTACTATCAAATGGACACCCTATTGGTTCGGCAGAGCCAATGCCCTGATGATTGATGGCGGCCGGGGCCGGTGTATAGCAATTGAACAGCAGGACACCGCATCCTTTGCGGCATGGTTCTGCAAGCAGATATTGGCACTGCACAATAGTGACGATCTAGACGATCTGGATTTGGCTGAATAAAGCTTAGGCTGGATGGGATACACTCCCATCCAGCCTTTCTGGCATTCTACGCATGGCGTGTAACTCGTCGGTTTCCAGGAGAGTGTACACCGTTAAATATGCCATTACATGCTGTGAACTGTCCTCAATTAGGGTCAGCAAAGATTACGGATCGGACATCTGAACCGAACACTTCCTGGGCTTTACCGGCGATAAGGTCGCGATCCCGTTTGGTCAATCGGTGGAAGGGCGTGATCAACAGCTTAGTTCCATCCTTCTTCCACTTAGCCTGCAGCCTGCCGTGGAGTAGAATGGTGGGGAAGACAATACCTGTATTAGTAGTCACCTTGCCCTTGTATTTCTCATCCAAGTAGCGACTGCGATCGCGGTAGCCCATGAGAAGTTGGTCGAAGCCGGTTAAAAAGAGACATTCCGGGATTGTTCCACCGCTTGGGAGTGCGCCTAGGTAAAAGAGCTCGCTTTCATTGTCAAAGACGCTCTGCAGGGGTAGGCCCGCTTCTTCCACAAGCTTTACTACCTCCGTCTTGCGGAAACCGGTGAAGTAGGCGCAGTCGGTGAGGGAGGCTGGTCCGAAGGCTTTGAAATAGCGCCTGATCACTTCCAGTCGCGCCGTTTGCTTATCTATCAGCTCAAGGTCACAGGCTAAATAACTCTTCTTGGTACCAGGGGTACAGGCGATCATGCCCCGAGCACACATATCTCGCAGTAGGCCGCCCCAACCGTGGAACACCTTATCCAGGAGCTCAGGCTCCATTCCAGCCTCCGAGCATTTTTCCTTGAGTCTGTCTCTCTCGGAGATACCGGAGGCGATCCAGTTTCGCAGTTTCTCCGCCCAGTAGGGTTTGATGCTGGGATCGATGCCCCAGTGATCATCCCAGGGTTTCACCCCCACGGCGGAAAGGAGCAGGCTCAGCTCATCCCGGCGGACAACGTGGAGGGTTCCACGAAATGTCCAAGTCTTAATGAGCCCGTGATGCCAGTCGCTCTCACTGTAATCGGACGCTCGAATCTGCAGGGCGTACTTGGGGTTGTTGGCAAACTGGGCTTGAAGGCCCATCAGATCCGAAACAATTGTGGCTGTCTCTGCTTTCTCCAGCAGGTGCAGGTTGTGGAGGGAAGCATACAGCAGTTGTTCTTTGCTCATAAACACAGCCCCTCTTCGCAAAACCGTCTTGGAGTTGGATTCGCTGCGTCAGCCTTGATCCCTTTATCTAGGCGTTTGATTAGAAGCATGGCTGCGTAACGCTAGAGACCACCATCATAATCTGCCCGTGCTACCACGGAAGCAGATTTGAATAATCGAGGGGGTGCGAACGTCCAGGATTGTTAAGAGGGTGTGTCTGCTTCTCGTTCGAACGCCCTCCTGAGGATGGACTCTGCCTCAACGAGAGAATCATCGTGAACAGCTTGTCGACGCCTTCTCTCTCTTTGTCAGTCAGCTCTTCATTCCGCAATGCGGAGAACCAGTCTTGCTCGTGGACATCAATGTTCAATACGGCCATGTGGAAATCGAGTTTTGGAGAAAGGGCATCAAACTGCTGAATAGATGGGATGAAATCTCCACACTCAATACGCCGGACTGATTCGCGATCAACGCCCGTCAAGTTGCTCAGTTAACTGTCTCGTACAACAGGCTGTCTCTTTTTCGTACACAAAAAGCCGAGGTTCATAAGCGGGCGATTTCTTCTGCTATTTCACTCACTGTCTTACCGGTTGTGTCTATCTTTATTGTGTTTAACTTATGATAAAGCGGAATTCGGGCAACACTGCGGTCTATCACATCTGGCTGTCGCATGCCGGCTGCAATGTCTTGATTCAGGCGTTCCCGCAGTTCTTGTTCATCACAGAGTAGAGAAATCGTCGTAATTTCGCAATTCGACTTATCGAGACTGTCTAGGATTTTATTAATAATCGACTGTTCGTGCATGACCCAGCAAAAGATGATGTTATGGTAGGCAGAGCAGTGAATGAACTGATTTAGCAGAAAGCAAATATTCTCCATCACCATAGTCTTGGTTTCTTCCGTTACCTGAAACGGGTTCGCATCCCAACACCAGTCACCGTCAAGAAAGACGCTGTTATCAAGCTTGAGTTTGAGTCCTTGACATACTGCTGTCTTGCCGACACCCATTGTGCCTCCGATAAGATACAGTCTTTTCATTTACCAACACCTCGATGATATGCCTTCTGGCTCAAGATGGAGAAACCTCGAACTGAAACAAGTCCGTAGGGATATTCCCTGTAAAGAACACGGGATCATGAATAACTTAATTGGCTCAATGCTAGTTTACCGCGAAAAAGAGCTTTTGGGGTGATTATTTTTGGACAATAACAGGATCAGGGGCCTGTATGCTCCAAGTACACTAGTGAGACGAAGGTCGGGATAACTCGGGTGCTGGTGGATCTGCATTCTGCGGATGCATGAATTTGCCCGCACACAATGCCATCGTGTGGTTCGAATGTTATGGCTAAGGATATAAACTAAGGGAACTTAAACAGAAAGGAATAGCTCTATGAATAGTGATTCATCTGCTGCAAGCGTAGTCAAATCCACCTATCTAACCTTTGCAGTTATCATCATTGTCTGGATCGGCGCGTGGCTCCTGAAAGTGTCATTGGACAACACCGTTACCTGGCTCACCACCAGCCTCGGCAGTTTTGTGTACTGGTTCACTGCCAAGATTGTGATCTGGATTTTACCTGCCTTTTGGCTTTTGAGGATTTCTAATCGTAGTGTAGCAGAGGTCTTTGCCCCATCCCGGTGGAAAGCATGGCTCACTTGGGGAGGGGCATAGGCTTTTTGATCGCCCTGACTGGGATTATACCCAACTACCTGCAGGGAAACAGGCTTTTGCCAACTGAATTCAGCTTTCCACTCCTCAATGTGCTGGTCATTGCTCCCCTTTTTGAAGAGTTTTTGCTGCGCGGAGCGATTCAAGGCAACCTAGAAAAAGGTTATTCCTTCTGGAACGCGAATTTAATCTCTTCAGTGTTTTTTGTAATACTGCACATTCCCGGCTGGTACTTCATGGGCGTTTTGGTGGACAACCTAACCAATCCCTTTGGCGGAGCCTTATCTATTTTCCTAGTCAGCCTAGCTTTTGGTTATGCTGCCCACCGCTCGCGCTCGGTAATGGGCGGGGTTTTAGCTCATTTCTTAAACAACCTGTTTTAGGTCGGAGGTCAGAAAGGTAATGGCAAAGAGCGGTATTGGAGGCAGGGAAGTAATTCGTGTTTTAGTGTGGTTGGGCATTGCACTGGGAGTCATCTTTTTCTATGCCTTTGTGCATGAGGGTAGTCATGCTCTGATGGCGCTCGCTTTCGGAGGAAAGATCACCGCATTTGAAATCAACTTCTTCCGTAATTCGCCCCATATAAGCTATGTTGGAGTGAGCGACCCCCTGCAGAGGGCGCTAATTAGTCTGGCGGGGCCTGTGCTGCCCTTGCTGCTTATTGGAGTAATGGCCATTCTGCTCCCGCGCAGTAAGAGCCTTTTTGTGCAGGGAACACTGCTCGTACTCCTTATCAGCTTGCTGTCAACAATGATAACGTCGATAGTAATAGCTTTGGCTGTTGGTTTTGGAGCTAATGTGGCCGGTGAAGATGTGGCCAACTTCATTCAGTATTCCGGCCTGAATCCCTTTCTGGTCGCAGGTGCTTTCTTTGTTCTGTTTGTAATATTACTCATCTTTCTATTCAAGGTGGCTAGGGTTAAGGAGACAGCCATTAGGGTATACAAAGGTTTTCGCAACCCGGCCAAAAGGCACCGAGTAACGAGAGGTGAAATGGTACTTACTGCCGTATTCTTGCTCGTTATTGCCATAGCCGTCCTGCCAAACATTGTCGGCCCATCTGTTCACGTCAGCGAACCAGCCTCCTATCAGGCTAGAATTGATCTGGATCTGAGTGAAATAACTCCCGCATCAACTGTTTTTTACAGCTTTGACGTCACGGAGCCAACAACCTACGATTTCATCTATTCACTAGAGGCTAAGTCTGATTTCACCCTCCGTTTGGTTAACCTAGGGGGAGAACTTTTACCCTTTAACAACCAGGACTCCATTGTCATGTTCCAGGGTAGTGGAAAAGTACCGCAAGCTTACTTCACCGGCTTTACCCTGCTAGAGGGAAGCTATGCCTTGGAGGCCTCACCGGGCAGCAGCGGAACGTTGAGGATGTATATTGACACCAAGGAGCCGGATGAAGTGGATTTATACTATCTGGAGCTAGTAAGCAGAGTAAACGATGGAACCTTTACAGCCGAGAGTTACCAAGAAGAGGGTTATGAACTGATCTACCAAGGGGAATTAACCCCGGGGAAGGATCAGCTATTGCTGACAGTTCCCGGCATCCCCTCTGAACGGAAGGTATCTGCCTTCGTGCTAGGGGAAGGAGAGGTATCCCTTACCTATGCGGCAGATGGCCAGACCCATACTCTGTTAGAAGGCTTTAAGGCTACGATAGGGCGCGGTCTGCCTATGCACAGAAGTGAAGGTGAGATTAGGGCAAGCGTTTGGGGAGCACCGGTTGAGGTTTATATCTACAGCAAGGAGAACTGAGTAGTGTATTCTGCGGTTTTTAGTAATCGTAAAGGATCTCCACTCTCTTGGGAGATTCTCTATCTTTCATCTCCAGCAGCAGAGATCTTGTGAATTGGTTCAGTTTGTAGTTGTCAAGTTCATCAAGCCCAACCCAGGCGTAAGCTTGGGTTTCTTCGTCTAGCGTTACAGTGAAAGAATCAGTTCGGCAGACATAATCAAGCAAGATAAAATGCTTCTTCTCATGGTAACCAAGGCCCGAGACGTTTTCTTTTAGGGCTAGAAGTTTGATGTCATAAATCTCCAAGCCCGTTTCTTCAGAGATTTCCCTTCTCAGAGCATCCTCCAGCCTTTCTCCCCATTCAACGTGGCCGCCTGGAATCACGTACTCATCATTCCACTTCTGCTGCCTTAGGAGCAGTATTTTGTCTTCGGGGTTGAAGATAACAGCTCCAACGGCTAGGGCAGGCTGTTTCAAGGCTATCACTTCTCCTTTTTATGCTTTGGGGTAATATTCCAGAAAAGCAGTGAGCTTACCTCCAATCCATTCGAAAAGGGGCGATACTACGTCGTATCGCCCCTTTGTGATTAGCCTTCTAGTTTGAAATGCTGGATAATCTCGCTCAGCCGTGTGCCTAGATTCATCAAATCCTGGGCGGCTGCGGCAACCTGCTGGACGGAAGCTGCCTGTTCTTCGCTCGTGCTCGCTATTTCCTGCCCACCCAAGTTGATCTCCGCCAGTGAAGCGGACAGTTCGTTTACCTGGTAATCAATCTCTTCGATGGCTGCAAGAATCTCATTGAGCACCTTGCTGCTCTGATTGACGCTGCTGAGGGCATTTTCGGCCTGCGCCGATCCTTCACTTATCCCCTGCACAGTAGTGCTGATCCCGCTTTGGATTTGTCTGATCAGCGATTCAATGTCCGTGGTGGCTTTAGCGGACTGCTCTGCTAGTTCCCTTACCTCACCGGCCACAACCGCAAATCCGCGGCCGTGCTCTCCTGCCCGGGCCGCTTCGATGGCGGCGTTTAAGGCAAGGAGATTAGTCTGTTCAGCTATAGAGCTGATCGTATTGGCAATTAAGCCAATTTGATCAGATAGGGAGCCAAGGCTCGAAACTTGTTCTGCCATTCTCTGGGTGTTTTCCTGCAGACCCCTCATCTTCTCGATGATGTCTGCAATTGCCCTAGTTCCTTCATCCGCTTGGCGGGAGACGCCCTGCACAGTCTCGTTCATGGCTTGGGCATTGCTGTTCATCAGATCGAGGGTCGAGGAGAACTGGTTGGCCGTACTGGCCACCTCCTGAACCGATGCACTGGCCTCTTGGCTGGTAGATGCTAGGCGTTCGCTGGTAGCAGCGAGCTGGGCAGTGGTTTCTGTGGTAAGGCCTAGCACCTCGGTCATGCTGTCCATCGTCCTGTTTAGGGCGTTGGCCACAGCTCCAATTTCATCCTTGGAGTTAATCTCCACTCGGCGGGTGAGATCCCCATCAGCCACCGCCTCAATCACCGCCTGCACCTGCTGCAGCGGTTTAGCTACCTGCCTGGCCACTAGGATGCCGATTGTAACGCCCAAAACTAGGAAGATGGCCGTTAATCCAATAAAGTAGTTGCGCAGGGAGGTAACATCGGCAAGTACATCTGACTCCATAGCACCTACGCCGATCATCCAGTCGGTGGCGGGCACAGGTGTGTAAGCGACGATTCGCTGTGTTCCATCCAGTTCATAGCGCACAACCCCAGTGTTGCCCATACCCAAGGCAGCGATTGCCCTGCCAGCATCGGCCAGGTTATCCGTATCGGTTAACACATTCCGCTGTTCAATTACGTAGTCACGGATGGGGTGGGCCATAATCCTCCCGTCCGAATCCAGGACTAGGGACCAGCCCATTTCACCAAAACCTAAACGGTCCGTAATGTCGTTCAGAGCCCATCCATCCCGTCTGCCCAGAAGGGCCCCAACCACTTGGCCGTTGTTTGTTATGGGGACTGCGTACATAATCACCAAGCTCCCGTCCGCGCGGCCCACTAACACGTCCGATACAACCGATTCGCCCCGCAAACTCCTGATCACATGATCCCGGTCTGCAATGTTCATGCTGGAACCGTCTGTGTATCGGGCGAAACCGGAGCGATCAACTACGCCTATCGCCTGATACAGCCCAAGCCTCTCATTTTCCGACTTGAGAATTGGTTCCTGCAAGGCCCAGTTCATACTGGCAATCTCCGGTCGGGCTGCGATTGTCTCCAGGGCGGTAAGTTGGATCTGAAATCTGTTCTCCAAAATCTCAGCCGCTTCTTCCGCCTGCATTATTAGGGCCGCCTCAACCTGCTTTGTGACTGCGGACATGCTTCTGTAGGAGGCAAAGATCCCGATTCCGGCACTGATTACCAGCACAAGCACGCCTACATAGACACTGATTTTTACCGCTATGCTTCTTCTCACTCTAGCTCCCCCTAATCTTATGTTTACTATGCAACAGTTGCATAGGCAACTATTGGGTCAAAAAACAATCAGGTTCATAAACTTGATAAACGTGTACACTGAACCTGCTACTTCTCAGTCTCTTCCAGCAGCTGGTTGATTAGATCACTTGTGTCCTTAGGCAGATTCATAGTCTGCTGTATGAACCTGATATAATCATCGCCGTAAACATGGCGCGTCAACTTAAAGGCAGTGCGGGTAAAGGCGTGCCGTTCTTCTTCAGGGAGCTTGAGAAAGCCTTCGGCAAAGGCCAAACCCCGCCCACTGAGATGCTTTTGGGCCACTTCTTGGCGCACCTTCTCACCTTTTTCGGTCAGATTAAAGCAGGAATAGCGGCGGTCTTCGCCAGTTTCCCTGGTAACTAACCCCTGGCATTCGAGGGAATAAACGCTTTTGGATATAGTTCCTTTATCCCTTTGGAGGATCTGGGCCACATCGGTCACGGTGCTGCCCCGGGCAAAGCCAATGGCGAGCAGGGTCTGCTCTTCCGTCACTGTTAAGCCCGCGTCAACTGCGATCTGTTCCCAATTAGCATAGATCTCATCCCAGAGCAGGCGCAGACAGTAGATTGTGATAAAATCCAGGCTGTCTCGGCCGTTATCCATGTGATCCTCCCTGTGAATTTATGTTCAAATAATTACCTTAATAGTAGCACAATTCCCGAACTAGAACAAGGAAAATATGGACAAACTCCTCGGTTTTTCTGACGGGCTTATTAAGGCAGGAAACTCTGACATAATCTGGAATTACATGTCAGAAAAGAACTAGAAGGAAGGGGGCTTTACTGTGAGTACTAAGCAGAATACTCTTTTGACTGCTAGTGCCCATAGGATGTGTTTCGATGCGGATTCTATTTACACCTCGGCGGGGAAGGAGATCAGCCGCTGGGACAAAGGAACCAAGGAGCATATTGCAACCTTCACCGTTCCTCCCAATGATAACCTCAACCGCGGCGCCATAATCGGCGTTGATGAAAAGCACCTCTACTTCAACAGTATTTATTTCTTTCACGTAGCGGATAAAGAAACCCATGAGGTCATCTATCAGAAACAGTTTGGCTCGGACAACAGTTCCGACTTTTTTAGCTATATGTTGGTAGATGACAATCACGTCTATTTCCCCCAGCGTAATAGCGGCCTGGTGGTGGTAGACAAGGGGGACTACGAGAACGTTAGGTATCTCAATAAGGACATGGGCAGCGTTTGGTCACATGCGCAGGATGGGGACATGGTCTACATCGGCGGTGTGGATAAAAATATCTATGCCTTTGACAAAGAAACGCTGTCGCGGGCCAGGACGTTTATCGGCCATAGGGGAAACATCCATTACCTTTACTCCCACAAAGACTATCTAATCTCCACTTCCGCCGACAATTCCATCATTATCTGGGACAAAGGGGATGGTTCTATAGTCCACCAAATCAAAAAGGCCCGCTGCTCTTTGGGACGGACAATCATGACAGACGAGTATGTTGTCTGTGTTGTGAAAAACACCATCAAGATCTGGGAAGTGGGGAGCTGGAAACAGGTCTTGCAAGCCCCAGCCTTTGGTGAGCTGTATTTTGACGACGATGTGCTCTATCTTGCCCATCGGAATATACCCCGTATTGGCGTTTTCACTATCCCTGAAATCCTCTCTGACAGCAGTGGCGTTATATTCGGCTCATAAAAGTTGTAAATAAAGTGTTGCCCTTTTTGTCTTGATGTGTTATTATTAAAAGCACAAAGACATGAAAAGGTTTTCATTCAGTGAATATCTTTTTTTCAGCATTTCTGAAAAGGTTTTCAGAACGTCCGAGCAGGCATTTTACATAGCTGATGGTGACGGGGGTGCAGTGATGAGGCCCACAATCAAAGACGTGGCAAAGCTATCCGGAGTATCGATTAGTACCGTTTCGCGGGTGATGAACACACCGGATATTGTAAGTGAAGAAAAACGAAAAAGAGTGGAAGAAGCCATCCGCGAACTGGGCTACAGTCCCAACGCCTTAGCTAGGGGCCTGATCAGCAAGCAGACCCACACTGTGGGAGTGCTCATTCCCGACATCTCCAACAACTACGCCTCGGAACTGGTGAAGGGCCTTGAGGATGCGGGCCATCAGACTGGCATCAGCTTAATTATCTGCAATACAGACCGCGATCCCGAGCGAATGGTTCACTACCTGGAAATACTCAAGCAGAAACAAGTGGACGGCATTGTCTTTACCAGTGAATATTTCAGTGAAGAATACGCCCGTATTGCGGCGAAGCACAGGGTACCTCTGGTGTTGGCGGCAACCCATACTACTGCAGCGGAGCTGCCCACTGTCAAGATTAACGACGAAGAAGCGGGCTTTGACGCAGTACAGTATTTAGTGAAAAAGGGCCACCGTGAGATCGGTATGATCAGCGGGCCTAAAGATGACCTTGTAGCCGGTCTGCCCCGTTATTTAGGCTACGAGCGGGCATGCAGAGAACTCTTGGGTCAAACGGACTTGGAGGAGAGGGTGGACTACGGCGATTTCCGCTACGAAGGCGGCTATACCGCCATGCAGAGGCTCTACCACCGCCAGCCTGACTTAACAGCAGTTTTCTGCGCCAGTGATGAAATGGCTTTAGGTGCCATCACTTTTCTGCACGAGCGGGGGTTAAGGGTACCGGACGATATTTCCATCCTCGGCTTTGACAACACAAAAATAGCGAAAATCAGTCTGCCTAAGCTGACCACAGTCGCCCAGCCCATTTATCAAATTGGCCGGGAGGCCATGAAGAAACTCAATCGGCTAACAGCAGGTGAAGAACTGATAGAACTGACCACCTATTTACGTCACCGCATCATTGAGCGTGACTCGGTCAAATCAATTTGAGAGAGACAACCGCGAAGGGGGGAGTGCTGCTTACAACTGAATAGGGGAGAGTTTGTGAGGTAGCTTTAGAAACATTCTAAGGAGGTTTTCGCAAGTGAAGAAAACTAGAACAATCGTAGCGATGCTGCTATTGGTCTTTGCCCTTTCCTTCAGCGCCCTGGCAAAAGACGGCGTTGTCACCGTAATGGGTGTTTGGGGCGACCAAGAGCTCGAAGCTTTCACCAAAGTGATGCAGGAGTTTACCAAGCGGACCGGTATTGTTGTTGAATTTGAAGGCACACGCGATCTGCCCACATTGCTGCAGACCCGTATTGCCGCAGGCAACCCGCCGGATATCGCAGCTATCCAAGGCCCGGGCATGATGCAGTCCTACGTGGACCAAGGCGCCCTGGTCAACTTGGAGAACGTACTCGATGTTGATGTTGTGAAAGACGAACTTGGCCCAGCCTGGATTGAACTGGCTACTTACAAAGACGGCCTGTATGCCGTGACCATCTCTGCTGACATTAAGAGCTTGGTCTGGTACCGTCCCGATCAGTTTGCAGCCAAGGGCTATCAAGTACCTACCACCTGGGCTGAGATGGAAGCGCTCATGGACCAAATGGTTGCCAACGGCGACACACCCTGGGCAATGGGTATTGAATCCGGTGCAGCCAGCGGCTGGCCCGCAACGGACTGGATCGAAGACATTATGCTCAGGATCGCTCCGCCTGAAGTGTACGACCAATGGGTCAACCATGAGATTCCTTGGACTCACCCGACTGTAAGGGAAGCGTTTGAGATCTTTGGTAAGATCGCAACCAACAGCGACTATGTCTACGGCGGCCCCGTGGCTGTACTGTCCACCAACTTCGGCGACTCGGTTAACGACCTGTTCACCGATCCGCCCAGGGCTATGATGCATCGTCAGGCCAGCTTCATCACGGGCTTCATCGCCGATGCTAACCCGGACGTTGTCATCGGGAAAGACGTAAGCTTCTTCCCCTTCCCGGTGATTAAGCCTGAGTATGGCAACCCCATGCTTGGTGCCGGCGACATGGTAGTTCAGTTCAATGACACACCTGAAGCACGGGCTTTCATGAACTTCTTGGCCAGTGCAGAAGCACAGGAACTCTGGGTACCCGAACTGGGCAAATTGGCCACCAACAGCAAGGTGGACCCAGCTGTCTACAAAGACGATCTCACCCGTGAGATGGCCAAGGTATTGAACGAGGCAGAGATCTTCAGGTTTGACGGTTCCGACACCATGGCTACCGCCGTTGGTTCCGGTGCTTTCTTTGAAGGCCTGCTCATGTACGTAGGCGGAGAAGATCTTGATTCCGTCCTAGAGTACATCGAAACAGTGGCTGCTGAATCGTACTAGTTCTGCAGAGAGAGGGCTTGCCCCATTTGGGGCGAGCCCCTCAATTTGGAGGAATGGGTTATGCAGAAAAAAGGAAGGCTGACACATTGGGTTTACATTGGCCCGGCCTTAGCTTTTTTACTCGTTTACCAGGTTTACCCGGTTATCCATACCTTTATTCTCAGCTTTATGGATCGCTATTCGGAGAAGTTTGTAGGCCTGGAAAACTACCGATATGTCTTCACCTCACCGGTGATGCTTAGGGCATTTAAAAACAACCTGCTTTGGCTGGTCTTCTTTACCGCTGGCACAGTAGGTCTAGGCTTGATTTTCGCCATCCTTTCCGATCGGGTTAAGTTCGAAAAGATGGCTAAATCCATAATTTTCATGCCCATGGCCATCTCCTTTGTGGGAGCAGGCGTGGTCTGGAAATTTATGTACGCTTACAAGCCCGCCAGTGCGGACCAAATCGGACTCTTAAATCAGATCTTAGTTGTGTTAGGCTTTGAGCCCAAAGGCTGGCTCTTGCAGGCACCCCTGAACAACTTCGCCCTGATCATGGTGGGGATCTGGATTTGGACCGGTTACTGTATGGTCATTTTATCCGCCGCTTATAAGGGTATTCCCGCCGAACTGATGGAGGCGGGGCGGGTAGACGGAGCCAATGAGCTGCAGCTGTTTTGGCACGTCGTCCTGCCGGAACTGAGGCCTGCCCTGACAGTGGTAATCACCACCATGTTAATGAACGTGCTTAAAATCTTTGACATTATCTACGTCATGACTAACGGCAACTATGGTACGGAGGTTATCGCCAACCGGATGTTTAAGGAGATGTTCCAATTCGCAAACACCGGTCGCGCCAGTGCCATTGCGGTAGTGCTGTTCGTCATGATCATTCCGGTCATGTACGTCAATACCAGACAGAAACTACAGGGGGAGGGAGCAAGGTGAATAAGTGGACGTTAAGGAAACTTACGCCTAGAATTGTGGTCAATGTGGTCGTGATCTTTGCCATGCTGATCTGGATCTTACCCACCTTAGGTTTATTGATCACCTCGTTCCGTCCCATGAGCGATGTGGCTTACACTGGCTGGTGGACCGTTTTAACCAGTCCCCTGCGCTTTACCCAGTACACCTTTGAGAACTATGAAAGCGTGCTCACGGCCGGGGGTATGAAAACGGCGTTCCGCAACAGCTTCATCATTACGATCGGAGGTACCCTGATCCCGGTCTTTACAGCCTCTTTGGCCGCATTTGGCCTGTCCAGGCTTAATTTCGGCGGTAAAGGGCTCTTCTACGGCTTGGTCGTGATGATGTTGGTAGTGCCTACCCAGATGACTTTTGTGCCTGTATTGAGGCTGTATAACAAGCTTAGTTTATCGGGCACCTTTGTGGGGCTCTGGCTGGTCCATACCGGCTACGGTCTGCCCTTTTCCATCTTTATGCTGCACACCTTTTTCGATTCGCTGCCGAATGAACTCTTTGAAGCAGCCCATATTGACGGGGCATCTACCTGGACCACTTTCGTCCGTCTAGCCCTGCCCCTGTCCATCCCGGCCCTGGCTTCACTGGTTATCTTCCAGTTCCTCTTTGTCTGGAACGATCTGCTCGTTGCCCTGATTTACCTGGGCGGCCATGAGTCGGTGGCACCCCTTACCGTTCGTTTGTCGAGCCTAGTGGGCTCCCACGGGCAGAGCTGGCATCTGCTCACAGCAGCAGCTTTTGTATCTATGGTTGTGCCCCTAATCGTCTTTTTCTCCCTGCAGAAGTATTTTGTAAGGGGTTTACTGGGCGGGGCAGTGAAAGGATAAGCAGCTCTGGTTGAAAAAGACCGATGTATGATTTATCGTCTGGTCCCTTGGGACCGCAGGAGGAAACTATGGAGAAATGGATTTATAAAATAGAAAGCCCTGAGCTTGACAACCAAACCTGCCTGTTTCACGAAACGCTGTTCCACAACGCCAACGGTTATATCGGCATCCGGGCCTGTCCGGAGGAAGGCTACCCTGAGGACTATCAGACAATTAGGGGTACCTATATCAACGGCTTTTACGATCTAGTAGAAGTGAAACATGCAGAAAAGCTGTATGGGTTTATCTCAGAAAAACAGGCCATGATCAATGTGGCCGATACCCAAACGATCGAGGTCTATTTAGACGGCGAGCGCTTCAGCCCCTTTGCGGGAGAGGTGTTAGCACACCAGCGTTGGTTAGATCTGAAGGCTGGTACCACCGGTAGAAGCGTGTACTGGCGTTCGCCCCAAGGAAAAGAGGTTAAGATCTCGGTTACCAGGATGGCAAGCCACGAGCTGCGCAATCTATTTGTAATTGACTACCAGATCGAGTCCATTAACTTCTCGGGCGAAGTGCGCATCGTCTCCAAACACCAGGGTCTCGTGCATAATTTCTTTGATGCCAATGATCCCAGGGTGGCAGATGAAAGGCGCGATCACCTTGTTCCGGCAAGTGGGGAAATCCGGGAGGGGGCTTCTGTCTTGGTTTCAGACACTGCCCGTTCCCAGCTGCAGGTTGCTTCTGCTGTGCAGAATGTGCTCACATCGCACGCTGCAGACTTCAGCACAGAACTTACGGGCCATTTAGCCGTTTCCACCGCCTTGCTGGAGGTAGAAAAGGGCGAACGGATCAGATTGGTGAAGTACTCTGTTTTTGCCGATTCCATTCGCGCAGCGGACTGCAAAAAAGAGGCCATATCTGCGCTTGAGAGGGCACTGTCCCAGCCCATCGACTACTGGTACGAGCGACAGCGGGAAATAATGGCCGCTCTCTGGGATCAGACCAGGATTGAGATCGACGGGGATCCTGAGAACGCTTTAGCTCTCAGGTATAACATCTACCAGCTTTTCCAGTCCGCAGGTAGAGACCATTTCGGTAACGTGCCTGCTAAGGGCTTGAGTGGGGAAGGCTATGAAGGCCACTATTTCTGGGATACTGAAATCTATATCCAGCCCTTTTTCATATTGAATTTCCCCGAAATTGCCAAGGAACTGCTCAGTTACCGCTATCGGATCTTAGATGCGGCCCGGGAACATGCGCGGATTATGGGGCATAGGCAAGGGGCGCTGTACGCTTGGCGTACCATTGCGGGCAGCGAGTGCTCAGGTTATTACCCCTCCGGCTCGGCCCAATACCATATCAACGGGGCTGTGGCCTGGTCTCTGCTCCTTTACTACTTCACCACCGACGATTGGGATTTCATGGTGGAAAAGGGTGCAGAAATCCTGATCGAAACGGCCCGTCTCTGGTTGGATGTTGGGCATTTCCATGCAGGTAAGTTCCACATCCACGCAGTGAGCGGCCCCGATGAGTATACCTGTGTTGTGAACAACAACTTCTACACCAACCTTTCCGCCCAAAACAACCTGCGCTGGGCGGCGAAAATCTACAGGCAGCTTCAAGACGCAGGCTTGGCTGAAGAGCTGACAAGAAGAATTGGTGTAACGGAACAGGAAATTGCGGAGTTTGAGAGGGCAGCGGAGAATATGTATCTGCCCTATGACGAGAAACTGGGTATTCATGCCCAGGACGATTCCTTCTTGACCAAACCGGTGTGGGATCTGGAGAACACGCCAGAGGATAAATTCCCCCTGCTGCTGAACTTCCATCCCCTCTATCTGTACCGTTATCAGGTATTGAAGCAGGCTGACACGGTACTCGCCTATTTCCTCTACGGCGATAGGCTGGAGGAAGAAGTGATGCGGCGTTCTTACGACTATTACGAAAAGATCACCACCCACGACTCGTCCCTTTCCGCTTGTGTGTACAGCATTGTGGCGGCCCAATTGGGTTTGATCGACAAAGCGGCCTACTATTTCGGCGACTCGGCTAAGCTCGATCTGCTGGATACCCACGGTAACACAAAAGACGGACTGCACACCGCCAACTTGGGCGGCAGTTACATGGCTGTTGTCTTTGGCTTTGGCGGCCTGCGCATCCGGGAAGATAGAATAGACTTCAACCCCCAAGTGCCCCCGGGTTGGACAGGCTATCACTTTCAAATCCGCTACCGGGGGCGGAAAATCTTGGTGGATGTAAACCAAGACAGATGCCACTTTACCCTAACAGAAGGGGTACCCCTGCTCATTCACGTCCGGGGCCAGAGTTATCTCTTAGGCGATACGCTCGTGGTTTAAGCCGAGCAGAATCAATGAAAAAACGGGATCCCCGTATCTTTCCCTTGTTCGGAATAGATGCGGGGATTCTTTTGTGCCAAATACATTAGTTTACTTAAAAAGCGTAAAGTGATAAGTTTTTTTCGGTTCTCGCAAGGAGTTGGCAAAATGGCGCAGAATTTTCAACAAAACAGCACCTGCCAATATGTGTAATCGGCTGCGGCAGTCTGCTGTGGGGTTGATGTGAGTAAGGATTAAGAGTGAGGGGGAGGAAGGCTAATGCCGCAGATAATTAAGACTTACAGGCAGTCGGTTCCAGCTATGCGGTTTATCGGCAAAAAGTACGGCTTTGAGGATCGGGTCGATGGCCATTTCGGTGCGCTGTGGCAGCAGTGGTTTGCCAATGGTTGGTTTGAGGAGATCGAAAGGGTATGCAACTGCAAAGGACTTTACGAAGACAGCGATGCCACCATCGGGTTAATGCGCTGGAAAGGGGAAGAGCCTTTCCAATACTGGATAGGGATGTTCTGCCCGCCGGATACGGAAGTTCCGGAAGGTTTTCTCTCCGTTGACTTTCCGGCAGCAGATTTAGGTGTTTGTTGGGTGTACGGCAGGGAGTGGGAGGTTTATGGGTATGAAATGGAATGTGCAGACAGTCTGAAAAAGGATGGTTTTGAGATCATTCCTGACGAGGAAGGTGCCTATTGGTTCTTTGAAAGGTATGCCTGCCCCCGCTTCACAACTCCCGATGAACAGGGCAAGATCATTTTAGACATCTGCCAATACGTGAAAAAAGCGTAGCAAATAGATACTCTGGTCTCGCAGAAGATAAAGTGGCTGGAACAATATATTGTTTCAGCCACTTTTTGTCGACCGCTAAACTCCAATGGGCTGAGGGAGGTTTTTGCGAAAGGCTCAGAGAATTACTGTTTGGTGCAGAGAAAGAGTGTTTGTTATCGAAATAGATCAGGGAGGTTATTTAGTGAAAAGCAGATCCCAGCTATGCAAAGGCCTTGTCATGGTGTTCTGTTTCTTGTTCGTGCTGGTACCAGCCGCGTTGGCCCAGGCAATGCCCACCAAGGATGAAGAACATATTTTCGCCAACGGTATCCCAGTTGTCTTTAAAGAAGGGGAAGACGGCAAGACTAACATGTACCTGGCCAGCGATACCGAGTTCGTTTCTCCCGTTTTCACAGATGTAAGTGATTACATAATCTACGCAGGTTGGCCAGACGGAGACCGGGAAGGTGACACCTCCCTAACCTTTTTGAGCGGTCAGTTCAATAACATGATCTACGGCGGCAGCCTCATGGGTTCCGTCACCGGTAATACCAACATTGTGATCAAGGGCGGTACGTTTAACTCCAGCCTTTTTGGTGGCGGCGCCTTAGCGCCCCTCAATGGCGATACCAATATTGTGTTTGAAGACGGCGTGATCCTCGGCGCCATTTTCGGCGGGGGCCGAGAAGAAGGGGCTGACGTGAATAACGCAGCGATAACAGTGAGCGGCGGCACGGTTGCTTTTCTCCATGGCGGTGGTTGGAAGTCGGCAACCAACCATGCAACCACCATGATCAAAGGGGGTACAGTGACCGAGTCCGTGTACGGCGGCGGTTTGGGCCCAACGTCATCCGTGAACACCACAATGGTCCTGATTGAAGGCGGGGAGTTAAAGTTTGTCTGCGGCGGCAGTGCCCAAGGCGTTGTTGGTGGTACCGCCCAGATGTACATCCTCGGAGGCACTTTCAGCCAGACTGTTTTCGGCGGAGGGGGCAGCACTGGTGTGACGAATAGCACGTATGTGGTGATTGAAGATGGAAACTTCAACTGGGTTTACGGCGGTGGTAGTTCTGGTCCGGTGACAGGTGGAACGCTGTTGATCATTAACGGTGGTACCTTTAATGAGCTTGTATCAGGCGCTGGCTTGGACGAGGCGGCCCCTGTGGCTGAGGCTGATCTGGTGATCAACAACGGCATCTTCAACGGCAACATCTTCGCCGGCGGTTACTGCAGCCCAGTGGAGGGAACGGCAAGACTGACTATTAACGGTGGAATGTTCGCCAAGGCTGTGCTTGGCGGTGGCTGTTTAGATACTGCCGTGGTTAATAACGTGGAGATGGCAATCAATGGCGGCCTCTTTGATGGTTATATCTACGGCGGTGGTTACCAAGCCCAGGTAACAGGGTCTGTCTATATGGAACTGAACGGCGGGGGCTTTGGCAGGATTTACGGCAGCGGTCAGGAAAGCGGCATAGCCGGGGACTTGGAGATGCACCTTAAAGGCGGTTTCTACAAAGATGATGTGCTTGCCACGTTGAACTCGGATGCTGCTGTTATAGATGGCAGGGCAACCATTTTCGTGTATCCTGAAGCGGAATTGGCTGAGGGAATTCAGGTTCAGGCCCGCTACATGGTTGGCGAAGGCTCGGAAGTGATTAACGTCACTGACGATGCAGATAAATAACAAATTAGAGGAGGAATGCAGACTTGCTCAAAAAACAACACCTTAATCCGTATCTGCCTTCGTGGGAGTACATCCCCGATGCAGAACCCCATATCTTCGATGGACGGGTTTATATCTATGGTTCCCACGATCGCTTTAACGGTTGGGTTTACTGTCTGAACGACTACGTGTGCTGGTCCGCGCCGGTGGATGACCTTTCCGATTGGCGCTACGAAGGTGTGATCTACAGAAAGACGGACGATCCCCTCAACCCAGACGGTCATATGTGCCTCTACGCACCGGATGTAACCAAGGGGCCCGATGGCCGCTATTACCTCTACTACGTGTTAGATAAGGTCCCGGTTGTCTCGGTGGCGGTGTGTGATACGCCCGCAGGGAAGTATGAGTTTTATGGTTATGTCCAGTATCCTGACGGTACACGCCTAGGTGAACGGAAAGGGGACCAACCCCAGTTTGACCCGGGTCTGCTCACGGAGGGGGATCGGACTTACATGTACACCGGTTTTTGCAGCCGAGGGGACAAATCCCGGTTGGGAGCGATGGCAACCGTTTTAGGACCCGACATGCTCACCATTATTGAAGAGCCGGTAATTATCTCCCCCAGCGAACCGTATGCCGCCGGCACAAGCTGGGAGGGGCACGAATTCTTTGAGGCTCCCTCCATGCGCAAGCGGGGAGACACCTATTACTTCGTCTACTCTTCCATCCATATGCACGAACTGTGCTATGGCACGAGCAAACATCCCACCAAGGGATTTGAATACCAAGGTGTGATTATCAGCAACGCTGATGTAGGTATCGACAGCTACAAACCTGTGAACAAGCCCATGTTCTACGGCGGCAACAACCACGGCAGCATTATCGAGATTAACGGCCAGTGGTACGTGTTCTATCACCGCCACACCAACGGCACCAACTTCAGCCGGCAGGCCTGCCTGGAGAAAATTGAAATGACCGAGGACGGCAGAATTATCCAGGCTGAGATGACCTCCTGCGGTTCGATAGCGCCCCTCGTGGGCAAGGGCGAATACCCGGCGTATCTTGCCTGCAACCTGTTCTGCGATGAGGAGTCCCTGTACACCGACTTTTCCGCTTCCTGGATGGACAACAAGTTCCCAAAAATTACCCAGGACGGTAAAGACGGGGATATGGAAATCGGGTACATCCAGAATATGAAGGACTCGGCCACCGCAGGCTTTAAGTACTTCGACTGCCAGGGCATCACCCAAGTGGGAGTAAAGTGGCGCGGCTACTGTAATGGTGTGTTTGAAGTGAGAACCGCCTGGGATGGGGAAGTGCTTGGAACCATTCCGGTGGGATTCGCTAACATCTGGACGGAACGTGTTGCAGACATTAGAATCCCGGACGGGACCCAAGCCCTGTACCTCACTTTCCGCGGTTCAGGCAGCGCCAGTCTGGGCTCAATTATTCTCCGTTAACAAGCAAGGGAGGACAGGCAAACCTGTCCTCTTTTTTGTATATCCCGAAGCAGCTGGAAGAGTGCAGGAACGATAGAGTATTTTGCTGCGAATTTGCAGTCGGAACAAAAGTGCTGAGAGGACGAGGACGATGCAGTACGATGTAACGAATCCTGAAGAATATTTGGATATGCTTGAAGACGACTGGCGGAGGGACAAACTCCTGGAGGTGCGCCGGCTTATCTTGGAGCACGGCCCGGAGTTGGAAGAGAGTATCAAGTATAAAATGCTCGCTTACGGTACGGAACAAGGGGATGTTTTCGGCCTTAACGCCCAAAAGGGGTATGTCAGTCTGTATGTGGGTGATATCAGCAAGATCCCGAACGCTAGCGCATTGCTAGAACCGTTCAATATTGGGAAGGGCTGCATCCGGATCAGGAAGTCTATTGACATTCCCAAGACTGGACTGGAAGAGTTTATTCGTTCGGCTGTAGCTCTTTGGAGAAAAGGAGAGGATAGTTCCTGCTAGTCAGAGGGAAACAAAGGGGACTCGTCGGTATGGAACCAAGGGAGTGGGGTAAGCATGTGCTGGGCGGGATCATGGGCATAGGAGTTGCAGACGCGCTGGGTGTGCCTGTTGAGTTCATAGCTAGGGAAGCCTTGGAGCGAGACCCGGTGGTTGGCACAGCTGGGACTGGGCTTATCTTCTTTGTATCCCACTAGAAAATCATCTGTCATACAGCCGCTTGATACAGTATCATCCAGCTCCGACTCCCGTCCACGTTTTGGGCATTTCCACATAAGGCACTGCCTCCCTTTCCCAACTAGCCGTTAATCTGTCTACCGATCTGTTTGTCGAGCCTCCACTGTGGCGCGGGTCCATCGTCACCCCAATACTCATCGAGCTGCACAATCTTCCTGTCTTTAAACTTGATGAAGGAGACTGCATGGCACGAAAGTGAAACATCCGCTGCCCACACTCGGGCAACAGTAATGACCAGATCAGCGGAAACCACTTCTATCCTTTCCACATGTCCATGCCATTTTCCAGGATACTCGCAGTTGGCAATAATGAACTCTTCCACAGAAAACTGCTCATTGGTGTTGTGCCAGTTAATAACCGCATCTGGCGAAAAATAGGAGCGGAGACTAACCTCGTTTTGTGCGGCAATCTCCCGCCAAAACTCCTTAACTAGCTGTTCCTTGTCCATAACAAAATCCCCTTTAACCGCGATATTGTTGCCGTTCAAGCGAAAAAGTGCAGAGAGAAGTGTCAACTAGTTGTTGCTCTGCCTTCTTAATGACCCAGCATGGTGATGAGGATTGTGACACTCACCGACAGCACGTTACTGATGCTGTGCATCAGCATGGGATAGAAGACACCGCCACTCTTTTCGTAGCAATCACCGTAAAACAACCCAAGCACAAACGAGAGAATGATCTGCACGGGGGAGTACGAGATTTGCAGGGGAACAAAGGAAAAACTCACATGGGCTAGTCCGAAGATCACAGCCGCAGCGATGTTGGCTGTACTAAACCTTCCGGAGAAGCCCTTTCCCTTTAGAACTAACCCCAGCATAGTCATGGTAAAAGCCCTGAAGATAAGCTCTTCTGATGGTCCGCTGAAGAAGAGCTGAAAGCCCAGGTAACCCAGGATATTTCTCGCAGTCAGGGGATGGGGAAATGGTTGAAAGGACTTTGTCAGGAGCATGAGCAAAACAGAGCCAAGCATGAACAGGCTGTAAATTAAGGTGAAGCGCAGGACGTAATACGTGCCAACCTTCCTGTTTCCCCAACTGAACCCGAAATCCAGGGGATTGATCCTCCTAATTCCAGCAATCATGGCTAAAAAGATAGCGGCTTGAACAAGGTGATGGACCGCTAGCCAGGCAAAAACCCCGTCTGGGTCAATTGTCCCGTAAGCAAAGGCGCTGGCAATTTGGCCGGCTAACTTGGGGATTCCCAAGAGTATGAAAGTGAGAAGAAACGTCCAACTAACTGATTTGAGCACTTTGGCCATTTCGATTTTCACCAACCTCATTCACTTCCTACGATTGCGACAGATACTGCTGCTCCGACTCGGTCTAGATGGGTCCGAAAGAATCTGGACAAAAGCGTTCCTGGGAGTATCCCATCCTTTTCCAGCCCGTTATGTGATTCTGTTTATTTCAGCGCCTGATTCCGATCCCCTGTTCAACATTTCACATGTACCAAAGAAATTTTTGACCTCGCCCGAGAGCTGCCTATTTGGTGACGTGGCGTTTCCTTTATACGCTAGCATCTGGTGCACAGGAAGTGGATGGTGAGACCACTGTATAAGGTGTGTTAAACATTTCCGCGGCTCTTGCCAGGCCCAGAAAATGGTCCCTGAGGAAGTTGTTTATGTAACCTGGTCCTGGTAGAGGGGACAAGCTCAAGTACTGCTTTCAGCCTGTGCCTTTGCCCTCTCGTTCGCTGCTGTGCGAATCAGTTTGTAAATAGTTGCTGCAACCGGCACCCCGAACAGCATGCCAACAATTCCGCCCAGGCCGCCACCGATGATCACTGCAGCAAACACCCATAATCCAGGTAGGCCAATGGAAGTGCCCATTACCCTGGGGTAAATCAGATTCCCTTCCAGCTGCTGCAGCACTATGATGAAGACAATGAACAGGAGAGCCTGCTTGGGGTCTGCTTGGAAAATGAGCAGCACGCCTACAGCTGCACCTAAATAGGCGCCTAGGATGGGAATGAGCGAGGTTACACCGATAAAGATGCCGATGGATGTGGCATGGGGAAAGCCGAAGATGAGCATACCCAGTATGCAGAGGGCTCCCAAAATAACTGCCTCAGTACACTGACCGGTTATGAAGCTAGTAAAACTCTCGTTGGCCGCGGCAAGCACTGTGTTCAGCCTGGCTGCCGTTCTTGGCTTCAGAAAAGCCTTTTGCAGTTTCTTTGCTTGAGCCAGCAGCTTCTCTTTGCCAGCCAGGAGATAGGCAGAGAAAGCCAAGCCCACTACTAAGTTAAAGAGTCCCGACGTCATCCCGGAGATCAGGCTGATTGACGAGGATAGAATACCGCTGATGCGTTGTGGGGCACTGGCTTTGATGCTGTCGGCCATGCTGTCCCAGCTTAGGCTATCCCGGTCCACCCACTCGCTGAGGAAAGACAACTGATCCTGATGTTCCCCAATCCACTTGCGGATCTGCTCCCAGTATTCGGGCAGTACAAGGGACAGGGCCCGAATGGTGTCCACTACCTT
>LSQX01382903.1_pt1 | contig 23042 bp, 17 predicted proteins | sample 654561 | NCBI WGS metagenome assembly LSQX01 (sample SAMN04489861, study PRJNA283612) | anaerobic digester metagenome | isolation source: 4 biogas reactors fed with cattle manure at either 37C or 55C with and... | place: Denmark: Kongens Lyngby | collected 2014
ACCTGGGTTTGGCCAACCATCCCGAAGTACGCAAGGCAGATGCCGATGCTTCAAAGGAATGGGGACTTGCCTATCCCATGGGGGCCCGTATGATGTCGGGCGACAGTGTACATCACAAGAAGCTGGAACAAGACCTGGCAGACTTTGTAGGCAAAGAAGCAGGTTATTTGCTTAATTACGGTTATCAGGGTATGGTCTCCATAATCGATACTTTGATGAGCCGGCGCGACGTTATCGTTTACGACTCCGAATCTCATGCTTGTATCATAGACGGATTGAGGCTGCATTTTGGCAAACGCTTTGTGTTTCAGCACAACGATATGAAGAGTTTCCGGGCTCAGATGGAATCGGCTACGGCCCTGGCCGAACAGCAAAACGGAGGCATTCTGGTCATCACCGAAGGCGTGTTTGGCATGGCCGGCGATTTAGGCAAGCTTGACGAGATCGTTGCAATGAAAAAAGACTTTAAGTTCCGCTTGTTGGTGGATGATGCCCACGGCTTTGGCACCATGGGCGAAACCGGAGCAGGCACGGGTGAGCATTTCCATTGCCAGGACGGCATAGATATTTATTTTTCCACTTTTGCCAAAAGTATGGCCGGCATAGGCGCTTTTGTGGCTTCTGACCGGGTCATTGTCGATCATCTTCGTTTCAACATGCGCTCGCAGATTTTTGCCAAATCCCTGCCCATGCCCATGGTGTTCGGTGCAATGAAGCGCCTGGAACTGCTAAAGACTCATAAGGATTTGCGCGATAAGCTCTGGATGATCGTCCGTGCCTTGCAAGACGGCCTCAAAGAAAAAGGCTTTGATATTGGGCACACCCAATCGCCGGTAACACCGGTATTCCTAAAAGGTGGTGTTAGTGAGGGTTCCAACATCGTGATGGATTTGCGCGAAAACTATAATATATTCTGCTCTATCGTAGTATATCCCGTAGTGCCCAAGGATGTAATCATGTTGAGGATTATTCCCACGGCAGCGCATCGTATGGAAGATGTGGAACGCACTATAACTGTCTTCAGCGAACTGAAGAAAAAACTGGCCGCCGGCGAATACAAAAAAGAAATTCCCAACATGAACCTGGTAAACAAGCAATGATGAAATATCAGCTCAAGTGTATTCAATGCGGTAATGTAAGCCCCGGTTTTGCAACCTGGTTTGAACAGGATCAGACTTGTCCTAAATGCGGAAGCAAGCATTCCGAGGTAGAATACCAGGCCGACTACACCCAGCTGAAAGCCTTGTACAAACTGCAGGCAGACAGCTTCTGGCATTATTTCGATTATCTTCCGCTCGAAAAGCGCGAAAATATAGTTTCCTGCAGGGAAGGTGCCATTCCTATAGAATCATGGGATTTTCTCAGCGATTATGCCCGTGAAAACCACGGCATCGAATGCCGGGCATTGGTTTACCGCAACGACCTGAATGGAGGCACGCAAACCTTTAAGGACGTGGCCGGCTCCATGGCCGCATCTCTGTTCAAGGAACAAGGCGTCAGGCAATACTGCATAGCATCCACCGGCAACACGGCCACCGCTTACGCCAAATACCTTTCACTGGCAGGCATAGCCTTTAAGGTCTTTGTGCCCGCTACTACCAACGAGGATTCCATAAAAGAAATTCTGAGTTACGGCCAGGAAGTTGTTCGCTCGCAGGGCGATTACGCTCAGGCCAAAAAAGAGGCGGCCGATTATGCCCGTCAGAACAAGGTGTTGATTTCTGCAGGAAATTTCGATCCCATACGCGTGGAAGCCAAAAAAACCATGGTTTTCGAATTTATGCGCCAATTGGGAAAAATGCCCGATGTGTATATCCAGGCTGTAGCCGGAGGCACCGGTCCCATTGCTATAGACAAAGGTGTGCGCGAAATAGAACGGTATTATCCCGAAGTAACTTTGCCCCGGATGTTGCTGGTGCAGCAGGATCTCTGCGATCCCATGGTTCAGGCCTGGGAGCTGGCTGTCAAAGAGGGCTTCCCCAAAGATTACCACAAAAATTATCCGGTCATAGACAATCCCCAAACCAGAGTTTCCATACTTTCTACAGGCAATCCGGGTATGTATCCGGTGATTGCACCCATAGTACGAAAAAGCGGTGGCAGTTTTCTGCGTATCAGCGAAGAGGGTTTGCCCGCTCTTGCCCGCGAAGTCTGTGACCAAAGAGGTGTTTCCCTGGGGCCGGCTTCCATAGTCTGTCTGGCTGGTTTTTACCGGGCTTTGGCAGAAAAACGAATCAATCAGGGCGATACTGTGCTGATTAACTGTGGCGAAGGTGTGCAGCGTGCAGCGGCCTTTCATAAAGAAGTCATGGCTGTTCCGGGCAAATAAAACCGGATTTTAAAAGGAAGGCTTATGGGAAATTTATACGATTTACTCAGGGAGGATGTCCGCTTCGAAGAAGCCTTGCATTCTTGCATGAATTGCGGCATATGTACCGCTATTTGTCCGGCGGCTGAATTTTATGATTACGATCCTCGCAAAATTGTCGACACCATTCAACGTCGTAACGAGGACGAAATAGAAGCCCTGTTGCGTTCCGAAACCATTTGGTACTGCGGGCAATGCCTTTCGTGTAAAACCCGTTGTCCCCGGGGAAATATCCCCGCTGTATTGATAGCTATCCTGCGGAGTGTTTCCCAAAGAATGGGCTATTTTGTCGAAAGCGAAAAAGGTCTGCAACAGTTCGCCGTATCCAAAAAAGTAGCACAAACTATTCTGGATATAGGTTATTGTGTGCATCCCGATACCATGAAATACGAGATGCATACCGAACAGGGACCTGTGTGGAAATGGTATACCGAAAACATAGAGGAGATTGCACCCAGATTCGGTGCCAATTACCACGGCGAAGGGCCGGGTGCTTTGCGCAGCATACGAAAAGACACCATGGAGGAAATCAACAAGATATTTGAAGCCACCGGTGGCAAAGAGTTGATGCGAAAAGTAGAAACCGGGGCAAAAAACAAAACCAATATCAGAAACGACGAAGACTTGTTCAACTTGGTCTACAATCGCAATACTTCCAAAGAATGACAACAAAAAAACACTATTGGAACGAATACCAAAAAGAGATTGCCGACGATAAGTATTTTTATGAGCGCAGTTGCATACGGCAAACCTTTTTTCCGGGATCCGAAACGGCCTTTTTGAGAATGATCAAAGAAGAGCTGGGCAAGGACATTCTGGATGTGGAAAACCAGCACACCTGTACGGGCATCGGTTTCTACACCGACATAGTCCCTTTAGAAACCACCATGACCATAGTAGCCCGGCTGCTGTCTTTAATGACCGAAGCCGGTTACGAAAACTACGTGCCTTCATGCGTCACTTCATTTGGCGTGTTTTCCGAAATTGTTGACCTCTGGGAACATCAGCCGGCCATGCTCGAAAAAGCCAGAAAGATCCTTTACGATACCACCGGCAGAACTTTTGAGCTACCCAAAAACATTGCCCATCCTTCGGATATTATCTATAAGTTTCGCGAAGAGCTCAAGGAGAAAATGCGCTATCGTCTGGTCAATCGTTTCACCGGCAAACCCCTTAGGGTAGTGGAACACATCGGCTGCCATTACGCCAAGATCTTCCCCAACAAAGGGGTGGGTAAAGCCGAATTTCCGCATGTACTGGCAGGTATGATTGAATCCTGGGGTGGTGAAGTAGTTGATTATCCCGAGCGCAGGCATTGTTGTGGTTTTGGATTCAGGCAATATGTGGTTAGAGCCAACCGGGGTTATTCGGTGGCCAACACCAAAAAGAAATTTGAATCGATGCAACCCTATGAACCCGATTTTGTGGTGGCCAATTGCCCGGGTTGTACTATGTTTATGGATAAATGGCAATACACCATTGCCGAAATGGAACATAAAACCTTCGATAAAAACGGTTACGGCATACCGGTGCTCACTTACGAAGAAATGGCCGGGCTTTTGCTGGGCTACGATCCATGGGAACTGGGTCTGCAGCTACACCAGGTGCAATCGGAGCGATTACTCGACAAGCTGGGCATCCCCTATAATCCCAATGAGAAATACAAAAGCGTAAGCGGTAAAATTTTGCCCAATCCCGAGAAGCCGCAGTATCTACGTGTTTAAACCTTTGGAGATGAAAGAAAAAGAAAAAGCGAGCCGCAGCGATGAAAGCCCTAAACCCAGAGAAATAAAACGCAGGCTGAAGGCCGTCAAAAAGATTCGTCGCAAAAAACGTCTGGAACCCGAAGAAGTGGAATTGCCTTTGCAGGTAGCCATCATCGGAGGGGGAGCTGCCGGTATGGAGGCTGCCTCGGTGCTGGCTGCTCATCGTTGTCCGGTCAGTTTGTTCGAAGCCCGTTCGGAGCTGGCTGTCAACGTGAAAAATAAATATAAGATTTTTCCCGATTTTTCGGATGCCGGCCAATTAGTGCAGACCATGGTCAAGGCACTTGATCACCCCCTGATTACAGTACACAAAGATACCGAGATCGTCGAAATCATTCAGGAGCCCGATGCCTATATTTTGCTCGACAACAAGGGTGTTTCACACACCGTACCTGCAGTGTTGCTGGCCAGCGGTTACGAACCTTTCGATGCCAAACGAAAGGAAGAGCTTGGTTTTGGCATTTACGACGGTGTCATCAATTCCCTGCAGCTCGAAACTATGCTCAAAGAGCATAAAGTGGTAAACAGCCTGGGCGAAGAGCCCAAACGTGTGGTATTTTTGCAATGTGTGGGTTCCCGCGACGAAAAAGTGGGCAATCATTATTGTTCCAAAATATGTTGTGTTACAGCAGTGAAGCAAGCCATAGAAGTCAAGCGCCAGCAGCCCGACACTGAAGTCTACGTCTTTTATATGGATTTGAGGCTCTGGGGTCAGGGTTACGAAGAATTGTACCGTCAGTCGCAGGAAGAGTACAATGTGCACTTTGTGCGGGGCCGGATTTCGGAAGCCGCCTCAACCTTTGATGGTCGCATTCAGGTCAAAGCCGAAGATACTCTTTTGGGCCAGCCGCTCAAGATGACCACCGATTTGCTGGTGCTGATGATAGGTATGGAAGCATCGCCCGGTACCCGCAAACTTGGCAAAGCCTGCGGACTCGAAGGGCTATATGGTTTTGTCCGGAGCAAAAGTGTGCATCTGGAAGATAATCTCAGCGAGCAGGATGGCTTTTTTCTGGCCGGCAGCTGCAAACGTCCCATGTACATAGCCGAAGCCGTGAACGATGGCCGTTCGGCAGCCCTCGAAATTATTAAATACCTCAGAAAATAAGTATGGCCGACTTTGGATTCATTATTTCAAAACCTCAGTCGATAGATACCAACGATATGGATGTCAATCGCCNNGGACTGGAAAAAGAAATGCAAAAATGCATGCTTTGCGGCAAATGCACCCTGGTCTGCCCACGCGGAGTGAATCTGCGTTCCTTGATTATTCATATTCGCAAAGCCCTGGCTGAAAAAAAATAAATCAAGCCTATGTCTCCTAGCTTTCATCCTTTTGTACTTCCTTTTACCATAGGTACGCTGGCTCTGTTCAGTATTCTGATTATGAAGTACAATCGATGGATCAGTAAATTTGACCGTCAGCAAAAAAAGCTCATACGCCGCAATTTGTTCACCGGCAAGCTTGTACCTGCTGTTTGGGAAATGATCAGAGAGGGTTTGTTTCATCTAAAAGTGAGCAAACACAGCCGACGGCTGGGTTACATGCATCGGAGTATAGCCCTGGGCTGGTTCCTGCTGATCAGCATTGGTTTTATCGAAACGGTCTTTCATTTCAAGGGTCAGGGGCATGCTCCCTGGATTGGTGTTTTCTTTCGTTTTTTTGTACGCGATAATCAGACTCTTTCGGCTCAGATTTTTGCCCAGGTGATGGATTTGTTGCTCCTGTACATTTTGTCCGGAGTGGCCATGGCTGTCTTTAAGTCTGTCTTCTCCAAAACTGTGGGCATGCGCAAAACCACGCGCCTGAAGTTGTTTGATGCCAGTTTGCGTTATTCGCTCTGGTCGATTTTTCCTTTTCGGCTGTTATCCGAAAGTGCTACTGCAGCTTTGGTTGACAACGGCGGTTTCTTAACTCAGGGTTTGGGTAATGTAATGGGAGAGCGTTTTGCCGGGGTTATGGAGTTGCCTTTCTGGACCATGTATTCAATTGCACTTGGCTTGTTTCTCTGTCTTTTGCCTTTTTCCCGTTACGCTCATATTTTCAGCGAACTGATGTTGATTTATTTCCGTAAACTGGGTTTGCGTGAAAGGGAAAAGCCTACAGGCTTTACTCAGTTCGAGCTCTCTGCCTGTTCCCGCTGCGGCATTTGCATCGACAATTGTCCCTTCGATTCCGAGCTGGACATCACCGATATTCAGCCGGTTTACTTAATCCGCGATATGCGCAACCGTATGCCGCATCACAACGCCATTGATAATTGCCTGATGTGCAATCGTTGCGAAAGCGACTGTCCGGTAGGTATACAGATTTCCGAAATTCGTCGGCAGGAAAGAGACAAAAAAGAACTGGACACCCACGATAATTACGGCTATATAGAAGATGTGCAAGCTTTCAATGCCATTGGCCGGGTGATTTATTTTGGGGGCTGCATGTCGCATCTGACACCGGGCATCACCGAGTCGATGAAAAAGATCTTCGAAGCCGTTGGCCAGAAATACTGGATGATGGACGAAGACAGAACCATCTGTTGCGGACGTCCCTTGCTGCAGCAAGGCTTTTTCAATCAGGCGGCCGAACTGAGGCGTAAAAATACTCAGCTTATCATGGAGTCGCGATCCAAAACCCTGGTGACTTCCTGTCCCATTTGCTATCAATCTTTTCGCAAGGAATACAATTTACCGATCAAGGTGGTGCATCACACCGAATACATTGCCACCATGCTGCGGCTGGGTAAACTCAAACTCAATCGCAGCGAGTTGAGACTGGCTTATCACGATCCCTGCGAATTGGGCAGGGGCTGTGGTATTTACGACGAGCCCCGCGAAGTGCTCTCGGCTCTGGGACAGCTATTGAAACTGGAGCAGGAACGCAAAGACAGCCTGTGCTGCGGTTACAATCTGGGCGACACCGTACTGGAGCTTAACCAGCAATTGAAAGTGAGGGATGCTTCGCTCAACAATCTAAGCGATGCTCATCCCGATGTCATTGCCACTGCCTGCCCTTTGTGTAAAAAGGCTTTTCAGCATTCTACCACTCAAAAAATCAAAGATGTGGCTGAATTGGTAGTGGAAAACCTTCGATAGAAGTCATTTGCTTGTGCTTCCTTGGCTTGCGCTTCCTTGGCTAGTGCTCCCCGGATTGCCTGAAGCGATTTGTGGAGGCAGCTTTCAGGCGGCTAGACCAGCTTTTGTTCTATCGCCATTCTTACGAGTGTAGCCGTATTTTTAGCTCCCAGTTTGAAGAGTAGATTTTTTCGGTAACCTTTGATGGTTTCCGGGCTCAGGAAAATAGCCCCGGCAATTTCGGGATTGGTATAGCCTTCTACAATCAGGCGCAGGAGTTCGCGCTCTCTGGGAGTGAGCCATAGATCTGCCTTTTCCTTTTTTTTAAGAATTATATCAACTTCGTGGCAAAGAAAGTTTTCGCCGGCTGCCACGGTCTGAATGCCGGCCATCATTTCTTCGGCCATGACATTTTTGAGCACATAACCACGGGCTCCGTTTTCGAGCATGCGCCTCACCATAGAGTATTCTCCGTAGCTGGTCAGAGCCAGTATTTTGAGCTCCGGATAACGGCTTACAAGTTCTTTACACAAATCTACTCCGTTGGCGTCGGGCAGGTTGATGTCCAGCAAGAGCACATCGGGGAGTTGTCCGGGCAGTATTTTATGACAACCCGCAGCGTCGTGAGCTACCGCTGCCACCCGGGCTATACCCGATTCATTGATCAATTTACTGAGGCCTTCGACCAACATCTTGTGGTCGTCAACAATATAAACCTGTATCATTGTTCTGAATTCAGTTGAAACTCTATATGGATTTCGGTACCGGCAGCGGGAGAGGAGTAAAGGTTCATTTTACCCTGAAACGACAAAACTCTGTTGTTTATGTTGTTGAGCCCCATCCCCTTTGGAGTGTTGTGCACATCAAAACCTTTGCCGTCATCCTGCACTGTCAGCGAGATGCGGTCGTATTCCTGGATGATTTGCAGGTTGATGTGCTCGGCTTGGGCATGGCGCAGGGCGTTGTTGGCCAATTCCTGGGCACAGCGGTAAATCAGAATCTCCAGATTGCTGTCTATGCGTTGTTCGTTGCCGAAATAATGAAATTGCAGTTTGGGATGATCACCGACAAAATCGTTCAAGGCAGTTTTCAAGCCGTAACGCAGCAATGACTCCGGCATCATGTGGTGAGCCACCCGGCGCAATTCCCTGATGGAATCGTCCAGCAGGCTGATGGCCTTGTCAAATTGTTTTACATCCTGCTGTTCTATGTAAGCCCCCGTTTTCATATCGTTTAAATTGAGTTTTACTACCGATAACATGCCACCCAGACCGTCGTGCAAATCCCTGGCCAGGCGGCTGCGCTCAGCTGTTTCGCCCTCCAGGGTTGCCTGTACGGCAACAAGCTGTTTTTCTTGCTGCAGGCGTTTTACTTCCTGTTCGGCCAGGCTTTTCTGGTTTTTAATGAGTCGATGCCTGAACATAAGCAGAATCAGGGCCAGGAAAAGTATCAGCGTCAAAGCTGCACTAAGCCAAAGGCTTAGTTTTTTTTCTTTTTCCAGTGCCTGGATTTTTATAGCCTTCTTTTCGCTTTCGTATTTGACTTCCATCTCGACCAAAGCTTCCTGGATGGATTCATTCAAAAGCTCATTACTCAGGGAGTCCAGATCATGCTCGTAGAAATTGACTGCCTCATAGTCGTTTCTTGCATAAGCAAGGTCTACCAGCGCAGCAAGACAACGTTTTTCTTCGTGGCGCATGTTTTTTTCCTGCATCAGAATGAGTGATTCATTGAAATATGTCCCGGCTCGTTCAAATTCGTTCTTACGCAGGGCACAATAGCCCAGCCTGAGCGAAGCGTTGTTTATGTTCTTGACCAGATAAAGTTCTTTGGCTAAGTCCAGAGCCTGCAGGCTGTAGCTTTCGGCATCCTCGTAGTGCCCTGTTTGGTAGAGGCAATCGGCTAAATTAATCAATGTGGAAACTTCACTGTTACGTACTTGCAGGTCCCTGAAAACTGGCAAGACACGGTAAAACCCCTCTAAGGCCAGTTCGTATCTGGGGGGCTTTTGATTCATATAACAATTGGAAAGGTTCATCAAAGCGTTGGCGTAATTGTAACTTTGGGGCTTATCGCCAAAAAAGGCCACGGCTTTTTCCCCGTAACTTACCGCTTTGTCGTATTGCTTCATGTACCAGTACAAACACATGAGCAATACATTGAAACGGGCTTCCAGCACCAAATCGCCGGATTTTTCGACATAGGGCAAAGCCCGGATAAAATGTTCGGCTGCCAGCTGATAATCTCCTTTATACGTCAGGGTAGTGGCCATATTACCCAAAATAGTGGCTGTTCTTCTGGGATTATCTTCCTGTAAGGCCATATCCAGCACTTGTTGGTTTACCAGCAAAGCCGAATCGTATTGTCCTTCACTGTTGAGAATATAAAAATAGTCGGCTGCGTAAATGTAATGTCCTCGTTGATAGCCAATCTTTTTACTCAGGGCCAGAGCCTCATTGTAATAGCTTTTGGCTTTTTGAGGATGAACTTTTTCGATTTCTTCTCCAATATCAAATAAAAGCCATACTTTGTTGCTGTCGTTTTTGGCCTGGGGTAAAATATTCAGCAGACTGTCGAGAGTCGGATTGCTTTGAGCCCGGCTATACTGAACTGTTGTTACGAAAATGAGCAGAACCAGCATATGAAAACAAAACCCTGGGTGTTTTTGAGGCATATAGATTTTTTTTACAAAAAAACAGAATTAATATGGGAAAACCTACCCCCAAAGGGGTGTATTTTGAGCGAAGTTGAAACAGTGAACATAAAATAAAAAGCACTATTAATGAGTGCATAGCATAAAAAAAATTATATTTGATGCTCAATTCTTGAACATCTGTTCGGAATGGCTTTAAAAAAGGAATTAATAACAAAATTCGGCGCGTTAATTGTATTGACTACTATAGTTTTGTGGTTTATTGCCTACTCAAAACATAAACGTGCAACTAGGAATAGTAGAAAAATCCAACCATTTGTATTATGAATGATTTCTTTACACAACTCACAAAAAGACAAATTTTATTGCCGGACAAAGTACATAACGTGCTGAGCTCCTGCAAATCTTTCCGGGTCTTTGACAGCGTTGAGCAGTTGAGTATTGCTGCAGTAGGCGGAGAGCAGCAAAGTTGTTATGAGGTTGCTTACGATATTCCGGGCAAAGGTCTGGTTTCGGAAGCGGTGGTACACAAAGTAAAAAACGGCATCTCGGTCAATTATACCGAAGCCTATATGCGTCGCCGTGACCCGGATACCATGGCCATAGCCGACAACTTGCCCAGCGACAAAGAACGTTTCGAAGATAAGTATGCTTATCCTTTTGTAAAATTGCAGGAGGAGACCTTGACCTGGCTCAAAGAGCAAGACCTGGCTGTGTTTTTTTATTTTGCAGGTCAGGGCAAGATCGGTTCCGGAGGTATTGCCATTGCTCCGGCCAATGCCGGCTTTTTTGCCATGGGCCTGGCCATGTTGCAACGCATAGTGCCTTTGGCTGAACTGGAAGAAGGTTTTCAGATCGAATCGGCTATCTATGTAGCTCCCACTTTCAGGCATACCCATTTCAAAGGAAAACAAGTGGTTGTGCATCAGCGTTCCGAACATTTGCACGAAATATTTTCATACAATCTCTATCCCGGCCCCAGTGCCAAAAAAGGCTTATACGGCGCTTTGCTTACCAAGGGCGAAAACGAAGGCTGGATAACGGCCCATTGTTCTACCGTACAAGTAGTGAGCCCCTACGACAACATTACCACCTTTATGCACGAAGGTGCCAGCGGAGGCGGTAAAAGTGAAATGCACCAGCACATTGTGCGCGAAGCAGACGGGCAGGTTTTGTTGGGTCAAAACATTTTGACGGGCGAAAAACGATTAATCAATTTTCCACTTTTTTGTACCTTCAACCCCGTAACAGACGACATGGCGCTCTGCCATCCTTCTATACAGCAAAACAACGGTAAACTCAGAGTGCTGGATGCCGAGAATGCCTGGTTTATACGGGTGGACAGCATCAACCATTACGGAGACGATCCATTTTTGGAAAAGCTCACCATCAAGCCCCAAAAGCCCTTGTTGTTCCTGAATATTGATACTCATCCGCATTGTACGGCTCTGGTTTGGGATCATACCGAAGATACTCCCGGCAAGAAATGCCCCAATCCACGGGTAATAGTGCCCAGAGAGATAGTGCCCAACATTGTCAGCCAGCCGGTAACGGTTGATATTCGTAGTTTTGGCGTCCGAACTCCGCCATGTACAAAAGAAAATCCAAGCTACGGTATTTTGGGTTTATTCCATTTATTACCACCGGCATTGGCCTGGTTGTGGCGCCTGGTATCGCCCCGGGGCTATGCGAACCCCAGCATCGTAAGCGAAGGCGGTATGGGCAGCGAAGGAGTAGGTTCGTACTGGCCTTTTGCTACCGGTAAAAAAGTAATTCACGCCAACCTGCTGCTTGAGCAAATTCTCCAAACTCCCCGCACTCGTTATACGCTGGTGCCCAATCAGCACATAGGAGCCTGGAAAGTGGGTTTCAAACCTCAGTTACTTATGCGAGAATATCTTACCCGCAGAGGAAATATGCTTTTGCGCCACGATCAGTATAAACCAGCGCCCTGTCCCTTGCTGGGCTATGAGCTGAATTATCTTAGCCTCGAAGGCACCAAGATTCCTTCACGCTTTTTACAAGTACATAAACAAACCGAAGTCGGGATTGAAGGATACGAAGCTGGTGCAAAAATATTGTACGACTTCTTTATCAAAGAATTACAGCAATTCCTGCAGCCTGAACTGAACGAATTGGGCAGAAAGATTATTGAAGCCTGCATCTCGGGAGCTTCTCTGGATGAGTATCTCGATCTGATTCCTATGGAACATCCTTACTCTAACACTAAAAGCGAATAATAAACAAGAAACGATAAACAATAAACAATAAACGATAAACGATAAATGTATTATGCCCAAAACACATAAAATTACAGCCAATTGGCTCCAAAACATGGCTTTCGAAACAAAGATCAATTCACATCGTTTAATAATGGATGCAAGCAGTGATTTTGGCGGTCAGGATCTGGGCCCCAGCCCTAAACCTTTTATGTTGGTAGCACTGGCCGGCTGCACCGGTATGGATGTGGTAAGTTTGCTCAAAAAGATGCGTGTTGATTTCGATTCTTTCTCGATTGAGGTAGAGGGAGAACTCAGCGAAGACAGCCCCTCCCGCTACACCAAAATGCACGTTATTTATATTTTCAAAGGTCGCGAATTGCCCATGAACAAATTGGAAAAGGCCGTAAAAATGTCCGAAGATCAATTGTGCGGGGTGGGGGCGGTGTACCGTAAATGTATGGAAATCAGTTCCGAGATTCGTATATTAAGTTAATTGGTTAAGTGTGGATTCCGCTGGCAGGTCTTTTGCCGATGGTGTTAGACACAAATATGAGTTATGTTTGTGCATTATTCTCAGACCTTATTTGGACCTACTGCTATGAAAAAACTCTTGTATTTTCTGCTCTTCTCTATTGCACTCTTTAGTTGCGATAAGGATTATGTTCGCATAGAGAAAATTCGTATCCGGGGTAAAATCAGCACCGGGGCAATGAATGCTCCGGCTATGACTACCAGGGCTCCTGAAGCGGGATACAGCCTGGCAGATGCAGCCAAAGTGCTGATTTTCTATGGTAACGAATACGAGATGGTCGAGATCAAAAACGACGGAAGCTTTAGCGGGCGAGCTCCCCTGGGCTCTGCTTCCTGTCTGGTCTTTCTGGCCTCCGACAATCAATTTATCGGGAACTTGTTCGCCGGAGGCTGTCATTTGTTGCCTTTGGTGGCTATGGACAAAAATGTGACGAGCATTGATTTGTCCACACTTAGTTTATCGGGCAGCAGGGTAATACCTGCAAACGATCCTATTGGCACTACCATCATGCTTACTGACAAGGAACTGGCTTTTCTTACACAGGTCGACAAATATTACGAAGCCCTGGCCAGTAATATAGACATGAACAAGGATGGCCGTCCCGATGTTCAGGATGGGAAACGGATTGAATTGTATCAGAATTATGATTTCAGAGGGGGAATAGTCGGCACTATGAACAGCAATCCCTATGTTAACTCGGGGACAGAAATCAATCTCAACCAGTACGGTATCCACCTGAACGGCCCCAACAGTATTTTGGACAACACCGACAACTCCGTAGCCGAAAACGCCCGGCTCAGTGGGCCTGCCGGCAATCCTCACAACGATATTCAATCGGAAAATTGCTACATCAACAACAAGGAATTTAAATTAAATTTTCTTCGCAGGGGATAGATTTAAGAATTGCCGACATGGAATTTCTTACTTCGCCCAACGCCGAATTTGACCAAGAGTACGATTATTATTCTATTACATTAAAGAACCCTATCGATATGGCTTTGGTAAACGGGCTCAGTTTGAGTTATTTTGATCTCCTGGGAAATCAATACGGAGTTCATTGGCAGACACCCTAAATCAAGGGATACAATCCAGAGGATTGGCATCAGATAAGCCGGTACTGAAACATCAAATTTAAACTTGAAGTTAAGTGAGCTGGATCTCGTTCTCGGCCACCAGTTTGACATAGCCAAATTGGTCGGGCTTATTGCCCAGTTCGAATTGTTTGCGCAGACTTTTTTTACGCAAACTACTGGTGTCGCAGAGCTGAGCCAGCGATTCCTGAATATTGAACATACTGATATGACTTTCGCTCAGGTAGGGCGCCATTAAGCCTTTGCTGTGTCCCAGGCCCAGGTTGTGGCCAATTTCGTGGGCTAATACATATTTGTTGTTTATGAATTTTTCGTTGACGGCAATGTTTTTGCCGTCGGAAAATCCGACGGCTTTTTCTATTCGTTGGCAATAGCTGTTTTTACTTATTTTAAGAGGCTTGCAGAGTGTGCTTTGATCGGGAATAACACTCACCGTATTCGTGGCCAGGTCGCCGATGGGGTTCTCGTTGGCGTAAAGCTTAAAGTCCACGCGGTAATGCCGGATAGAATCAAGGCCGCTCACCCGATAATAATACTTGCCGCTTTCCAGATTCCAGAGTCGGATGGCATCGTTCAGACATTTTTCGAGGGAAGCACTACAAATAAAACAGGCAGTGATGGTGATGGTTTCGTTTTCGTGATCGACAATGATGTCTTTGTCGGCCCGGCTGAGCAGAGGCATACACAAAATAATAATAAAGAGGCTGAGTTTTTTTAGGTTTTTCATTGTAGGGCTGTAAAAGAAACAAAAACATATAAATAACGATCGAAACAGCAGGCTGTAACACAAGAGCTGACATTTTTTTTATTCGCTTCCTTCTGCTCAAATAAATAAATATCCTTTGATGATTCAGCAGAATTAAGATATATTTGTAATTCCTGAATTTAAAAATCGCTTACTATGAATTCACACATCCGAATATCTATTAAGTTATTGTTTGTTAGTTTTCTAACTCTATTTTATCTGCTTGCTGGCGATTGTTCTCTGCAGGCGCAAAAGGCATTGTATCCCGATCAGTTTCCCCTGCAGGATGTTCGTTTGCTGGACAGCCCTTTTAAGCGGGCGATGGATTTGAATATTCAAAACCTGCTGAAATACAATATGGCTCGTTTGCTGCAGCCCTATTACAAACAAGCCGGCCTGGACAACGGAGCTGAGGCTTTTAGCAATTGGGCCGGCCTGGACGGGCACGTGGGAGGACATTACCTTTCGGCTCTGGCCATTCATTATGCCGCTACTGACGACCCACTGGCCAAGGGGCGGCTCAAAGCCAGAATGGACAGCATGCTTGTCGGCCTGAAAAGCTGTCAGCAAGCAGCGGTTCAACTGGGTCCTGAAATGGAGCATTACCTGGGAGGAGTTCCCGGCAGCAAAAACCTTTGGATCCGCTTTGCAAATGGAGATTTCAGTGCCTACAACCAGGCCTGGGTGCCCTGGTATAATGTGCACAAAATGTTTGCCGGCCTGCGTGATGCCTGGCTGTATGCAGGCGACAGCACCGCTTTGGAGATGTTTCTTGATTACTGTGACTGGGCTCTGGCGATCACTTCCGCTTTGTCCGACGCCCAGATGCAGACCATGCTCAATACCGAACACGGAGGCATGAACGAGGTGCTGGCCGATGCTTATCAACTCAGCGGAGACTTCAAGTATCTGAACGCTGCTAAACGCTTCACCCATCAATCTTTGCTTAATGGTATGGCCAACGAAAATGCCCGTTATCTGGACAATTTGCATGCCAATACTCAGGTTCCCAAATTTGTTGGTATTCAGCGTATTTATGAATTATCGCCTTCCTTGTCGGACTATGCCCGTGCTGCCGGTTTTTTCTGGAACGATGTGGCCTATCATCGCTCTCTGGCCCTGGGAGGCAACAGCCGTAACGAACATTTTATTGCTCCTGCAGCCTGCGAGGATTACGTAACTTACCGCGAAGGCCCCGAAACCTGCAATACCTACAATATGCTCAAACTGACCGAAAACCTCTTTCGCATCAGGCAAGAGGCGGCTTATGCCGACTTTTATGAGCAGGCACTCTACAATCACATTTTGTCGACACAACATCCCGAACACGGAGGCTATGTGTACTTTACTTCGGCCCGTCCCAGACATTACCGGGTGTATTCGCAGGTGAATCAGGCCATGTGGTGTTGTGTGGGCAGCGGTATGGAAAACCACGGTAAATACGGCCAGTTTATATACACTCAGCGCGCTGATTCTTTATATCTGAATTTATTTATTCCTTCGCAACTCAACTGGCGGGAGCAGGGCGTAATAATTACCCAGCAAACTGACTTCCCGTATGCAAGTTCAGCAGAAATCAGTGTTCAGATTCCCGAAGGCGGGCCCCGGAATTTCAGCCTCTGGCTGCGCCATCCTTATTGGGCCGACAGCAGCGCATACAGTATACGTATCAACGGAGAGATAATGGCACACAACAGCAGCCCCCAAAGCTATGTTTGCATCAGCAGAAGCTGGCAGGACGGCGATGTGTTGAGTGTGGAGTTGCCAATGAACATTCATTTCAAAACTCTGCCCAATGTGGACGAATACCTGGCTCTGATGTATGGCCCCGTGTTGCTGGGAGCCAAAGTGGATAGCAGCGGGCTGGAGGGTTTGCTGGCCGCCGAAGGCCGTATGGATCATGTGGCTGAGGGGCCTTTGCTGCCCTTGAATCAGGCTCCTGTTCTGGTGGGCAACAGGGATTCTCTGGTTCAGGCTGTTCATCTGGTCGATTCAGCTACACTGAGTTTCGAAGTTGCGGAGTTTTTGGAGGCTAACCACGATACCACTTACAAGAAATTGCTGTTGCAACCTTTTTATGCACTGCACGACGCCCGATATATGATGTACTGGATGCAACTGCGCCCCGATGAGTATCAGGAAATTTACGAGCTGCTGGCCCGCGAAGAACAGGAACGCCTTGCGCTGGAAGCCCGCACGGTAGACCAGATTGCCACCGGAGAACAGCAACCCGATCAAAACCATAATGCCCGGGGAGAGAGCAGCAATGTCGGTGTATATCAAAACACCTATTACAGAGATGCCAACCAGGGAGGCTGGTTCAGCTACGATATGAGCACCCTGGGCGTTGACACTTTGGTGCTGAGGGCTACTTATTGGGGCTATGAAAGCGGCAACAGGACTTTCGACATTCTGGTGGAAGGCGACACGATTGCCCGCGAAAACCTGGCCGGCAAATGGAATATTTCGGAGTTCAGGTCGGTGGATTATGAAATTCCGGTAGCCCTGACAGCCGGCAAAAGCAGCATCAGAGTCTGTTTCGATGCTCTGGAAGGCCATACGGCCGGAGGTTTGTTCCATCTGCGCCTGATGTCCGATTCGGGCAGGGCTGAAAGGTTGCGTTACGAGCAAGTGTTGGTGGCAGACATCGATGCCGGTTATTCCGCAGCAGAAAGCAAATACAAGATTTTTGTGTCCAATTCCAATACGGGCAGCCATCAGGGCGAAAGCTGGAGAGATGCCTACAACGGAGGCTATATCCGTTACACCATTCCGCTGGACGGCCAGGACAGTATGTTCCTGCGTGTCCGTTACTGGGGCAACGAAGGCCTGAGCCGCGAATTTGATATACTGGTGGACGAAGTGGTCTTTGCCAGCGAGAGCCTGGTGGGAAAGTGGAATGTAGATGCGTTTCAGGAAGTGGATTACAACATCCCTTCGGCTTTGTTCAAAGGAAAAAGCAAGATTAACCTAAAGTTCAGAGCCAAAGCGGGCAATTATGCCGGCGGCTTGTTTTATGTCTGGCTCTATGCCCTGCAGGCACAAGAACCGGACGCCCTGGGTTCCGGCCGGGAAGATCGCAGGGAAATGGATGTTTTAATCAGTGACGGTATGCTCCGGCTCAGGTTGCCCTCCGAAGACCGGGATTTAAACAACCGCTTACGTATTTTTGGGATGAATGGCTCGTTGATGTATTCGGGGACAGTCCAGGAAGAGGTTCAGGTTTTTGACCTTCGCCGCCTGCCCCGTCAGCAGTGGTATGTGCTGCTCTGTTCCAACGAGAAAGGCTCCAGGGCTCAAAAGCTGCTGATTCCCTGAAGGAAATCTGTGAAAGGCTGGTATTCTGACTGATAGTCGCGATATATTGATAATGTGAAAGCCGAAAAGTCAGAACCTGTTGATAATAACTAGAAGCAATAAAAAGAAATAGTATGTACGAAAAATTTAAAGAATTTCTCAGCTGCGAGCTCGATAACATTCGTTCCGCCGGTCTCTACAAAGACGAAAGAGTGATTCATTCTCCGCAGTCAGCCAGCATCAGGTTGGCCGACAACCGCGAGGTGCTGAACTTTTGCGCCAACAACTACCTGGGATTGTCCAATCATCCTTTGGTGAGGGAAACAGCCGCCCGGGTGCTCGAAGAGAGAGGATACGGCATGTCGTCGGTGCGTTTTATTTGTGGTACCCAGGATCTGCACAAAGAATTGGAAAAGGAAATCTCCCGCTTCTTTGGCATGGAAGATACAATTCTCTATGCTTCCTGTTTTGATGCCAACGGGGGCTTGTTTGAGCCTTTGCTGGGCGAGGAGGACGCTATTATTTCGGATGCCCTCAATCACGCATCTATTATTGACGGAGTGAGACTTTGTAAGGCCAAACGCTATCGTTACGCCAATGCCGATATGGAGGATTTGGAAAAGCAGTTGCAACTGGCACAGGCTCAGCGTTTTCGTCTGATAGTTAGCGACGGTGTATTTTCTATGGATGGAAATGTGGCCCCTTTGGACAAAATATATGCCCTGGCTCAGCAATACGACGCCATGCTTATGCTGGATGAATCGCACTCGGCCGGGGTGGTGGGCCAAACGGGCAGGGGAGTCACCGAACTCCACGGGCTCAAAGGCAAACCCGAAATTATAACCGGCACTTTAGGTAAAGCTTTTGGCGGAGCTATAGGCGGTTTTACCACCGGACGCCGCGAAATTATCCAAATGCTGCGCCAGCGATCCAGGCCTTATTTGTTCTCTAATTCCATTCCGCCCATGGTGGCAGCTGCCGGCATCATCGTGTTCAGAATGATACAAACCACCAACGAACTCCAGGAGAAACTGCATAGCAATACGGCTTATTTTGTACAGAAAATGTCTGCTTTGGGATTCGATATAAAACCCACAGAGTCAGCCATATGTGCCGTGATGCTGTACGACGCCAGGCTTTCGCAGGAATTTGCTGCGCGCATGCTGGACGAAGGCATTTACGTGATAGGTTTCTCCTATCCGGTTGTGCCTAAGGAACAGGCCCGCATCAGGGTGCAGCTCTCGGCCGGCCACGAACCCGGGCAACTGGATCGTTGCATTGCTGCTTTTGCCAAAGTGGGCAAAGCCCTGGGCGTTATTTGAATAGCTTAATTAAAGTATTGAATTATAAGAACATATAAGTTTTTTACTGTTTTGCAAGATGAAAGCTTTAGTAAAACTTAGTCCCGAAAAAGGCCTCTGGATGTGCGACAGGCCCATCCCTAAGCCGGGCATCAACGATGTATTGGTAAAAATCCGCAAAACCGCTGTTTGCGGCACCGACCTGCATATTTACAAATGGGATGCCTGGTCACAGCGTACCATCAAAACACCCATGATCATCGGGCATGAATACGCAGGTGAGATAGTGGAAATGGGCAAAGGTGTGGAAAATCTGAGAATCGGTGACCGGGTGACGGGCGAAGGACACATCGCTTGCGGACATTGCCGCAATTGCCGCCGGGGAAAACTTCACGTCTGCGAAAACGTGGTCGGCATTGGGGTAAATCGAGACGGTGCTTTTGCTGAATACCTGGTGGTCCCGGCCTCGAACATTGTAAAACTCGACCCTCGCATCAGCGACGAGATGGCGGCTATCATGGATCCCTTCGGCAACGCAACGCATGCTGCTTTGTCGTTTCCCCTGATAGGCGAAGACGTGCTTATCACCGGAGCCGGCCTTATAGGCTCCATGGCCACGGCAATTTGCCGCTTTGCCGGGGCCCGTTACATAGTGGTAAGCGATATTAGTAAATACCGTTTGGATTTGGCCCGCAAAATGGGTGCTACCCACACGGTAAATCCGGCCAAAGGCGAAAGCATAGAAGCCGTGGTAAAGTCATTACACATGCACGGTTTCGATATTGGGCTGGAAATGTCGGGTTCGCCGCAGGCCTTTGAAAGTATGATTGAGAATATGTACAACGGTTCCAAAATAGCCCTGCTGGGCATTTTGCCCGATACCACTCAGGTCAACTGGAACGAAATTATTTTCAAAGCTCTGACTTTGAAAGGTATTTATGGCCGCGAAATGTGGGAAACCTGGTACCAGATGGAGCAAATGCTGATTACTGGCATAGACTTGAGTCCGGTCATAACACATCGTTTTGAGGTGGACGATTTTCAGAAAGCTTTCGATGTAATGGAGTCTGCAGCCTGCGGTAAAGTTATCCTTAATTGGGAATAAAATCCCGCTCAGGAAAGGGGAGAGTCGGGCTCGGCTTTCATGATCCTGTATTCCACCCGGCTGACCAGCTTGGGAAAGAATTTGTTAACCAGCACACTGGCTTTGCCTATGGGAGTCAGAATCATTTGGTCACGACGTTTTAGAATGCCCCGCAACATATGTTTGGCTACGCATTCAGCCGACATCATAGTATTTTCATCACGGGGACTCTCTCCCTGAGGGCTTCCGTCGGCAGTAAGAGCTGCAAAACGCACGTTGGAAGCCGTAAAGCCAGGGGCAAAAGTCATCACGTGCAAACCGTCGTATAAATGTTCTGTGCGCAGGGTATCGAGAAAGCCGTTCATGGCAAACTTAGATGCCGAATAGCCAGTGCGGGCAGGCAATCCTTTGTAACCAGCTATGGAAGTAACGCCCACTACCGAGCCTTTTCGTTCGAGCAGGTAGGGTAAAGCGTATTTAGTACAGTAAACGCAACCCCAAAAATTCACATCCATCAATTGATGCAATATTTTCAGATCCAGTTCTTTGAACAACGCCCGCATGGAAATACCGGCATTATTGACCAATACATCGATGCCTCCGTAGGCTTGAACGGTTTGTTCGATTAGCTTACGGCAATCATCCTCTTTACTGACGTCTGTCTGAATGGCCATAACCTCTGAAGGTAGCTCCTGCTGCAAGACTTGCAGTTTTTCTATGGATCTGGCTGCCAGTGAGAGCCTGGCTCCCCGGGCAGCAAAAAGCCGGGCACAGGCCAAGCCTATGCCCGACGAAGCTCCGGTGATCACTACAATTTTGTCTTTCAAAAAGTCTTGCTTCATTATCTGGCCATTATTGTTCTATAAGCCCTTGCCGTGACAGTTTTTGTATTTTTTGCCTGAACCGCAGGGACAGGGATCGTTGCGGCCAAGCTTTTTTTCTACTCTTACAGGCTCCAATTGGTGTTGTTCCCTGGTCTCCCTGCCCGGACCAGCTTGACGTGCCGGCTTGCCTGCATCCAGAGCTTCTTTTTGGGCACGGTATTTACTGTAATCGTGCCGTTTTTGTGTATCGGCCTTGCGTACAGCTTCGGGTTCGCGTATGGGAATTTGTCCGCGCATCAAAATGGAAATGCTCTTCTTGTTGATGTTTTCTATCATAGTTTTGAAGAGGTTGTAGGATTCCAGTTTGTAGATGAGCAAGGGGTCTTTTTGTTCGTAGCTTGCATTTTGTACCGATTGCCTCAGTTCGTCCAGTTCGCGGAGGTTTTCTTTCCAGGCCTCGTCTATAGTATGCAGCAATATGGCCTTTTCGAAGGTTTTTACTACTTCTTTGGACTGACTTTCGGCGGCCGCCTTCAGGTTGCAGGGAATGTTGTAGGTGCGTTTGCCGTCGGTAACAGGAATTAGAATGTTTTCGTATTGGGCGGCCTGTTTTTCGTAAACCTGTTGAATGACCGGATTGGCCACAGTGGCCATTTTTTCGGTTTTCCGTTTGTAGAGGCTCAGAGCTGCTTCGTACATCTCGTCTATACTAGTATCGACTTTCTGATTGAAAAAATGATCTTCGTCCATGGGAATTTCCATGGCCAGATATTTAAGCAGATCCATCTTTAGTCCCTCGAAGTCGCGTTGATCGTAAGCTTCTTCGACAAGGCTTTTGATGGTATCGTAGACCGTATTGGCAATGTGCATACCGATGCGTTCTCCCATCAGGGCATGTCGCCGTTTGGTATAAATGACCTCGCGTTGGTTGTTCATCACGTCGTCGTATTCGAGAAGACGTTTACGTATGCCAAAGTTGTTTTCTTCCACTTTCTTCTGCGCCCGTTCTATAGCTTTGGAAATCATGGAGTTTTCTATGAGTTCACCTTCTTCCAGCCCCATTCGGTCCATAATGCCCGAAATCCGTTCAGATCCGAACAAACGCATCAGGTCGTCTTCGAGCGAAACATAAAACACCGAAGAACCCGGGTCACCCTGACGGCCGGAGCGTCCGCGCAACTGGCGGTCAACACGACGTGATTCATGTCTTTCAGTTCCAATGATGGCCAAACCTCCGGCTTTTTTGACTTCGTCGGTGAGCTTGATGTCGGTACCACGTCCGGCCATGTTAGTGGCTATGGTTACAACGCCTTTTTGTCCGGCGTTGGCCACAATATCGGCTTCGCGCTGGTGCAACTTGGCATTGAGTACGTTGTGATTGATTTTGCGCAGGGTGAGTGTACGGCTGAGCAATTCAGAGATTTCCACCGAAGTAGTACCCACCAGCACCGGCCGGCCGGCTTCGACCAATTTGGTAATCTCTTCGATAACAGCGGTGTATTTTTCTCTTTTGGTTTTGTACAGTCGGTCTTCCATGTCGTTACGGGCGATGGGCCTGTTGGTCGGAATTACTACGACATCGAGTTTGTATATGTCCCAGAATTCACCGGCTTCGGTTTCGGCAGTACCGGTCATACCGGCCAGCTTGTGGTACATTCTGAAATAATTCTGCAGCGTGATGGTGGCAAAAGTTTGGGTGGCAGCTTCGACGGTAACTCTTTCCTTGGCTTCGATGGCCTGGTGTAAACCGTCGGAATAGCGACGGCCTTCCATGATGCGTCCGGTCTGTTCGTCCACGATTTTCACTTTGTTGTCAATTACCACGTATTCGTCGTCGCGGTCAAACAGACAATAGGCCTTGAGCAATTGCTGAACAGTGTGGATGCGCTCCGATTTGATGGAGAAGTTTTGCAGCAGCTCGTCTTTCTTGTTTTGTTTTTCTTCGGGACTAAGGGTATGATTTTCGAGTTCCGACAATTGAGCCGCAATGTCGGGCAAAACAAAAAACTGATTGTCTTCGCTGTCGCCGGTGATGTAATCGAGGCCTTTGTCGGTGAGCTCGATAGTGTTGTTTTTTTCGTCGATGACGAAAT
>LSQX01208642.1_pt1 | contig 23041 bp, 24 predicted proteins | sample 654561 | NCBI WGS metagenome assembly LSQX01 (sample SAMN04489861, study PRJNA283612) | anaerobic digester metagenome | isolation source: 4 biogas reactors fed with cattle manure at either 37C or 55C with and... | place: Denmark: Kongens Lyngby | collected 2014
ACACCAACATTTAGGACTTGACTAACAATGATTGAGTTGAACCTTTTTAAATTAGATTGTTAACTCAATTTTGGCTAGGATAAATATATTGTTTAAATGAAATTTTGAATTGCTGAAATATCAAGAGGGAGAAATTCAATAAATGAATATACAAATATTTGGTACTAAAAAATGCTTTGATACGCAAAAAGCCATACGTTATTTCAAAGAACGTAGAATAAAATTCCAATTTGTAGATATGATAGAAAAAGGTCTGAGCAAAGGTGAGTTCAATAGTGTGAAACAAGCTGTTGGCGGTTTGGATAACTTGATTGATCAAAATTGTAAGGATCAAAATGCATTATCACTTATTTCTTATATGGTAGACAAAGATGAAAAAGTTTTAGAAAACCAACAAGTAATTAAAACACCAATTGTCAGAAATGGCAGACAAGCAACCGTTGGTTACCAACCGGAAGTTTGGGAATCATGGGAATAAACATTGATTAATTCATCTGAACATAATTAAACATTACAAAGGTATGAATCCATAGCCGTAATAGCAATTAATCAAAATGGAGATCTTGTTTATATTCCTATGATGAAATCTCCTATCAGTAAAGGCGAGACAAAGGATTTGAGGTTGAAAAATTAATATTAGAAAATTTGCAAAAGACTAAGATCGGTGTGTTAAATAAGGATTTCAAGCAACTAAGAAATGTTGAAGTTGGACAATGCTTTTTATCGCCATCATCAAATTAGAGTAAAGCTGTTAGGCATGATGTAGACAAATGCCTTTACAATATCTAGGTAAGTGAGCACTATAAAATATGATCTTGTTTTATTGGGTTTACTAATAGTTCGTTTTATTTGTACACTGATATTAAAACTTATGAAAAAGGTCTTGATTCTTATTAAGATAATAAGGATTATTGACTTGAGAATAATCATTAACAAGTAGAGGATAAATTAAATGGGAAAATCTAAAACTTTAATGACTAGGATTGCTTTAATGCTTGTCATTATTGCTGTAATAGCAGGATCAATTTGGGGATATTATTATTTTAGAGATTGGACGAAACGCTATCGTTCCGAACTTGACACATTTTTCGGAAAAGATAATTGGGAATTTCTATCCGAAGAATCGTTAGATAGTCATCGCTTAAAGAAACCCCGTATTAGAAATAATGATACTCCTCCTGTGGAGCCCGGACCAGCTAAATTTCAGAATTGGTATATTCAACATAGCAACAAAAGTGATGAGCAAGAAGTATGGAAGATAACGAACCATGTTTACAAGCTTAACAAAAATAGTCATTTCATATTAAGCTCGAAGCGTCTTTCCGCGAAACAAGCTTTGATTATGGAGCTTATGGAGATATCCTTTCAAGTAGCAGGTGACGAAGTTAAACAGAAAATATTGCAGAGCACCCTTTCTGAAGAGGAAACAAATGTCTTCGATGTCTTAATTACCTATTCAGGTGGAAATCCTCCCCCTAAAGTCTACAATCAACTTTGGCAACAAGATTGGTTTAATGTGAACGAAGTTTCAGCTGAACATTATTTATCTACAGACATTTGGGATTTCTATATCGAGATCAAAGCTTATGATTATCGTCTTGACCAATTAACTGAAGAACAGCAACAACACATCATTGATAGTATGGAGACAATTGAGAAAAAGTTGCTCGAGGAATATGGCGATCATGCATCTTTTAAAATTATGATTGATCAGAACCACCAGGTGGGATACGTCAACGGTCAGAAACAGTAAGAGCTAGTAACTATAATCTCTGGTTTTAAAGAAATAAAAAATTGCCAATAATGGTGATCTAAAATTTATAAAAAATGACTATAGGAGAGTCCAAAAAAATTTGGCAAATCTTCTTGATGATTGCAGTAGGTTATTAAGTCAATAATGAAAAGCGAAAATGAAATATACACAAGTTGGAGAAAAGTAATTTTCTTCTCCTTGATGATTACATTACTTATATTGGTATTTCCGACAGTTTCAGGTGCGATTATTGTTGTTTTTAAATTGAGTGAAATGCAAGGGAGAGTAACACAAGCAATGGCTTTTTTAATAGCCGGAATATTGGGTTACATTATTTCAAGACTTAGATTCGGAAATTTCAAAAGTGTTTTTATTTATAATAAGGGTAGGTTTTTACCAAGGGATTACATTTGGTTTATCCCTGTAATATTTGCTGAAATGTTACCTTTTATTAGTGGTCTAAAAGAAGAATTAATTTTTGGTGAAGTAGTTATAATTTTTCTTTTTACTGCAAGTGTAGGATTTACAGAAGAACTATATTTTCGAGGTTTGATTGCTAAATCTATGATAGAAAAATCTATGCCACTTGCAATTATTTTATCTTCATTTTTATTTTCTGTAGGCCATTTTCTGAACTTATTAACAGGAGCAGGTCTTATTGATACTCTCCTTCAAGTTGTTTTTGCATTTATCTTTGGAATTGTTGCACTCGAGATAAGTATAGTGACTGGAAACATAGGAATTGCAATTATATGGCATTGGGCTCACAATTTTATTTCGTTACTTACTACTTCTAATGATGGAGAACGATCATTTTATATTGAAATAATTCAAGGAATCATTCTAATACTATATGGATTGTTTTTGTGGAGAAAGCTAGATGGTGTCAAGGATGAATATCATAACGAAAGGACTCATTCGTAAAGGCTGGTCAAGGTTGAATTGACGGGAAAGAAGCTGAACAAGTTATTCCTGATGATCTCTATACAGAACAATATCTATCTGAACTTGAAGCAGGACGAATTCTTCAAAAATCCACTGAATTTCTGCTCCCAAAGACAAGCAAGATAGGAATTTAATTCGGTCAAGTCGAGGTGAATAGGTTGATAAACCAAGCTAGAGAGATCTTGCTTGGTACGACAACATGCGTAAGATTGTGTCTACATGGTATACCGCAATAGCTAGAAGAAATAAATCACGACTTCACAGGTTGCGTTTTTCATCACACCAATAATAGTGACAGCAGAGCGTAAAGCCACTATTTACAGGTGTCGAAGATATTTCCGCTGGTGGAATTCCAATCCATATGACTAAAGGCAAGAATGGCGGCATTTCACTATTGCCTGACTATATTCTAAATAAAACAGTTCTAACAGAAGAAAAAACAAATATATTATCTGCCATGCAGCCTTAAATACTCTTGATAAGTTTTCTGTGGATGAAACGCTATCAAAACTATCTTTATTTTTCGGAAAAGGAAATCAAGGCTATTACTAGTAGGAGGATGATTATGGGAAGAACAATATCAAATTACAAGTTTGGAAGATGCAGATAGAATGTTTAACAAATCTCACAAAGATGTTATGAAATTAGCAGATACTTTTTCAAATAAAGAGCTTTTGCGAAAAGTGTCAAAGTAAGAATCCTGAAGTAGAAGTGATGCTAGCTAATTTCTATGACATTTCAGATCCTAAATATTTGGAACCATTAATCTATTTTTTACGAAAAAATTAAATATACTATATGAAAGAGGAAAATAACATGTTTAAAAACACAATAATAATGGTTAATGATATCATCGCGCTTGTACTTGAGATAGTAGCTCTATATCTATGGGGAAGATGGGCTTATACGATGGTTGATAATAAGTTGTTGAGTTGGTTTGCTGCGCTGATCGTTGTTGGCATATTCATCTTCATATGGGGACTCTATTTTTCACCTAAAGCTCCCCAAAAACTTCCATTAGTGACTTATTATATACTAAAATACATAGTTTTAACTTTACCGTCCGTTCAATTGATAAAGTCAAATTCACTCATCATGATTTTAATAATTGTATCAGGTGCAGTTAATCTAGTAGTTCAATGGCAGTTAGGAAGAGGAAATTGGAACTTTTAATTTGATAAAAATAACAAATATTAACCTATCATTAAGCTGAATGCTTTATTGATTATCTTTGAAAATTTATTTTGATAAAGAAACCATGAGAGTCTACAAGCAACATAAAGGAAGATACGTTCACCTCGCATTGCATTACAATTGTATGAGGAAGGAATCGAACACAATAAGCATGTCGTCGCTAAACTAATGCATAAAATTAATCTTTGTGCCGAAGGTTATCATCGTAGATGGCGTTGTCAGAAAATATATAGAATCGGCTTTGAAGGCGGATGCTAGACTTATGAAAAAGCATATAAATGAATCCATCTTTATTAACAGGCTTTTTATCAAGGTTTAAAGAGAGTGACTGTTATGAGACTCTGGCATGAAAAACTAATTCAGTCCTTACCCAGAAATCAGCTTCTGGGTCAGCATAGAGAATGCTGTGCATTAAGAGGAAAGGGATGGGGAAAAAGACATTCCACTGTTAACTATGTCTTTGAGTATTCCCCCTATTTATTGTACAAATATCACCTCTTGGTGATGGAAGAAATGAATCGTAGGGGTTATAGGGTTAGCGAAGAATGGTTCAATAAAGACTACAGGGGAAAGAACATGGAAAGATATGAGAATCTTATCCCGGTGGAGGTAATTTCTCCTATATACCAAGAACACAATGAGGAATATTTGATTGAATGTCTTGAGAATTTAGAGAACAAGCATATATTTCTTGAAATTGAATAGGTATTTCTGTCACTGACATGGAATGCACTACCGAACAGAGAGAGAAGTTCGGATAGATGCTAAAATGAAGCTGTTAAGGAGAGTAAAAGACATGAAAAATTAAAAGCTCATAAAAAGAACTGTAAATAACCACACACCCTGATGTCACACCAGTGCTATATATATATATATATAGAGAGAGAAAAGCCTGATTTCAGTGGCTTTATCTATCTCCAAAGTAGCAATAATTTCAAATTGTCCTTGATCCGTGCTTTGGCTCTGGTTAACCATTCTTGTAAATAAATATTGTTAAGAATTTCGGATTACTAAAGTATGATGGCTAAGCTTAACTAATAATTTAAAAATTTAATTAAATATTCTTAAAATCAATTTTTGAAAACAATCAAAGACAATTCGCAATAACTTTATCCATTTTACCTCAATAAATGTTAGTATATAGTTTGTTCTAAAAAATATTCTATTTGAGGTGAAGTATGGAGACTGTATTTATGTTGTCCTTTGCAGACATATTAAGTGATATTTTGGCTGCATTGGGTGTAGTTTTGAATGGGATTCCCCAAGGATTGTTGGCCTTATCCTACGGCTTTGCCAGTATTCCTACCGGGATAGGATTCGTGGTCGGAGCTGTTGCCTGTATGGCTTTAGGATCGGTAGCACCAATTTCCTTTCAAGCTGAAACAATTGTTTTAGCCGGAACCATGGGAAAGAATCTACGGGAACGTTTATCAATGATCTTATATGCCGGCCTAATAATGGTTGCATTAGGACTTACCGGTACTTTAAGTTTTATTGTTGATTTAGCTGGTGATACTGTTATTAATGCGATGATGGCGGGTGTAGGAATTCTCTTGGCCAAAATTGCATTAGAGGGTCTTAAGAAAAACAAATTAGTTACCGGAACTTCATTAATTAGTGCAATTCTGGTTTATTTCTTCCTAGGTAACAATCTGGTCTTAACGATTATTATTTCAGTTGTTGTTTCCAGTATCGTAGCGAAAATAGCTAAACAAGATATCGGTGGTGGGATCACAGATGAAGTTAAAAAATTAAAACTGGTTAAACCAACTTTTAATTTGAATATCTTGCGCGGTGCCTTGGCACTGGCTTGCTTAACAATTGGGGCTAATATTGCTTTCGGTAGTATTACAGCCGGTATGACTGAAGGTATGGCAGTTAATATAGATCATCTTACAGTTTACTCGGGTTTGGCTGATGCGGTGAGCGGGTTATTTGGTGGAGGTCCCGTCGAAGCAATTATTTCAGCCACAGCGGCGGCTCCTCATCCGGTCACTGCCGGTGTGATTATGATGTTAATCATGGCTGCCATATTGTTCTTGAGACTTTTGCCTAAAATTGGCAAATATGTACCCAGTGAATCTATTTTTGGTTTTCTTTTTATCTTAGGTGCGGTTGTTACAGTTCCGGTCAATGCGGGTATTGCTTTTGGCGGTACGATCCCGGGTAATGCAATTGTAGCGGGAGTTACTTTGGTTGTAACTGCAGGTTCGGATCCGTTTTTCGGCTTGGTATCAGGTACAGCGTTACGTTATTTATTTGAAGCAGGAATCATTTAAGATATCTAAAGAAGTACTTGATTAATTTACTTTTCTGAGGGGAGAAACAGATGACTCATTATGAATTAAAAATAGCGGGACTGACTCGTCAGTTGCCGATTATTAAAATAGCTGACGACTTGGCAATTGCCAGTTTTGTAATTTTAGGTGATGCGGAGATTGTAGAGAAAACTGCCCCTGAATTGCTCAAGCGGTTACCGGAGATAGATGTAATCGTCACAGCAGAAGCAAAGGGAATTCCTCTGGTTTATGAGATTAGCCGCTTATTGCAGCTTTCACGTTATGTCGTAGCTCGAAAAAGTGTAAAAGTTTATATGGAAGATCCGTTCAGTGTTGAATTGGATTCTATTACCACAGCAAAGTCACAAAAATTGTATTTGGCAAAAGAAGATGTTGAATTAGTTCAAGGCAAGAGAGTAGCGATTATTGATGATGTTATTTCAACCGGAGAATCGCTCAATGCACTTGAAAATTTAATCAGACAAGCAGGCGGAGAGATTGTTGCTAAAGCGGCAATTCTCGCAGAAGGTGATGCAGCAAAAAGAGATGATATTATCTTTCTTGAAGAATTACCTTTATTTCCTGTAGATTAGTTGTTATTAAAGCGGTTACTGCCGGAATTCGCTCAGCAATAAAGAGCCGTCTTTGCCACTTAGTTCAAGAGCAAAGTATCTGGTAGTGCCGCTTCTGTCAATATATGCAATGCCATATTGCGGTATAGTTTCAAAATATGTCAAATTAGCCACTATGAAACGTTCAGAAGTCAACTCATCCAGGGCAAATAACTCTCTTGTTAAGAAAGAAATATTTCCTAAGTCATCAATATTATCTAATTCTAGTTCGAGAATTTTAAAATTTTGCAAATTGTTTTCTGTAGTGAATACAACTCTGACCTCCGGATCGGGCTGTTCAACACTAAATTCATCATAAACAGAAGAATTATCCAACACATCCTCGGCCCAATGGACATTTACTTCTGAACCAATGGTGTCAGTAGCTTCACTAACAGGACTATGCTGAGAAAAGGGAATTAATTCTATGTTTTGAATTTGTTTTAAAAGATCTGATTCGATCTGCCAAAATTCTTCATCACTGATTGCCAGCTCCTCTGAGACAGACTTATCCCAAATGCCGGAATTATTGTGATAAAATCCGATTTCTTGAAAATTATCATCTTTCTCATAACTGAAAAAATAATCATTGCAAGTTAAAGATAAGCCGTCCGGTGTAAGAGTATATGTCCCAAAGATACTATAAATCGCTCCATTTGAGCCCTGATAGAAAAAATCAGCATCGCCAATATAACGGTAGCTGCTTCTGGCACGTCCTTCAAAAGAGAAAACCGGCTCGTCATTTACACAGGTATATATTGCCAAAATAACATTACCGTAAGCAACGGAGTTGTCTTTTTCTGCAATTGCAACAATTAAAAGCTCCGGAATTCCGTCTTCGCTAATATCTTGAATAGCATAACCTACGCTAGCCAAGGCATCATTTGTTTCCATAAATGAAATTGCTTCAAGTAAACCCATTTTGCCGTCACCTATTTGATAATCTTCGGAGCCGCTTAAGATAAGGTTATAGTAGCTATCCAACACCTCAGTGTAAATTTTCGTATAATCAATTTTAGGTTTTTCGGGTTCAGTTTGTGAGATATTGTCAGTAGTAGTGATTTCTGTGGTTTCACTGGTAGTTTGCTCTTCAGCATTAGCGTCAGTTCGGACAATGTCAGTTGTTTCTTTTTTGTCAGAATCAATAAGCCCGGGAACAATTTTATTAATACCACATCCGGAAAGCAGTACAAATATTAAAGAAATTAAAAGACCATAAATTAATGACTTAGATTTCATTTTTTACCTCACAAACTATTTTGGCTAGAGTGAAAAGTTGTTTTATAATAAATACATTGTATCATTCTCTAATAAATTACGCCTGAATTATAATAATTGAATCTAGGATTTGGTACTGATATTTGGTGATAAAGTTCTTGTGTAGTTTGAAATCTTTATGTAATAAATAATAATGAATATCTATATGGTGATTTTATGGAAAGATTAGATAAAATTTTAGCGAAATCGGGATATGGTACTCGTAAAGAGGTCAAGCAGCTGATTCGAGCCGGAAGGGTTGAATTGGCTGGTCAAGTTGTGACGGATCCCGGTTTAAAAATATCTGCCCCGGATGTTGATAATATTTTGCTTGATGGACTTAAACCCCAAATTCATTCCAGCTTGATCTTCATGCTGAATAAACCCGGAGGATTTATCACAGCATTATCAGATGCAAGACATGATACGATTGCTGAGTTTATTCCTCCTCAATGGCAAAACAAAGGTCTGGTCCCGGTTGGTCGTTTAGACAAAGATACTGAAGGCTTGTTGTTGCTGACTAATGACGGTCAATTATCGCATCGTATCTGTTCTCCCAAATGGGAAATAGAAAAAGAATATCATTTAATTGTCCAAGGTAGACCTTTTGATCAGCAAGATGTGGAAAAATTTGCTAATGGTTTCAAAACACGTGATGGTACTGAATTTAGGCCTTCTAAGTTGGAGTTGATTGACGGATTTGAAGCTTATCTTACAGTCTTTGAAGGACAATATCATCAGGTAAAACGTATGGCGAAATCAACCGGGCGTGAAATTAAGTACTTACGACGTATTCGTATAGCTGATCTGGAGCTTGATCCTGATTTGAGTTTGGGTGAATTACGAATGTTAACAGATGAAGAGCGGGAAAACTTATATTCTGCATGTGATTTGAAGGACAAATAGATTATTATTTTCTTTTGATTAACAATTAATCTCTAAATAGTTAATATATTTTAAGTTTAAAACGGGGGAAAATTGTATATTTTAGCGAAATGCGTGAAATGTAAGCTGCATAACATGGATTTTACAATTGTTTTATCTTGAACTAACAAATCATGGTTAAGATATTTTTGGTCTCAAGAAGAATTTGATTTCTCGATTCAGAGAAGTTTTCTTCAAGAGAAATTAATAACATAACCTAACTATTTGGAGGTAAAAAAAATGAAAAGTTTAAAAAAATATTTAGTAGCAATTTTAAGCTTAATTATGGTCATTTCAGCTGTTGCTGCATGTGGCGGTGGTAGTGAAACACAAGAAACAGAAACTACTGCAGAAGAAACAGTGACGGAAGCTGAAAAAGCTACGGATGTTGAAAAGGAAACCGAAGCAGATACAGAAGCTGACACAGAAACTGATTCTGACGCTGATGGAAAAATGGGACAAATCAATGTTTATACTCGTGATGCAGCCTCGGGAACTCGTGAAGGTTTTGAAAATGTAGTTGATTTTAAAGATCAATTAACAGATAACGCCAATGAAGTTGCATCTAATGGTGAGATGGCAACTCAAGTGGGCCAAGATGCTCAAGCAATCGGTTATGTTTCATTAACAACTGATTTTGAAGCTAATAATTTACACCCTGCTTCTTATGAAGGAGTAGAGCCAACAGTAGATAATGTCCTGGACGGTAGTTATCTTTTGAACAGACCTTTTTGCTACACTACACGTGCTGCAGGAGATTATGAAAGTGATGAATTGGAACAATTAGTAAAAGCTTTTATCGTATTCATGACTGAGTCGACAGAAGGTAAAGAAGCAGTCTTAAGCGCAGGCGGTATCGTTGATGTAGAGGACAGTACTTCTTGGGATGAGTTGAAAGTTGACCATCCGATCGTTGATCAGGACAATTCAGGACTCACCATTACAACCGGAGGCTCAACTTCAGTTGAAAAAACATTGGTAGCGGCTTTAGATGCTTTTAAACCTTTAGCAGGAAATTTTGAAACAGTTGTCAATCAAACCGGTTCATCTGATGGTTGGGCACGTACATTAGGCGATGACAAAGACGGTCCGAATGCTTCGGAGATCGGATTTGCTTCACGTAACTTCAAAGATGAAGAAGATACCAGTGATGCTATCAGTTCAGGTAAATACTGTGATGACGCTATCGTAACCGTTGTAGAAAAAACAAATTCGGTAGTTGATTTTACACAACAACAATTATTTGATATCTTCACCGGTGCTGTAACAAATTGGGAAGACATTGCTAAATAACATTAAGCAATAAATAAGTTTTATTAAGCGAGTTTATATGACTAGTGAACAACAAAATAGTAAAGCTTTAATCAGAGAACGGTCTAAAAAACGCCGTTCTCTTTATAAATCAGTAGATAAAGCTATGCAGTTTGTTTTCCGGTTTTGCGGATTATTGGCTGCTTTGATGATTATTCTGATTGTATTTTTTGTAACTGTGCGGGGTATTCAGGTTTTCTTACCGAGTTATGATGACCCTGTTTCATTGAGGGAATTCCTGACTGGCATGAGATGGCGTACGGACCAAGGTATTTACGGTGTTTTCTTTATCGTAATTAACACATTAGTAACTGCATTTTTTGCCGGATTGATCGCTTTTCCCTTATCAACTTTATCTGCTCTGATGATCGTGAAAATTGCTCCCAAAAGATTGAGCAATATTTTGACAACAGTAGTTGAATTATTGGCTGCTATCCCTTCTGTTGTTTATGGTGTTTTTGCTTCGGGTGTGATTACCGCAATTGTAAAAAGAATTGCCAATTTATTCAACTATACGACTTTCGGCGGAAATTCGATGCTGGCAGCGATATTATTGTTGGCAATCATGATTTATCCAACTATAACTTCTATGGCTGTTGTAGCTATTCGCGCTGTGCCGGAAAGCCATGAACTCGGTTCTTTAGCTCTTGGAGCTTCCAGAACTCAAACTAACTTTAAAGTTGTACTCTCGTCTGCGAAGTCCGGAATCTTTGCCGGTCTTATTCTTGGTTTAGGCCGAGCGTTCGGCGAAGCGACAGCCGTTTCAATGGTTGCCGGTAATGCGTTTACCGGTCCGACTTTAAACCCGTTTAATTTGGTCCGAACTTTGACTACGACAATGTTACAGGGCTTGCATGAAACAGTAGGTACAGACTACGATATCCGCTTTTCTGTGGGGATTGTTTTGATGCTGGTCATTTTATTCAATAATCTGGCGATCAATGCTCTGCGAAGAAAGATAGAGTCCGGAGATTAGTGTTTGATCTTGGTTGTGAGGAAATATGAGTAGAATTAGGATAATAAAAGATAGAATAGCTGAGAGTTTTACTTGGCTATCCTCAGGTATTTCTGCCTTAGTTTTAATTGCCATTTTTGTTTTCATTTTTAAACGAGGCTGGTCAACTTTAAGTTGGGATTTGTTAACCAACAATTATAATTCAGAAAATTTAATGGCTGCTTATGATCATATTGAATGGGAAAGTTATACTGATTTCAGTAAACCTGACAGCTTACCTGAAGGTTCTTATTTTTCAACTAAATATGGTATTGCTTTTTCAGATAGCATTTCAGCTGAAAAAGAGCAGTTAATGGAGGTTGTATACCTTGATTCTGAATCTCCATTGCAAGATGGTAAAATAACCACTGCCGGACCGAGACAAGGTGAAACTTTCGGTTTAGAAAAAGGTTTATATTTAAAGAAAATATCTTTTATTAATTTAGAAGGTGAGAAAAAATCGGCCGGTTTAACCGCAACCCAAGGAAAAACTTCTGAAGAATTAGTCACAATTCTGGACAATCAATCACAAAGTGTTGCTGATTTTTATGCCCAAACCGAAGGGGGAGGTCTCAGAGGTTCTATTATTACGACTTTATTATTAATCGGTTTAACCTTAATTATTGCACTTCCTATCGGTGTTTTTGCTGCTATTTATCTACATGAATTGGCACCGAAAAATAAAGTGACAGCGTGGCTTCGATCATCGATTGAACTATTATCCGGAGTTCCGAGCGTAGTTTTTGGTTTGATGGGTATGACTATGTTATTCAACGTAACAAAATTGATGGGGATTACAGGCCAGAGCACAATGCTTGGCGCACTGACTTTAGCTGTTATTTTGTTACCTGTTATTATTAGACAAACTGAAGAAGCTTTGATCAATGTTCCTGATGGATATAGGATGGCCAGCTTGTCGATGGGGGCTACTCAATTTCAAACTATTTATAAAATTATCATACCGAATGCATTACCAGGCATACTTAGCGCTACTTTATTATCGATCAGCCGGATAATTGGCGAATCGGCTGCTTTGATTTTTACTATGGGTACAGCTATTACCGATAATCCTGCTTGGAATGCAAGAGGTACTTCATTAGCGGTACATATTTTTACTGTAATGAGCGGTGAACAGCCAAACTTTGAACTTGCTTCAGCTATTTCAATTGTTATTTTGTTTATAGTTTTAATTTTGAATATCAGTGTTAAGTACCTTACTTATAGGATGACCAGAGATAAAGAAGACACAAAACATAAGAAAACTAAAGCTAAAGTTGAAGCTAAAGCTTAAGCACGTTAAATTATTCTAAAAGGAGTAATCAATATAGATGAGACAACAAACTGATGTAAAACTTGATAATGCTTTTGTGGTTAATGATTTGGATCTTTACTACGGGGATTTTCAAGCTTTGAAGAATATTAATATCAAAATTCCCTTAAATAAAGTTACTGCATTTATCGGTCCTTCCGGATGCGGCAAATCAACCTTGCTTCGTTGTTTTAACCGGATGAATGACTTAATCGAAAGTGCCCGAATTGAGGGAGAAATTTATCATCATGACACTGAAATACATGGTAAAGAAGTCGATGTTGTTCAACTGAGAACGGTAGTGGGTATGGTATTTCAACAGCCGAATCCTTTTCCAATGTCAGTCTATGACAATGTGGCTTATGGTTTGCGCTGTCAGGGAGTTAAAGATCGTAGAATTTTAGATGAAGTTGTCGAAACTTCATTAAAGCAAGCTGCATTATGGGATGAGGTTAAGGATCACCTTAATCGCAATGCGACTAAATTATCCGGTGGACAACAACAAAGACTTTGTATAGCTAGAGCTATTTCTCTAACACCGGAAGTTATTTTGATGGATGAACCTACATCAGCCTTAGATCCGATTGCAACGAGCAAAATTGAAGATTTGATCATTGAACTGAAAAAATCATATACGATTATTATTGTGACTCACTCAATGAGTCAGGCTGCCCGGATCAGTGATATGACGGCATTTTTCTTATTGGGAGAAATGATTGAATACGATGACACGGATATAATATTTCATAATCCGGCCGACCAACGTACAGAAGATTATATTTCAGGTAAATTCGGTTAATTATGTATGTATTTATTTCACATAAAATAATAAAATTTATCTATACTGAATGAAAAGGAATGATATATATGATCCAGAGAAAAAGTTATCAACAAGAATTAGAAGAATTGCATAATAGTATGATCCGTATGGGTTCTGATGTTGAAGAAGCGATCCATAATGCAATCACCAGTTTGACTGAGAATGATCTTGAATTAGCTAATAAAGTCATTGAAAAAGATGATGAAATAGATGAACAAGAACACAAGATAAATCAGGAATGTATTTTATTAATAGCGCGTCAACAGCCGGTTGCCAGAGATCTACGTGAGATAACTTCTAATATGAAGCTGATTACCGATTTGGAAAGAATTGCTGATCATGCTGAAGACATTGCAGAACATGTAATCTTTATGAATGAAAATGGCTTCAATGTAACAGTACCGCATGATGTGGTGCAAATGGCAAATCACACGCAAAATATGATTCATGCAGCATTAGATGCTTATGTTGAACGTAACTTGGAAAAAGCTAAACGAGTTGCAATGATGGATATTAGAATCAATGCCCTTTATAATAAATTAAAGAAATATTTTGTGCGCCAAATCAAACTAGATCCCAATTCGGCTCAAGCAATGGTTGAGATGCTGATGATCTGTCACCATTTGGAACGTGTAGGTGATCATGCACAAAACGTAGCTGAATGGATAGTCTATTATATTGAAGGTCAATATTCGAGTTTTTCTGAAATTAGAAAAGAAGTCGAACATGACAATGAGCAAGATGAAACTTAAGTAGATTAAAGATATAGGTAGATTAAAGATATTAGAGGTAAACCGTGAGCGAACAGCCATTAATAGTTGTTGTAGAAGATGATCAATCAATAGCTGAACTGATTCTTTATAATTTAGAGAGTGAAGCTTATGACGTATTGCATGCCGAGTCCGGTGATCAATTGTTTGAGAAACTCTTACACGAGAAAAGATCCGTCGCCTTATTTATCTTGGATGTAATGTTACCTGGGCAAGACGGTTTTGAAATATGTCGAAACCTTAAGCGAGATATCAAGAATCAATGGTCTTCTTTTTTGTTTTTAACGGCACGTTCTACAGAAAAAGATAAGCTTGAAGGTTTCAATGCGGGTGCTGATGATTTCTTAATTAAACCTTTCGGGATGCGAGAGTTATTAGCCAGAGTCAAAGTCTTAGTTGAGAGAAATAAAGAGCGGATTGCTTTAAGTGAAGGTAAGATCCTGGCTTTAGAATTTGATGATCCTGATGCTTTATCTGCTGAGTCCGAGACAATCACTATCGGCATTATCACAATTGATGATGCAAGACATCGCATTTATAAAGAAGGTTCAGAAATTGAAGTAACGCATCGAGAATATGAGTTATTGAAATTTTTAATGCAAAATAACGGTTTGGCATTTACCAGAGATGACTTATTAAATCATGTTTGGGGTTATGAATATAGTGGCGAAACCAGAACGGTTGATGTTCATATCAGACAATTAAGACGCAAGTTGGAGCCGGATCCGTCTGAGCCGGAATACATCCAGACGGTAAGAGGTGTAGGTTATCGTTTTGTGGAGAGTATTGATTAGCTGTAATTTACTAAATAGTTTGGAAAGGAATCCATGAAAAAACAATATTTACTGCTGGGTAATGCTCTGTTTCTCATCTTGTGCGTTCTGGTTTGCGGATTTAATTTCCTTCAATTAAAGTCTGATTATCTGCTTAAAACAAAAGATTATTTAGCAAGTGTTACAGATTATCTTGATTCTGAATTAGAAAGATCCGGTTTATCAGAAACAGCGATTAATCAAGTAATTGATAAAACTTTGACTGTTTTTCAAGACTTTGATTCAAGTCTTCGGATAACTGTAATGAATGATAACGGTAATGTTCTAGCTGATAGTGATTTTTCTTTGGCAGATCTGAATAATCACAGAGCGCGGGAAGAGGTTTATGGTATCATTTCCGGCGATAACGTTTATATCAGCACACGTTATTCAGCTACCGAAAATGTTGACCGCATATATTACTCTGTCGGTGCAAAAAACCAGCCTGCGATAATTAGAGCAGCTGTCAGTTTGAATTATTTAAATACAGCTAAATGGAATATTGTTAAACATGGAGTGATAATCGGTCTGCTTATTTTAGCTTTTTTTAATTTTATAGTATTAAAGTCCACAAAAAAGTTAGATGAACATGTTGCAAATAATCTTCAAGCTTTAGCTAAAATCAAGTCAGGTGAACTTGCAACCAGAATGCATAGAGATAGATATTCTTATCCCGAGCTGATTGAGATGTCGGAAAAGTTTAATCAAACTATGGAGGTTTTGGAAACGAATTTCACTGTATTAGAATCTGAGAAAACTTCACTGGATGCGATGGTAAACTCTTTGATGGAACCTTTAGTCGTTGTAAATAAAGAACTGCAAGTAGTTTTTGCCAATCAATATGCTAAAACTTTATTTAAAAGAGATATTGATCCTAAAGTGACTCCATACCCATTTGTATTGTTAACCCATGAAAATGAGCTTGACGGTATTTGTGAAAAAGTGATGAGCTCCGGCGAAACAATCAGGAAAGAGTTTGTTTTGATGCTTACCGGTGGGTATAGAGCTTTTCAAGTGACAATATCTCCCGTTGGTTCTGAACATGCTGTTGTTTTATTCAATGATTTTTCTCTTGAATATGAGGCTCGCAAGTTGAGATCGGATTTTGTTGCTAATGTAACACATGAATTGAAGACTCCTTTAACTTCAATACGCGGTTTTGTCGAAACTCTGCGCGGTCGTAAGGATCTGGAGCCTGATCAAACAAACAACTTTTTGGAGATTATTGATATTGAAGCTGCCAGATTAGAGCGTCTGATTAATGATATTTTGAACTTATCGGATATTGAACGACTTAAAATCGATTCAGGTTTAGAAAATTTTGATTTAGTTGAGTTGGTAGATGAGTGCTTAGTTCAATTAGATGAACAAGCAAGTGAAAAGAGAATTAATCTCATACCGGGTGACGAGCCTGTATTTTTACCTGTTCAAGCAAATCGTGACCGGATTAAGCAAGTCTTATTAAATTTGTTGGAAAACGCGATCAAGTATCATAAAGAACAGGGTAGTGTCTGGATTGATCTTGAACGTGAAGCTGAATATGTCACAATTAAAGTTAAAGATGATGGTTTTGGAATCGATGAACAGTCTGTGAGACGAGTGTTTGAAAGATTTTATCGAGTAGATAAAAGTCGCTCACGTTCACTTGGCGGTACAGGCCTCGGACTCTCGATCGTAAAACACATTGCTCTTTTGTATGATGGTGAGGCGACAGTTCAAAGCACACCGAACCTTGGTACAACTTTTACAGTTCGCTTAAAAATTTAACTTTCAGTATTGATTTTGCTAAGATAGATACATTCTTTTTCGAGGTGTATTTATGACTTTTAATGATAAATCTTCTTTATCCGAATCAAAACCGAATGATGCTCATAGAAGTGCTGTAGCCAATGAAATTCAAAGACTATCAGCCGAAATTGAGAGATTAAATCAAGCTTATTATGATCTGGATGCTCCACTAGTCTCTGACGCGGAATATGACTTGATGCTCAGACGTTTAGAAAATTTGGAAAAGGAATATCCTGAATTTGCCTCGCCCGATTCTCCGACTAGGCATGTAGGGGGAGAAGTAGCAAGCCAATTTGTGTCTGCCGCTCATCGTTCTCCGATGCTCAGTTTAAATGATGTTTTTTCGACTGATGAAGTTTTGAATTTTACCAATAATATTAGACAACAATATCCCGATACAACATTCATCGTTGAACAGAAGATTGACGGTTTATCAATCAGTCTTGAATATAATTCAGGTGTTTTGATTCAGGCATTGACGAGAGGAGACGGTGTGTCTTCGGGTGAAGTTGTTACAGACAATGTTCGCCAAATCCAAACTGTACCACAAGTGTTAAGTGAGTCGATCTCCGACTTGATTTTACGTGGTGAGATCTACATGACCAAACAGCGCTTTGAGCAAATAAATCAAATTCAGGAAGCTAAGGGAGAGAGAAAATTTGCCAATCCGAGAAATTCAGCTGCCGGCACTCTACGCCAGTTAGATCCGAATGTAGTTCGGGAACGCGGTTTGAGCATTTTCATTTTTAATGTTCAGCTCTGGGAAGATATGCCTGTAGATAGCCATCATGCAACCTTGGATTACCTGCAAAAACTCGGTTTCCCGGTCAGTCCGCACTATTTCCTATGCAAGACGGACGATGAGATTGTAGCGGCAATAGAAGCGATTAACAAGGTTCGTCCGGATCTTGATTATGGTATTGACGGTGCAGTGATTAAAGTTGATTCATTATCTCAAAGAGAGGAGCTTGGTAGCACCTCAAAAGCTCCTCGTTGGGCTGTCGCTTATAAATATCCGGCGGAACAACAACAAACCAAAGTTCTAGATTTGATTGCCCAAGTCGGGCGTACGGGCAGGATTACTCCGATGGCACTTTTAGAGCCGGTACTAATCGATCAAACAACGGTTTCTCGCGCAACTTTACATAATCAAGCTTATATAGATAGTCTTGACATTCGTTTACATGATACTGTTACAGTGCAAAAAGGCGGTGATATTATTCCGGGAATTATTGCTGTCGATTATTCACAAAGAGAAAGTGGTGTTCAACCATATAAATTGCCTGATTTTTGCCCTGTTTGCGGTGCTCCGACCGAATATTTGGATGGAGGTGCTAATCTATATTGCACCGGTTCCGATTGTCCTGCTCAACTTGCCAGAAAAATCGAATACTTTGCTTCAAAAAGTGCAATGGATATTGAGGGTTTAGGTGAATCTACAGTGGAGAGCCTTTTAGCCAAAAATCATTTGCAGCATGTTTCAGACATTTATCGTCTATATCTTAAAAGAGATCAGTTGATAAAAGAAGGTGATATAGGACGTACAAAACGGGTTGATAACTTATTAACGGCGATTGAGAAATCAAAGGACAATTCATTTGATCGTTTTATTTCTGCACTTGGTATTCATAATATTGGTCCTCAAACTGCCAAAAATATTGCTGAATATTTTCCTGAAATTGATAGCTTAATGGCAGCAGATCAAAATGATTTGGAGCAAGTTCCTGATGTCGGTCCGACCGGTGCCAGATCAATTGTTGAATTTTTTGCTCAAGAACAGACCAAGAATCTGATTGCAGATTTTAAAAGTTTAGGTCTGAATTTCACTTATGATCTTGCTGAAAAACCAGCTGAAGATTTGTTTTTCCAAGATCAACGTTTCGTCTTGACCGGAACTTTGCCGACTTTATCACGTGCCGCTGCCAGAGAAATTATTGAAAAACATGGTGGAACTGTGACTTCCGCAGTTTCCGGCAAAACGGATTATGTTTTAGCGGGAGAAAATGCAGGCAGCAAACTGGACCGCGCACAAGAGCTGAATATCCGAATCATTTCCGAAGCGGATCTGTTTGAAATGCTTGACTGATAACTGTGTATTAAAGAAGATTTTAGCTATCTGGTTTTAATCAAGCAATTGAGATATTATTAAACAATAGAATTTTACGGAGAGATTTAATGCCCTTATATTTTATTTTTTCATTAGGTGTAAGTATTGTCTTGGCCTTAGCTTTACTTGCTTTACTGATTACCAGATTGCAAGTCAACTGGACAGGTCAAAATAAAATCGGCATAGCTTTTCTCCTGCCAGTTGTTATTACGATTATTTTTGTACTGGTAATTTATTTTGATACTCAGCCTAAAGTCGTAGATCTGGTAAATTTAATCCAAGGCAATACTAAAACTGTAGAAGCCAAGGGAACGGAGATTATTACCCGAGGTAATAATTTGATTATTAAAAATAAAGTCTACTTAATCAGTCCTTTTTATGAAAAGATTTCTGATGAATGGACTTATCGGTTTACGTATTTACCAAACAGCAGCATTGTCGTGGCTGAAGAGCATGTGGCAACTTTACCCGTGATTGAAGAGATACCGATCGAAGAAGATCCGATTGTTACATCCGAAAATCAGAATGAAACTGAGATTGAAGAACCGATACTGCCGGATTAAAATACTTTTCCAGTTTTTAGACCTTAACAAATAAAACAATCTCTTGTAATGATTCACTTGAATAATTTACAATAACTTATATAATCAATATACTAAAAAATTCTAATTTTACCTTCAGTTAATTTATTTCTTTTACTGGGAGGTAAATCAAATGACCAACAATTTAGAGAAAATTCATCAAACTCCTGATTTGCATTTTTCAATTTGTAGTACAAATAAGGAATTATTCATGAAATTTGAACAAGCTATGAAAAAGCGTGGTTTGATTGGAATTCCTGATCTACAAGGTAACTTGCATTATATTGTAGACGGGCGTAAAGGATTTCCAACGGCTTATCAAAAGGTAAAAAGTACGACTTTTCAGTTAATGGAAGAAAGAAGCAAAGAACAAAATGTAAAAATTCAGCAGGTTGAAGAGATAGCAGACCATTTGATCAATAAGTATGAATTTGATAATTCATTGATTGGTACAAAATTTTTGCGTTATATGATTATTTATAGCTTAATGGATAAATCTTTACTCGTATCTTTTTCCAAAAATCTTTATCCTGCAATTGCCAATATATTCTCAAGTAATCCGGATAAGGTTTGTTACTGTACTCGTTATACCTTACGAAAACTTAAACAGCTTGAAAATGAACAACGTAAAATAAAGATTGCTAAAGAGTATTTATTATCTGAAGATGAGTCTTATAGTAATCGCAATGCTTTACATAAATTGATAGCTGAAGGTGAGAGTCTATTACAAGAAGATGAAGAGGGATTAACTTACGAGAATCTTCATTAACTACAGTATAAAAAAGGCTGTCAATAGAAAACTACTGACAGCCACGCTGCGTATTAATTAGGTCGAAAAGAATTAAGAATTAACACGTTCTTTTAAATTTTTGCCAGCTCTGAAAGCAGGTGATTTAGAAGCAGGAATTTTGATTGGTTCTTTTGTAGCAGGATTTCTGCCCATACGTTCTGCACGATGACGAACTTCAAATGTTCCGAAACCGACTAAAGTAACTTTTTCTTCTTTTTCGAGTTCTTCTGTGATTGTTTCTAAAATAGCATTTACTGCTTTTTGGCTATCCTTTTTGCTTAAAAGTGTTTTTTCTGCGACTGCAGCAATTAATTCTGTTTTATTCATTAGGAGCCTCCTTCTTTATAATGCAAAAGCTATTATGCTTTGTTTGTCTGGTTTTTGTCAATAGTAAAATCCTTAAAATCCACGTATATCAAGATATTTGGCAGTTTTTGTCCAGAATATTTAGAATAATAAGCCCGAATAGCAAAATTAATAAAAAATTTTTACTTTATCTAAAAGTGTAAATAGAAAATAGTTGAAATAATCGCTAATTCAGGCTTTTCAGATTTGTTCCTCTTTTGATGCATAGGATTAAGCTATTTTCAAATAATCAATCTAGCAAAAATAATCACAAATCCTCTGATTAATAATTACAAATGAGAATAGAATTGTCTATCAATTTAAGCATCTTATTTTAAGAAAAGACTTACATCTTTTCAGAGTTTACTATCTTGAATGCAAAACAAGTTTTATTACATCAATAGTTGTAATTCCTTACTCAGAATACTAGATAACTGATAAAAAAAGTGCCTTAGATGATAGTTAATCAAATAAGACACTCAATCTGGTCGGAGTGACAAGACTTGAACTTGCGACCTCGTGCACCCCAAGCACGCACTCTAGCCACCTGAGCTACACCCCGATTTCAGAAATCTATTCTAACGAATAAGTTCGGATTGTGTCAACTATGAAACTTTTTATAACTATGTTTATGACTTAATCAGAATGTATCGAATAGAACAAATCTTAATCACTCTATGCTAAAATAATGCATATTAGAGTGTCTAATAAATTGTTTGAAAACATTAAGAGCGATTTACAAATAGAAGGAGAGATTTTAAATGAAAAAAAGACAAAACTATATATCTTGGGATGAGTATTTCATGGGGATAGCATTATTGTCGGCTGAAAGAAGCAAGGATCCTAATACTCAAGTAGGTGCTTGCGTTGTAAATTCAGATAATAAGATTGTTTCAGTCGGGTATAATGGAATGCCTCTTGGTGTTTCAGATGATGATTTTCCCTGGGCAAGACAAGGTAGCTATTTGGAAACCAAGTATCCATATGTTTGTCATGCAGAATTAAATGCAATTCTTAATAATCCCGGTATGTCTTTAAAAGATTGCAGCATTTATGTTCCTTTATTTCCTTGTAATGAATGTTCCAAAGCAATTATTCAATCCGGGATCAAAAAAGTTTATTATTTATCCGATAAATACGAGCAGGAGGACTCAACAATTGCTTCTAAAAGAATGATGGATGCAGCGGGTGTTAGCTACAAACAATTAAAGACCAACTTAGAAGAATTGAAAATCTCTTATCGTGTAGAAGACGTATAATTTCAAATACAAATATTATTAAAAAAACTGTAATCAAATCGTAAACCGAACAAAGTTTCCTTTTCTTGACACGGTCTAATTCTGATGTTAAATTATTAACAGAACAAATGTTCTGAGAGGTAAATTAATATGATTACAATTTTCTTTTATATATTCTTAATATTTGTAGGTAGTTTGGTTCTGTTCAGGATAAAGCAAGAACGAAATCTAGAAAATGAGCTTATTTCAGAAGTTATCGAACTTCAGCAAGATTTAGAAAATGATCTAAGAGCTGAAGAACAAGCTGCAATTAAATATAAGAGTGCAATGATCTCTCAAGCCATGCATTATAGCCAAAGGCATGATCAAAAACTCGGCTTGACCATTGTTCAATCTAAAACGCGTTTTGTTAAGCAATCTAAACCTTCACTTACAACTAAAATTCCTGATTTGTTTTTAGAAAATCAGGATAAAATTGCTTAATTACTGCTACTTCGTTATAATTCTAAAGCAGCTTAATTTTATGCAAATATGCTAAAGATTAAGTTGTGTCTTAAAAGACAAGGAAGCGTAGCGAAGTTGGCTGTAACGCGCCGCACTCGAAATGCGGTTGTCCNNTTCGAATCCCACCGCTTCCGCCATTACATTTTTTAAAATGTAATAATTTAACCCCTCATGTGAGGGGTTTTTATTTTGTTTGAGCTATTTAACTATTTGGATAAAAAGATAAGGGTAGGGGCTTTAAAGATCAACTTAGGATAAAGAGGACAATTTATTCTGACAATTCCAGGTCAAAGTAAATTCTAATAAAATATTTACCTTTATATACTTTTGCTTTCAAATCGTTATCAGAATTGCTAAATGACAAATATTCATCATTGTAATTTTCATCAAAGTCTCTGCTCAATGTACTGTCAATGATTTCCTCTAATTGTTTGGGCTCCAGATAATCGTTGTCACTATAGTAATAAGTTACTGTCACGTTATTTAGATTATAATCACCTTCTGCGGAGATTGTTTTACTTACCATAGGTTTAGACATCAATCCCCCTACAAATTGGTTTTCAAAATTAATTGATTGCATTTCTAACTCGTTATCTATTTCATTATTTTCTATTTCCGGATTATCTTCAGATTCAAATAAGGTTGCTAAATCTAGAAGAGTTCCTTTTTCTAACAACTTGTTATAAATAAGGTCGAAATCCAAAAATTC
>LSQX01039120.1_pt1 | contig 23035 bp, 18 predicted proteins | sample 654561 | NCBI WGS metagenome assembly LSQX01 (sample SAMN04489861, study PRJNA283612) | anaerobic digester metagenome | isolation source: 4 biogas reactors fed with cattle manure at either 37C or 55C with and... | place: Denmark: Kongens Lyngby | collected 2014
TCTTCTCTTAAAGATGTCCAACTTTTGGTGGTGGTTTTCGGAGCTTTCCTCGTCCTGGGATTTTTGGCCAAGCAAGGCCGGGAAATATGAAAATAACGCAGAATTTACACTGCGTGGGTTTTATAGCGGATGCGTTCGGCCAAGGCCAAGCGCGCTTCCCTGCGAATCAAAGCGTTTTCAAAGCGGCGAATTTCATCTTCGGTTTCGGGTATCACCGGGGGAATTTCAGTGGGCTTGCCATGGGCATCGAGGGCCACAAAAGTCAAATAAGCGGGGCAAACCAAAGATTTTTTACCATTTTCGGGCAAAAGTGCTGTAACTTGCACACCCACTTCCATAGAAGTTTTAAAAACTCTATTAACCGCTGCTTTTATGGTAAGTATGGAACCCACCGGGGCAGGGGCTTTAAAAACCAAATTATCCACAGAAATAGTTACCACCATGGTTCCAGAGTGGCGGTAAGCGGAAATTCCAGCGGTGTTATCCACCAGTTCCATTAAATGTCCCCCAAAAAGCTGACCATAAACATTGGAGTGAAATGGCTGCACCAAAGAGGTGCTTTCTACATAAGAGGCGCTAACTGGTTTTCCTTCCATGACTTTATTCCTTAATGTTCTGTTGCAACTGGGGTATAATATTTTTAGACCAGTTATGATAATCATTAATTTCTATGGCTTGCCGGGCCTTGTCCATTAAATCTAAATAAAAATGCAAATTGTGGATGGTGGCTAGGTGCATAGCCAACATTTCTTTGGCGTTGTGCAAATGTCGTAAATATGCCCGAGAAAAGTTTTGGCAAGTGTAGCATTGGCAGTTTTCGTCGGGGGCTTGATCTAACTGTTGGCTATGGCGCGCCGCTTTGTAATTGAGCACGCCATTCCAAGTGAAAAGCATACCATTGCGGGCATTGCGACTGGGCATCACGCAGTCAAACATATCCATTCCCCGATGCACCAGTTCCAGCAAATTCCACGGCGTTCCCACACCCATCACATAACGGGGTTTGTGGGGAGGCAACCACTGAGCGCAGGCTGAGGTGATATCGTACATAACATCGGTGGGTTCACCCACGCTTAAACCGCCCAAAGCAATACCATCGGGATTCAAATCCACAATGTGTTCCACGGCTTGTTGGCGTAAATTGGGGTACATAGAGCCTTGAACTATGCCAAAAAACAGTTGCTCGTAGCCATGTAAAGGAGGGTTATCCTTTAACCAATCCATGGCGGTTTCAGTCCATTTGCGGGTAAGGTTCAGGGAAGAAAGCGCTTCCGCTTCGGTGGCAGGCCAAGGGGTACATTCGTCAAAAGCCATGATAATATCGGCGCCAATTTTTCTTTGAGCGCGCATTACCGATTCTGGACTGAAAAAGTGCTTGCTACCGTCTAAATGCGAGCGAAATTCCACACCATCGGGGGTTAATTTGCGTAAATCTTTGAGGGAAAACACCTGAAATCCCCCCGAATCTGTGAGCACCGGCCTATCCCAGCTCATAAAGCGGTGAATACCCCCTGCCTGGGATATGAGTTTAGTACCAGGGCGCAAATAAAGGTGATAAGTATTGGCTAAAATAATTTGCGCGTTAATATCTTCTTTTAAATTGCGCGGGCTAATGGATTTCACCGTGGCTGCAGTGCCCACGGGCATAAAAATAGGAGTTTGTATAGTGCCGTGGGCGGTGCGCAGTTCGCCTCGTCTCGCTTGGGAAGAATCATTGGCTGTGGAAATTAAAGTAAAACTCATGGAAAACTAAAAATCCTTTTGACATAGGGTTATAGCATTTTCTAAGCGCGAAACTCGATGAATTTGCAAATCTTTGTATTTGTTCACCTTGCCTTCTCGGGGTAAAACCACATTTTTAAAGCCCAAACGCGCAGCTTCTTTTACCCTTAAATCCATTTGCGACACTGGCCGTACTTCGCCCGCCAAGCCTAATTCCCCAATAAACAGAGTTTGGGGCGGAATAGGGAAGTTGAGATGGTTAGAAGCCACGGATACCGCCAAGGCTAAATCTGTGCCCGGATCCGCAATGCGAAAACCTCCTGCCACGGACACAAAAACATCAGATCCACCCACCATAATTCCAGCGAATTTCTCTAAAAGCGCTAAAATAATGGTTAAACGCTTTTGATCTATCCCTGCGGCCACTCGTTGGGCCACTGAATAGTTGCTTTGATTCACCAAAGCTTGGATTTCAAACAGCAAAGCCCGACTTCCTTCCATGGTGCAACTAACCACCGAACCAGGGGCGGCATCCATATTGGGATGCAAAAATATATGGGCGGGGTTTTCCACCGCCAACAGTCCGCTATGGGTCATTTCAAAAACTCCAATTTCGTCCGTGGCCCCAAAACGATTTTTAACCGTGCGCAAAATGCGTAGTTGATGATTGCGATCGCCTTCAAAATAAGCCACGGTATCTACCATGTGTTCCACCATGCGCGGGCCAGCAATTTGCCCTTCTTTGGTAACATGGCCCACCAAAAGCACCACGCAATTTGAGCTTTTAGCAAAAACCATCAGCTCTAAGGTGCATTCCCGCAGCTGGTTTAAGCTGCCCGGCGTACCGGGTAAATCTTCTCTATACACCGTCTGAATAGAATCCACCACCATTACCGTGGGTTTTATTTTGCGTGCGTGGTCTAAAATTCTGTGCAAATTTGTTTCGCAAAGCAAAGGCATATCCGAACCCGCCACTTGCAATCTTTGGGAACGCAATTTTAATTGCACCGCACTTTCTTCGCCAGTTACATACAGCGTAGAAACCCCTGCAGCACTCAAACGCGCCAAGGTTTGCAAAACCAAAGTGGATTTACCAATACCCGGGTCGCCTCCCAAAAGAATCAAGCTTCCCGGGGCAAAGCCTCCGCCCAAAGTGCGATCCAGTTCTGCGTTTCCCGTGCCGATGCGGGTGGTATCTTCTGTGGGAATATCTTTAAGGGGAATAGGAGCATTAGCCAAAGGCGTGCCCAATCCGCGACTGCTTTGTTCTTGGGGAACTTGTTCTTCCATGGACGACCAAGCTCCACAGTCTAAACATTTACCCATCCATTTTGAAGCGGTGGCACCGCACTCTTTACAAACAAAGTTAGTCTTAGATCTTTTACTCATGGCTTAAAATTAGAAAAGCCCCACTCAAAGGCGGGGCTTTTTGCTTAAAATTAGGAATCAGCGTTTTTTAAAGCCAAATTTTCTGGGGTTAAAGCCTGCGGGGAATTTCGTTCTGCCATCGAAAGTGCAATTTCTAGCTTGAAGTTGTTTCATATCGGCGCGAGTTAAATCAGCGCCAGAAAAGTCCACATTTTCCAAGCGAGTGTCTGCATTAAATTTGGCGTTTTTCAAGTTGGCATTCAAGAAAGATATATAACTCAATTTGGCACCAGTGAAGTTTGCACCCACCATTTCGGCCAAATTAAAGTTAGTACGGTCTAAATTAGCATTGGCAAAGTTGGCTTTGTTAAGCTGAGCTTTGTCAAAAATGCACTTATAAACATAAGCACCATCAAATACTGCTCTGTCAAGGTTTGCACCTTGGAAAGAAACCTTTTCCACACCTTCGGCATCATAAAAAGAAGCGCCGACCATGGTGGCACCTTCCATAGTGCTATTTAATATACGAGATTTATCAAAAATAATTCCCGAAATATCGTAGCGATTGAAGTTCATATTTTTAAGGCGAGATTGGGCAAAAACAACTTTGGTCAATTTCGTTTTACTGAGATCGACACCATTAAAATTGGTCAAAGATAAATCAGCTTCACTGAGGTTTACATTATTAAAACTAGCACCGCTAAAATTAACCCGTGAAAGTCCTGCTTTAGTGAAATTTACATTGTTCAAATCTACTTTGCTAAAGTTAGCCCTAATCAAGTTACAGTTAGAAAAATCAGTTTTGTCTATCACTGCTCTCGAAAAGTTAGCTTCACCTAATTCAGATTTGTTGAATTTAGCTCCCACCAATGAAGTGCGAGAAAAGTTAGCTTTGGTAAAATCAATATCTTCTAAGTTTGCCCCATTAAGTGTGGCACCATTGAAGCGCGCTCTATCTGAAACTTTCATTGCCTGGAGATTGGCTTCAGTCAAATCAGCATTTTCAAAACGAGAGTCCAAAAGCGTAGCTCTATACAAGTCTGCTTTTTGCATATTGGTGTTGCGGAAGTCTGCCCCCCGCATATCAGAACTTTTAATGATCGCTCCATTCAAGTCGGCTCCATTAAAATTGGGCTTTTCAAAAACAGCGTTTTGAAAGTTAACATTAGGCAATTGCGCCCTTCTAAAACTAACCCCTTTACCAGTGGCGTGGGCGAAGTCAACATTTTTGCCAATACTTTCTTCAAATCGAAAACCATCGATTCTGCGGGAACGAAAGCTAATATCTATTTCTTTGCGCCGCCAATCTGATTCCTGGGCTATGGATGTTTGAGCTAGCATTCCCAAACATAAAATTGATACAATTAAACGAGTGCCTTTTGCAAAACTTAAATTCATAAGTATTAACCTTTTGCTTTATGTGAAAATTGTTTTGTTTAAAATATATTATAAAACTAACATAAAGTGTTAAAAATTCTAATTTGCTTGATTATGAACCAAAATTTGCATGAAAATTACCAAGTTTTAGTCTGTGGAGCTGGACCAGCAGGTTTAATAACAGCCTGGAAACTAGCCCAGTCAGGAATAAGTGTGGCCCTTCTCGATCGCAGAGACCCATGGCGAGAGCCTGTTTTATGTGCTGAAGCCATATCTAAAAGTGGATTATTAAATATTGTTCCACAAATAGATGACCATTGGATACGAGGCCCAGTGAATGGCGTGTTCTTTGTTTCTCCCAATGGAACAAGAGTGCAGTATCTGCAGGAAGATGCTGGCTATATACTTAATCGCGCAGCTATGCATAAAGGTTTGGCGCAAAGAGCACAAAAAGCTGGAGCGCATTGCCATTTTCGCGCAAATGTGAAGAAAATTGAGGCAGTGGGCGACCGTTGGCAAGCCGAAGTTACTTTTTTGGATAAACAAAGTTTCAAGATCACCGCCGATGCTATTGTTGATTGTACTGGCGCTGGAGGAACTTTAACCCGTAATATCCCTGAATTAGTAAAATTAGAGCAGGGTAGGGGAGATTTAGAAAGTGGAGTATTCACTTTATTAGAAGGCATAGAGCATGAAAAAGATCATATTCAGCTCTTTTTTGGGCAAAAATACTTCCCCGGGGGTTATGGTTGGGTTTTTCCCCGGGACGATGGTAGTGCTAATGTGGGCATAGTGCTAGGTAAAGAACAAGCAAAAGGCAATCCCGCTCGCAATTTATTACGCCAATGGATAGAAAATACTTGGCCCCATGCAAAAATAGGGCAGTTTTTTGGCGGGGCAATTTCCTGTGGGCAAAGCACTGACCGCCTGGCTTTAAACGGGGTTTTTAAAGCCGGGGATTCTGCTAGTCATGTGAATCCTATTAGTAGATCGGGTATAGCTGAAGCCATGTTAGCTGGGAGAATCACAGCAGAAAATTTAGTGCTTTGGTTAGAAGCTGATGCAGAAGAAAAACGCCGCATCGAAGATTCCCTTTGGGGACAGTGGATGGAAGCTCAAGGCAAGACTCATTTAAATATAGCTCGTGCCAAACCGAGTTTTGCATCTATACCCGACAAAATCCTCGATAAGGCGGCCGAAAAGATTGTGAAAATCCCAGTGGAAAAACGCAGTTTACCACGGATATTTTTCACCACTTTATTGCGTTCTCCCAGTTTGTTGTGGAAAATGCGTTCTTTAATGGGTTTATAAATATGAGTGAAACACCAAAAAACACAGATGAAATTGCAAAAAGACAAGAGACAATTCGCGAAGTTTTTGCAAATTTTAGTGATTCGGATCAAAAATGGAAATATTTGCTACAACTGGCTCGAGATTGGCCTGGCATGGACTCGAGTTTGCAAGATGAAAAGTTTTTAATCAAAGGTTGCTCCACTCGTATGTATTTGGTACCCAGCTTTAAAGATGGAGTTTTGCATTTTGACCTAGACACTGAAAGCGGCGCAGATAATCCTTTAATATCTCGTGGTTTAGGAGTTTTAGCCCTGCAAATTTACAACGATTTAGCCCCTGCCGAAATTCTGCACACCGATCCTGAGTTTTTTCAAAATATTGGTTTAAATGTAGGGCTTTCGCCTACTCGTGCCAATGGATTTGCGTCGCTTTTAAAGCAGATTTACATGTACGCGCAAGTTTTTGCACGATTTTAGCGAAGATATTAATCATTTACCTTCTAAAAACATAATTTGTTAAATTTGCTCCATAAGTTTTTAACTAAAGGAAGAAATTATGTCTAAGTTAACTGATTCAGCATCTTGGCGTGCCTTAGAAAAACACGCAGAAAGTGCTAAACACTGGCATTTACGCGATATCTTTGCTGCCGATCCCGAAAGAGGCACCACTTTTAGCGCCCAGGATTGTGGAATTTACTTGGACTATTCCAAAAATATTGTAACTGCAGAAACCATGGATTTGCTACAGGACTTGTTGGCAGAATCCGACTTTGAAAGCCAACGGGAAGCTATGTTTAGCGGTGAAAAAATCAACAACACCGAAGATCGTGCGGTTTTGCACACGGCCTTGCGCCATCAAGGCAATGAGCCTATCATGGTAGATGGCAAAGATGTGATGCCCGAAGTGCGCGCAGTCATGGAACATGCTCGGGATTTCACTGAATTAGTGCGTTCTGGAACTTGGAAAGGGCATACTGGTAAAAGCATCAAATACATTGTGAATATCGGAATTGGTGGCTCTGATTTGGGGCCGGTAATGGTAACCGAAGCGTTGCGCTCCTTTGCCCCTGCAGATTCTCCTCAAGTGCATTTTGTGTCTAATGTGGATGGCACTCACATTGCCGAAACCCTAAAGAAAGTAAATATCGAAGAAACTTTGTTTATCGTGGCTTCTAAAACTTTTACCACTCAAGAAACCATGACCAATGCTAATACTGCTAAAGACGCTGTTTTAGCTGCATTTAATAACGATTCCAGTGCCATAGCTAAGCATTTTGTGGCGCTTTCCACCAATGCACCAGCGGTAGCAGAATTTGGCATTGACACCGCCAATATGTTTGAGTTTTGGGATTGGGTAGGGGGGCGTTATTCTCTCTGGTCAGCCATTGGCTTGCCCATCGCCTTAGCTTTAGGCTTTGATAATTTCAGCCAATTGCAACAAGGCGCTTATGCCATGGATACGCATTTCCGCAATACCCCTGCTGAGCAGAACTTACCCGTAATTTTGGCTCTCATAGGAATCTGGTACAATAACTTCATGGGGGCAGAATCTTACGCCATGCTCCCTTACGATCAATATTTGCATCGCTTAGCTGCTTATTTCCAACAAGCGGATATGGAATCCAACGGTAAAACCATCGACCGCAACTCCCAACGAGTGGATTACCAAACTGGACCCATTTTGTGGGGCGAGCCTGGCACCAACGGGCAACACGCTTTTTACCAACTAATTCACCAAGGCACCAAGCTTATCCCCTGTGATTTTATCGCCCCCGCCCGTTCGCAAAATAAAACCGGCGATCATCACCGCAAATTGCTTTCTAACTTTTTTGCCCAAACCGAAGCTTTGCTCAACGGCAAAACCTTAACCGAAGCTACTGCCGAGTTAGAAGCTGAGGGTAAAAGCGCCGAAGAAGTTAAATTCTTGGCTCCTCACAAAGTTTTTGAAGGGAATAAACCCACCAACTCTATTATGGTAGAAGAATTTGATCCCTATACCTTAGGTGCTTTCATCGCCATGTACGAGCATAAAATATTTGTGCAGGGCATTGTGTGGAATATTAATAGTTACGACCAGTGGGGCGTGGAGTTGGGTAAGCAACTAGCTAACCAGATTTTGCCCGAACTCGTAGCTGGGGAAAAAGATTCCCAAGTGGAACTCAACCACGATAGCTCCACCAATGCTTTAATTCGTTATTATTTGCAAAACTATAAATAACTGTGCGTAAAAAAACTTAGTCTTAGCGGCTAGGTTTTTTCTTTTTAGCGTTTAATTGCAAAAAAAAGATGCAATTAAACTTTGTATTATTAAGCATTGGAGTATAATAAAAAGGGCTTTTATCGCTCAAAAACGCTGTTTTATCTGCAAAATGAAATAATTTTCATAAAAAGGTGTTGAAATTGAAGAAAATTGCCGATATAATACAAATAGGGCAAAAAAAATTCAAATAAGGAGTCAAAAATGACATTTAAAAACAAAATCTTAATTATGGTGGCAACAGCTTTACTGTTTGTCATGCCCACTATGGCCGAAGAAGTAACTATTGGTGTGGAAGTTCCTCCCATTGCAAACTTGGTGGTGCTCGGTGGTAATACAAACATGGATATGGAGCGGTTGATTGATCCTGCTGCATGTGTATCATCAGCTGATGATAATTGCGAAGCTGCCGCTAAGTTCTTTGTAAATACCAACATGCCTAAATGGAATGTTTATATGGCTTTTGCCAACGCAGGCGAACTTAAAAATGCCAATGGTAAAATTCAACTACAAAATGCTTGGTTGAAGCTTTCTGGCGATTTAAATGTTTGTGAAGATGCAACTTGTGCTGTTGGAGTAGTAGCAACAGATGGAAATCCAGGTATAGCACTTCTTCATAATACCTCAGGTATTCAAAGCATGCTCGAATTAGTACAAGCAGAGTTGGGTGTGTTTGGAACTAACTGGTTCAATGCTACTGATGTAAATACCTTTGGTGTAGATGTTAATGTGGGTGCAGCAGATGAACCTGCTTTAAATTTAGCTGGTTCCTACACAGAAACCCTGTATATTACTTTAGCAACTACTTACTAGTGCTAAAACAGCTTATTATAAGCTTTCTCAACAAAAATGTTAGCTCTTTTAAGGGCTACATTTTTGTTTTTTTGTTTTTGCCCCCATGGGCTTTTAGTCAACTAGTGGTTACGCCTCTAATGGGCAATGCTTTTGATCTACAAATCAACCAAAATAAAAGCCAAGAAGTAGTGGGGCGTTTTGTTATTTATAATCCTAGTGTAAATCCAATAATTGTATATGTTAGCTTACGAAATTCATGTAATATCAGGCATTTTACTCGAGGTGAAATACAATTACCCATAGATAAAGTTGCTTTGCGAATTAATAATACGGAAATTGTGGAAATTTATGATCGCCTTGTAGTTGGTGGAGATTGCTCTAGTGCTTTAATTTGGAAACCTGAAGCGCCTATAGCTGAGGCTTATACCGTAGATATTCTAATAGATTGGAAAGGGACAGGAAAAAATATGTCTTTAGCGGGAAGGTATCAAGAGGGAATTAATTTGGTGGCCATAGAGGCACCATGAGGTATTTATGTTGAGAGTTTTTACAATAATTGCATTGGTGGTAAATATTTTATGGGCAAATTTTGCTGTAGAACCTTTTGTGGTGGTTCTCCGGGCACAATCTGGTCAATTAACTGATTGGGTAACGCTTAAAACTAACCAAGATGTGCGCCCAGTGCCTGTTGAATTAAGCATTAAGCAAAGATTAATGGATATAGACGGCAAAGAAGTTTTAGACAGTCCAGATTCTGATAAATTAGTGGTTTATCCGTCGCAGTTAGTGGTTTATCCCGGAGAAGAAACTAAAGTCCAAATAACTTGGGCGGGCAAAGCTAAACCAGATAGAGATATGGTTTTCACATTGCTTGCCGAAGAAGTTCCGGTGAATATACCTAATGCCGACAAAGGCGCGGAACAAAGCCCCGTTACTTCTATGAGTACGCTGGTTCGCTACAGAGCAGTGGTAGCTATAGAAACAGGTAAAAAGGGGCGATTAATAGCCAAGTCGGCGCGCATTGATAGCATAGGTCAAAAAGTGGAAATTTTGGTGGAAAATTCTGGTTTGGGACGGGTAGCTACCGATGGTATGAATTTAATTATTCGTGGAGTTAAATATTCAGATTTTGTAGGCATGAACACAAATTCAATTATGCCTGGTGAACAACGACGGTTTTTGTTAGAAATTCCTTTTATTCCTAAAGCTTCTGAAATTAAGTTTGGTTACTAATGTTCCAAGGGCTAATAAGAACGCTTATAGCTGTGCTGCTAGTTGCAGACTTAGGTGCGGTGTTTTGGGCCCAAGGTTCAAATTCCCAAGAGTTTTCTCATCGTTTATTGGCGGGAATGTCAGCTTCAGGAAAGTCTTTAGGCGTACGACAAGTTAGCAGAAATTCAAGTGGCGAAATTGTTTTACCCCGCAGTGCTTTTAGATCATTATGCGCAATTAGCCCTGATGAGACTTGCTTTAAGTTAACGACTAGAGAATGGTATAGCGCAAGTTTTCTAAAATCCTTAGGCATAGACTTTAGTTATGACCCAACTTTAGTGCAGGTTGACATTATTTTACCTCCATCTTGGGCCCAAAAAGTAAGAGCAACTCCACGCCGAGATGTAGATGAAAGTCACTACCGCTATTCCCGTAATTATTTAGAGTTTTTGCAAAGAGAGCAATACAGCGAAAATGAATATGGAAATATTATAAAAGAGCTTTTACGCAAAGCTGACACTAAAAAAGTTGCTGATTTTAGAGATGAAAATTGGTTCTTTGCCGATAGTATTGTAGAGCTTGGAACAGATTTGCAAGAATTTACTGAGGTAGATACAACAACTCAATCAGCGCAAAGGGAACTTGTTAGCACAAGGCCCAAAATTCCTATTTATACAGAAGGGGAAAAACAATTAAATGATGAGATTTTGCAAGAATTGCGAGGAATGCGTAGTTTATTGGAAAAAATCAGTGATTACGATCACCAAAGTTATTTGTCAGAGGGGCAGTTTGGGAAAATAATCGATTCTATTATGCCTGCTAAAGATTCTGTGGTGCTTGTAAATGAAGATTCTACATCAATTATGGAGCAAGTAAAAGACAGTTTAGATTTGAGCACAGATACTGTGGATGCTGTGCAAGATAGTATAAATGCGGCTTTGGAGGCCAAAAAGCAATATGAAGAATTGCGCAATATGTCCAAGGATGATTTTTTTGAACAGGCTTTTGGCCGTAAACCTACTCCCAAACCATCTTCAATAGTGGTAAAATTGTTCGTAGATGGTGTGTTTTTTGAAAATACCGAGGTAAATTTTAGCGATAATAGAGAAAATTACAGTTTTTCATCTCCTCATTTTAAAAATATGTTGCGCGATTTGATTAGCGAAGAAACATTTTCAGAATTAAATTTAATTGAAGGGAATGTATTTAAAAGTGAGTTGTTAACTGTAGCGCAAATAGCTCATAAACTAGATGAAAATAAGTTTGAGTTATATGTGGATATTCCAGGTAGTATAAAAAAGTTAATGGAGCATGACTTATCATGGAAGGAAAGATATACAAATTATCCCTTTGTACAACCGGCTACTGTAAGTAGTTTTTTAAACTTAACCTTGTTACAAGAAGTTGGTTATAGGGAGCTTTTTTTCGCCAATGATAGTTTAGAAGGTTTATATCGCAATGTTTTTGCTGAAAATGGCGTTAAAAGGTACCCCAATAAAGTTTTTGCCGATTTTGCTTTAAATATCAACGGTTGGGTTTTTGAGTCTCAAGTGGATTTTGTAGGTAGAATTGAAAAAATTACAAGTTACAACAAATATCTTTTTAAAAGGCGCTTTGCCCGTTTAGTAAAAGATTATCCCCATATAGACACGAGATTTATTGCTGGCGAGTTAAGTCACAGTACATCTTATATAAAATCAGCGCTTCCCTTGACTTTGGGAGTGGGGGTTGAAAAAAAGGTAGGCAAACTACAAGAGTATAGTCGTGTTAATTTGATGCAAACCACCCCTGTAGAAGTGGCTTTAGATGCTCCAGCAAAGGTTGAAATATATGTCAATGATAAATTAGTGCGCACTGAGCATTTATCTTCGGGCTTGCATGTTTTTAAAAATATTCCCGGTGGTATTGGGCAAAATGATCTGCGGGTTTTAGTTCTTTACGACGATGGAAGAACTCAAGAAATAAATGATATTTTCTCTAATAGTGGAAACGACAATTTGCCCCAAGGACTTTATGAATACGATGCAAATTTTGGCTTTGCTCAAGGGGCTCAAAAACATGTCTTGCATTATGGGTTAAGCAGCGATAGTTTGGTTCTTAGTGGGGTAGGGCGCTATGGTATTACTTCGTTTTTAACTGGCGAGGCCTATGGAGTTTTGGCTTTGGAAACCCAAATGGCGGGATTTGGACTCTTAATGCAAAGGGATTCTATTAATCAGTATGTATTGCGAGCCATTGGTTCTTATAATAAAAATTTTAGAGGAGGTTATAGGTTAGAATTGTTGCGAAATTGGCGCTATGTGAGAAATACCTTTTCTTTGGGTGGAGCTTTGTTGAGCTCATCTTATCCAGAAAGAATTTTAGGTCCAACTAAATCGACCATAGAAAAAATGCAATTAACTGCAGTGGTGGGTGCGCCTATATGGCGTGGAATTTTAAATGCTTCACTACAAGCTAACTTTAACCGGCACGATACCATATCTAACAGTGGAGCGGTAGAATATCTAACAAATTTGAGTTACAATGTAAACATTATTAGCGGATTAAACCTTTCTCTAGGTTCTTATGTGCGCGTACATAAACGAAATTATCAACCGCAAATTTCAGCTACCATTAACTACTTCTTTAACACCGGAAGGCATAGCTTTTTTGCCATGGAGCAAATTGCCCGAGAAAGAGTTTACAATCCAGCTACTTTCCAGGATTATCGCTATGTAGATGAGCGGGGTTTATATGTAGATACCATGATTTATGAAGATGGTTATTGGGATAATGCTTGGCGCAATAATCTCAATGGTGGTTGGTCTTGGTCTAAAGCTAGTGGTTTAAATATGGGGCAGCAATACAGTGTAAGTGGCGGATGGCAACACGCAGGGAGCGCTCTAAGAGCTAACGCTTTTCACACTTATAATTGGGGACAAATACAAATGAATTATTCCTTGGCAGATAATGCGCAAAGTGTTTTACATAGCCGTTCCCATTACGGGGTGGGCCGTTTTGAAACTAGTTTTAGCTATGCAGATGGTTTGTGGGGTATTGGCAGGCCTATTAGAAACAATTTCGCGTTGGTAAAAGGGCAAGATGATTTAGCGGAAACCAGGGTGCGAATAAATCCTGATGAAAATAATGATACGGAGTTTTCTCATTCTTTGGGGCCAGTGGCTGGAGTTTTTGGGGATATTCCTTATTATCGCTCATCACTTTTACAACTCAAATTGGTAAATCCAGATTTAGGTGCTTGGCTTGAAGACGATGCTTTTGCCATAAAGGGCTTATATAAGCAGGGTTATGCTATTAAAGTTGGCCGCCCTCCAAAAATCTTGTTGCGTGGACAATTGTTGGATGAGACCGGCGAAGCTTTGGCTCGGGTTGCATTTAGCTTAGTAGAAAAAGACAACCCTGATAAGGTGGTTTTGGAATCATTTACCAATTTGCAAGGATCATTTCAGTTAGGTGATATTGAGCCAGGTAAAGAGTATATCATCGTATTTAGTTCCGATGTATTTATTGAAAACATAAACATTAAAACCAATGTTAATGATCGCGGCGTGGTAGATTTAAAACCCATTAAAGTTAAGCATCAAGCTTTAGGAGCAAAGTTAAGCCAAGCTGGTTGAATAGAGCTTGTGAATGTAGAGTTTTTTAACCATATTATTTTATGGTGCTAGGCTAAATTAGTGGTATAATAAAGATATGCGCAATTCAATTTATATCTCATTATTCTTGTCCTTTCTTTTTAGCTTTTCTTTAGCTTATGCTGAAGTCGTTTTTAGCGAAAATTTTGATGCGGAACCCACTGGGGAATACAGCAAAGAACAGTTGGCTGCAGCGTGGAATAAGCCAACTTGGTCATCGGGGCCTGGGGAGGGCAGGGTTTTCATAGTGGAAGGCGACCTTGCCTACGGTGATGGTAAATCTCTGCGAGTGGATTATCCCGCCAATACTTACGGGCCTGATGCCAGCGGCGCCCAATGGAAACTAAATTTGGGTGGCACTTACGACACCTTGTATGCTTCTTATAAGATTATGATTCCCCAGGGATTTGATTCGGTTAAAGGAGGGAAAATCCCTGGATTATGTGGTGGCCAATGCAATACGGGGGGCAACGAACCCACGGGTTTAGATGGTTTTAGCACGCGTATGATGTGGCGGAATAGCAGTAGCGGAGCAGATAATTTACATACATATTTGGTGAGTTATTTGTATTATATGGATCAAGTTAGCAGATACGGCGATGATTATTATTGGGCCACGGGCTTAACTCCGGGATGGACTTTTGCAGAATCTGAGGGGCATGTGTGGCTGGAACCAGGCCAGTGGCACACCGTTACCACCAAAATTGGCATTAATACCCCGGGAGAAGCAGACGGAAGTTTAGAAGCTTGGTTTGATGGGATTAAAGTTTTGGAACAGAATAATATTCGCTATAGAGCAGCGGGGGCGGATTTCGCCATAGATGTCTTTTATTTCTCTACATTTTTTGGCGGCGGCGATGCCAGTTGGGCCACTTCTAAAGCAGAATCTATTTATTACGACGAATTTATAATTTCTACTGTGCCTACCCCCGATATTGCGGAAACTCCTGTATCTATAAATACTCTTAGAAACTCTCATCAAGATTTGCGCATGGTGGGGGAATATGTGCATTATACGGGAAAAGAAACTATCCTCTTAGAAATATTCGGGGTAGATGGGCGTTTATTAGCCAAGCACCGTTTGGAACCTAGCCAAAGCGTGAAATTAAGCCACCACGCATACAATTACCGAGTGGCTAACCCCTAACCATTTCTCCCGTCATTTCAGCTAATTTTTGGTGAGCGTAAATTAAGACTTGATCTAAGGCATCGCGGCCGCTGCCATATTCACCTGCATCTTCGTCTAAAAGCCTAAATTGGCGATTCTCCATGGCCTTAATCCACAGTCGTAAAAAATCTATGGGAGCTATGCGCGGGTCTAAAAAATCTATCTGATTTTTTGCCGAATATAAGCTAGCCATGCCAAGTTGCATATCATCTAAGGTTGATTTAAGCTCCATCGCAATGAACTTGTCAATTTGCCCATGCAGTTCAGAGATTAATTGCTGTGTGTCTATGTTCATGCTTTTAAATTAACTATTCACAGCTAAAACCATAGCAAAGAGCGCCGAATTAGCGCTCAATGGTTACAATATTGGAACGAACGGTCTAAGAAGCATTCTCCACAGTTATGGTAGTAAGTTGCCACCCATGGTCCCCGAGTGGTTTTTCTACTAAATGAAGGGTAAAAATAGTGAAAAACTGTATCGAGGGCGGAAAGTAGGGGGATGCTACTAACTACTTTTCCGAACTCATCTTTTAAGCGCCTTGTATTTGATAGGCTTGGGATTTCCGGCATCTCTACCCATGCGTTTGTGGTAATCGGCCTCGTATTCCGACCAGTTGCCCTCAAACCACACCGCAGAGGAATCGCCTTCAAAAGCTAAAATGTGCGTGGCAATGCGATCCAAAAACCAGCGGTCATGACTTATTACCACCGCGCAACCCGCAAAATTAAGAATTGCTTGCTCCAAAGCCTGGAGGGTTTCTATATCTAAATCGTTGGTGGGTTCGTCAAGTAGCAACAAATTACCTGGAACTTGTAAGTTTTTGGCCATTAAAACCCTATTGCGCATACCGCCCGAAAGCTCGGAAAGCTTTTTTTGCTGATCGCTGCCCGCAAAGTTAAACAAGCCGCAATAAGCACGACTATTAAACTTCCTTTCGCCAATGACAATTTCATCGCGCCCGTCGGTGATTTCTTGGAAAACCGTGTTCTCGTCATTTAAACTCTCGCGCCCTTGCTCCATGGAAATAATCTCCACAGTTTCCCCTAATTTAAAGGAACCCGCATCGGGCTGCTCTTGGCCTAAAATCATGCGGAAAAGGGTGGTTTTACCCGCGCCATTGGGACCAATAATCCCCACAATTCCCGAACGGGGGAGCTTAAAGCTAAGATCTTCGTACAAGAGCTTGTCGCCGTAGCCCTTGCTTACCCCATTGGCTTCGATGACAATATCGCCCAAACGCTTGCCATTGGCAATGACAATTTGCGCCGTGCGAATTTGCTCCCTTTGATCCTGGGCGAGCAAGTCTTCATAAGCTTTTAAACGCGCTTTGGATTTGGCTTGGCGGGCACGAGGGCTAGCTTTGACCCATTCTTGCTCTTGGGCCAAGCGCTTTTGACGTGCAGATTCGCTTTTTTCTTCATTTTTCAAGCGCTCCAATTTTTGGTCTAGCCACTGGGCGTAATTACCCTGCCAGGGAATACCTTGCCCTCGATCTAGTTCTAAAATCCAACCCGTAACATTGTCCAAAAAGTAACGGTCATGGGTTACTAAAATCACTGACCCCTTATATTCTTGTAAATGCCTTTCCAACCAAGCTACAGATTCCGCATCTAAGTGGTTGGTGGGTTCATCGAGCAGCAACAAGTCTGGTTCTTCGATAAGCAAGCGACATAAAGCCACCCGCCTTTTTTCGCCCCCGGATAAATTTGTTACCGGCAAATCCCCTGGAGGACACCGCAAAGCGTCCATGGCGATCTCAATCTTCCTATCTAAATTCCACAAATCCTGAGCATCAATTATATCTTGAAGTTTAGCCTGTTCTTCTAAAAGCTTGTTCATTTCTTCGTCAGTCATTTCTTCGGCAAACTTCATGGAAACTTCGTTATAACGATCCAAAACCGCTTGACTTTTAGCCACCGCTAACATGACATTTTCTTTGACACTAAGGTCTGGGTCCAACTGAGGTTCTTGGGGTAAATAACCAGCGGTGCGCCCAGGCTCTATCCACGCTTCTCCTTGAAACTCCTTATCTATACCCGCCATAATGCGTAGCAATGTGGATTTACCCGATCCATTAGTACCAATAATCCCTATTTTGGCACCGTAGTAAAAGCTTAAAGAAATATCTTTGAGCACTTCTTTGTTCGGGGGATAGATTTTTGTCATTTTATGCATATAAAAAACAAATTTTTCGGGAGCTTTATTATGGGACATAGAACCTCAATGCTTGATTTAAATTTTTGCTACTAACTATAATAGTCTATACCCTATACATATAGAAAAATATCACCACTATAAATAGAGCAGCTGTTGTAAAGTTATACATCGGAAAGTGTTTTACCCTGCTGATAAATGTGAGTAATGTCAAGAAGCAGAGGTATTTTTTATAGATAAATGGATTGGTTTTAAAAGAGGTAGATATGAAAAATTTAAAATCTATATGGTTGCCTTTTATAGCACTTTTCGCTTTATGGTCCTGTAACCCTACAGGTGAAGGGGATGATTCTAATAACAACCCACCCCCCGATTTAGGGGCGAGTTCTAGCAGTATTGGCGGACCTCCCATTGTTGATCCTGTGGATACTAATGGCGGAGATACGCCAGAACCAATAGATACAAACACTACAGCACCGGAAACTCCCACCGGCTCTTCTAGCTCAGCTGTTTTTATCCCTGGGGAAAGATCAAGTTCTGCTGGGGGATCAGGCACCGACACAACGGTAACACCAGGCGTGCCAGGAGAAAATCAATTGGTTTATGCGATTAATTCAGGAGGTGCTAAAGTCAGTTCTGGTGAAATTACATACCAAGAAGATCGTTTTGCCGATGGTGGAACTCCCCATGAAGTTACTAAAACTATTAGTGGAACCACAAATCAGCAACTATTTCGCACTGAGCGCTATGGAGACTTCAGTTATAGCGTCCCAGTAACCAATGGTACTTATAGTGTAACTTTGCATTTTGCAGAGTTGTATCAAAGTGCAGCTAGCGCCCGTTCTTTTGATGTGAGTGTGCAAGGTAAATCTTTGTTTAAAAACATGGACTTATTCGCAGAGGTTGGCGCAGCTACAGCACATTCTGTGAGTATGGAAAATATACAAGTTAGTGATGGAAAACTTAACATCACCTTAAAAAGCAATAAAGATAATGCCACCATTTGCGGTTTTGAAATTTGGAGCAGCACTGGTGGTAAATTTGTAGAACCTCCACCTCCGCCCCCTCCTGAACCTGGCACCGCCACCGATGAAGACACTGGTTTAGATTGCGTGGTGGGTAAACCTTCGGGTTCCAATGGTGGTTCTAGCACAGTTTTGCCTGACCCCTTTACTTTCTGGGATGGCACCACTGTAAAAACCAAAGAAGATTGGCGCTGTCGTCGGCGTGAATTAGTAACCGAAGTGGAAAACAGAATACTCGGCCCTAAAGCACCCCCTCCGGAAAGTGTAACTGGAACCATAAGCAACACCAGTTATACCGTAAATGTGTCAAACAAAGGTCAAAGCATTAGTTTTAACGGAAAAATTAGCTTACCCAGGTCTGGTAGCGCACCTTATCCTGCCATTATTATGATTGGCGGTGGTGGTATGTTTAACAGCTTGAACAGCGATGTCTTAGAATCTGAAGGCGTAGCCACTATAGATTACAATAACAACGATATTAAACCTGAAACCGCTGGAAACTACTCCAATGGAAAATATTACACCGTGAACCCTGATTTCAAAAATAAAACCAGTGCCTTAGTGGCTTGGGCATGGGGTATTAGCCGTATTATAGATATGATCGAAAAGAATCCCACAGTGATTGACCCCACTAAAATAGGAGTAACGGGTTGTTCACGCTTAGGTAAAGCTGCTTTTGTGGCAGGTGCCTTTGATGAACGCATCGCCTTGAGTATTCCTGTGGAACCTGGTACTGGTGGTCCTGCACCTTTACGCGCTTTACTTTCTTTAGATACTGCAGGACAATCTGTGAGTAGTGCCAATGGTGAAGCTAGCTGGTTTGCCTCGGTGTCTGGTAGTTATAATGCCAATAGTGCCGCAGCGGATATGGATGCTGTAGCCATGATGTATGCTCCTCGCGGATTGCTCTTGATGGATAATCCCCATATAGGTCACCTATCTTATAAAGCTAACTATTTAGGTATGGCTTCGGCGGAAAAGGTTTATAATGCCATGGGCAAAAAAGATGCAATCTGGTATTTGGGTAATTCAGGCAATGGCAATCACTGTTCAGTGCGTGCTGAATATGGCACTGCGCTTAAAAACATGATTCAAAAACACTTTAAAGGCAAAGCTGTTACCACTGGTGGTATGGATAAACATACAAATCACGGCAATATCAATGTGGATAGCTGGACCAAAGGCTGGAATGTAGGAACCATACAATAAGATAAAAGTCTCTCTCTTGTGGAAGCGAATTTCAACAGATTCGCTTCCTTTTTTGTTTGCAACTTTCACTGCTAATTATATTATGAAAAGTCAGTGGAGGTTATATTGAAAAATGCCTTAGGTATTTTGTTTTTGTTAATGATTTTTTCTTGTGAGTCTCCCAATGGAGGAACTTCGGACACCGTTGATTCTGTGATCCCCTTAGATACAGTTCTTAAGCTTGATACAGTTCCACCCACAACGATTGTACCGTCTGACTCGATTCAAGTACCAGACTATATGCCACCCCACCAGTTTAGTGATTTGCCTGTGATTGCAATTTACACCGAAAGCAACCAAATAATTGATAGCAATAAGGTTTATGTACCCTGTGTCGTACGAATTGTGGGAAATGGACATTATGGAGATTATTTTAGCCCTAATGCGAAAGTAAAAACCCGAGGAAATTCCACGCTTAAATATTACCCCAAAAAGCCCTATAGAATAAAATTAGCTGAGGGTGCAGAAGTGTTGGGAATGGCGCCAAATAAAGATTGGGTACTATTGGCAAATTATCGCGATCCCACTTTTTTAATGAATGCGGTGGCTTTTGATATGGCGCGCTATTTGGGGATGGAGTTTGCGAATACTAATCGCTTTGCAGAGCTATATGTAAATGATGAATATCTGGGTTTATATCAAATTACAGAGCAAGTTGAGCAAGCCAAAAGTCGAGTGAATATTTCCAAAAATGGGGGAGTATTGTACCATTTAGACAGGGATGATGGACCAGAATTATCACCGCAAAACACCGATAATTTTTACTCAGAAATATATAAGTTACCAGTGAACATTAAATATCCCAAAAATCAAAACCCTGAACAGTTGGAACAGCTAAAAAATGACTTTGCTATTTTAGAAGAAATTATAAAAAATAAAGATTACGATCAGCTACAAAGCGCTATGGATGTACAGACATTAATTGATTTCTTGATAATACAAGAGCTAACCCGCAATGTGGAATTAGTAAGTCCGCGCAGCATGTTTATGTACAAAGATGGGGATTTTAAGTATCATTTTGGCCCAGTTTGGGATTTCGATGGAGGTTTTGCCTTTGATTGGAGTTCTATGAGCCAAAGTCATAACTATTTTGGCAGTCAATCGTGGTTAATGGGAGAAAGCAATCCAGCCACCAATCCCCGCACTGCGTATAACAAGATTCCTGGTTTTTTTGTGGATATGTTTGCAAACAATGAATTTGTGTTAGTCTATCAAAATCGCTGGCAACAGGTGCATTCAGGTTTAGAGCAATATGTTATGGAGCATATTGATAGCTACGAAAATAAATTACAACATGCTTTGGGTCGCAATGCTGAACGCTGGCCCATAGATAAAGATCACAGTATGGAAATAGCCAATCTAAAATATTGGCTAAAAACACGCATATCGGCATATACCAGCGTGGTGAATAAATATTAGTTTTAAAAAACCGTGTTAAAGTATTTATCTTTTACACACCATGAAAAAAATATTGCAAATTATCTCATTTTTGATTTTAGTAACCATTCTAAATTCTTGTAGTGTATCTGAATCTACCGGATTTGAATACGCCAAGTGGTCGTTTTCGGGATTAGTAGTAGATGCATCCACCGGACAAGGCTTAAACAAAGCTGAAGTTCACTATGTTATAGCAGGGGAAACGCAAAAAGTGCGCACTGACAGTTTAGGACGCTTTTATATAGACGAACTACCCTATGGTTCCACCGCATTTAGTTTTTATCATCAAAAAGTTAAAGGAAAAGACACACTGCAATACGCTCCTCAAGTAGTGCTCACAGGGTCGCTTAACGAATCTTCTGCCATGGAAGGCGTGGTGGCTAGCAATGCCATGGTCATACGCTTAAAACCTTTAAATGCAACCTTGCGAGCGGAGTTTTTTATTGAATTAGAAGAAACAGCAATCAAAGTGCCTTTAAAAGCTGCCAATGCTTGGATTACCAATAGTGATTCCACTTATATCAACTTGCTGCCTACTACTTTTGAAGCTAAAACCGATTCTGCGGGCACAGTTTTATTCAAAAACTTACCTGCTCAAACCCCTTTAAATTTGCATTTGGCCCCCATAGACTACCAAGGGCAACGCTATGTATGGGATCCTATACCATTAGCAAATTTATTGTCTGCTAAAACCACAGATTTAGGGCGTTTTTACCTTAGTGCTGATACTTTAGTGAATGATAAAAATCTGCTCAGAGCTTCCAATGTCTTAGACAAGAATTTTATAGGTTTAAAGAATATATCTCCTTTAGAAATACCTTATTTTGTGTTTAAAAAAGCCTTGAAAGCAGAGAATTTAGCGCTAACTTTAAAAAGCTCTGGTGGTGCTGTAAATGTAAAACCTGTACTCAAAGGCGACACCCTTTATTTGCAACCCACGGAACCTTTAGCCGCCCATAGCGATTTTGAATTGGAATTAGTGGCTTACGAAAAAATATCGGGAGAACGCATAAGTTTAAAACTAGATGGTCCGGCAGTATTTAGTACGGGAGCAGGCTTATATGCCTTGGAATCTAACGCCTGGCCTTTGTCGGAACATTACAAGTCCATGTTTGTGGTTGGCGATACTATCTGGGTAAAATTTTCTGATGATTTGACAGCAGCCTCGCGCATGCAGTGGCACGAAGCCAGCAAAGCTGATTTAAACGGTGTGATTTATGCCTCTGGTTCTTTAAAGAATGCAGAAGCATGGACTAAAAAAGACACCTTGTTTGTGGAATTAGCTGAAAATTTTGCCGATGCTATTTACAACGGTGACGATATTGGTTTTAATGTAACGGTATTTGCTAAAAATGGCCTTTATTTGCCAAATTTTGAGTTGTATAGTGAAATCGCCAAGCCTTTGGTAGAGCCATAATATGCAGAACTCTATTTTATTAGTGTTAATTTTGTTGAGCGCCCAAAGTTTGTTAGCCCAAGGCAGGTTATATACCGGCATTACTGAACCCATAGCCCAAGCGCATATTGGTATGACTGTGCCAGGAATAATAGATTCTATTTGGGTGCGCGAAGGTAATTTTGTGCGCCAAGGAGACACCTTGCTAAACTTAAGCAAAGCAGAAGAAGAAATTGTGGTGCAAATGCGTTACTTGGCCATGCAAGATCAGGCAGAATTACAAGCAGCAGTGGCCAAAAAAGAAGCTGCTCAAAAAGATTATGTGGCTTTAGAGAACTTGCATAAACATTCATCTTCGGTAAGCGAAGCACAGCTTTGGGAAAAAAAGCGTGATTTTTTGGTAGCTCAAGCGGAATGGGAAAAAGCCATGCTCAATAAAAGCCAAGATAGTTTGGAGTACGCCACTAGCCAGGCGCAACTTGCCCATCGCTATATGTTAGCGCCCTTTGATGGGGAAATTGTGAGCATAACTAAGAATCGTGCTGAAAGTGTGAACGCCCTCGAAGCTTTTGTGGAAATAGCCGATGTGCGCACTTGCCGATTGACTGCGTATTTAAGCGTTAGTCAGGCTAAAAAGATCAAAAAAGACCAAAAAATAAGATTACAACTCGGCGGAGACAAAAAAACTCGTACCCGACACGGTGTGGTGGAATTTATCTCTCCCGTGGTGGATAAAGCGAGTTTGTTGCGCACCGTCAAGGTCGTTTTTGACAACAGCGATGGCTCCATAGAACCAGGGGTTTCAGGCAATATCATTACCAAATAACCCTATTCTCTAAGTTTTTGATGCAGAAGCAAGCCATCGGGACTAAGCTGTTCATAATCATAGCTAAGCAAAAGGGAACCCGTAGATTTTTGCCACTGGATTTTTATAATTTGCGCCATGCG
>LSQX01028409.1_pt2 | contig 23016 bp, 18 predicted proteins | sample 654561 | NCBI WGS metagenome assembly LSQX01 (sample SAMN04489861, study PRJNA283612) | anaerobic digester metagenome | isolation source: 4 biogas reactors fed with cattle manure at either 37C or 55C with and... | place: Denmark: Kongens Lyngby | collected 2014
TGGGCGGTTTGCTGCGCAACAGCCAGATCATGCGGCCTGTGCTGGTCAGCGGTGCGGTGCTTTTTGCCACAGAAGTCACCATGAGTTACCTGCCGCTTTACTGTGCCCAGATCGGCATCAGTGCCTTGACCATTGGCTCCATCATGAGTGTCAAAGGCATCGCCCAGATGATCATCCGTCCATTCCTCAAGACCTTGGTTCAGCTGTTCCGCCGTGAGCGGCTGTTGACGCTTTGCCTGCTGCTGGGCGGCCTGTGCCTGGCTGCCTACGGCTTGGTTCATGCCAGCTGGCTTTTTTTCGTGGTGGCCGGTTTGGCGGGGTTGTCGATCGGCCTTGCCCTGCCCCTGACCCTGCTGGCGGTATCCCTGGTGGCGCCGCCGGACCAGCGCAGTCAGGTACTGGCCTTACGTATTATGGGCAATTATCTGGGGCAGAGCATGAGCCCGCTGATTTTCGGGCTGATCGGCCAGCTGGCCGGTTTGGCGCCTGTTTTCTGGCTCAGCGGCCTGGTGATGGCCATCAGCACCACAATACTGCGGCCGCAGGGCAGCAAAAGAAAAGGGGGGCGGACCCCCCCTGAGTCAACGTCAGACACGTAAACTTCAAGCTGCTTTAACCTGATTATGTTTTGCAGGGACCCGTTGTTTCACGGACAACCAGGCTGGGTTTTAAAACCACGTTCTGGACCACCGTGAAACTGCTGTCTTCTATTTTGCGAAAAAGGATACTCAGCGAGACCATGGCCATTTCCCGGATCGGGTTGGATACCGTTGTCAGGGCCTTGCAGAGGTAAGGCGAGACAAACACATCATCCATGCCAATCAGCGAGATGTCGTCAGGAATCGTGAGACCGGCTTCGCTGATGGCCCGCATGGCACCGATCGCCATGTCATCATAGGCCGCGAACACCGCACTGGGCCGCTGCCGGTTTTTCAGCAACGCCTGCATGCCCAGATGGCCGCCTTTTTCAAAACGCTGTTCTGCCGTGACAATAAGCGCGCTGTCCACATCCAGCTTGTTTTTCCGCAAGCTATCCCGATAGGCTGCCAGCCGGCCTTCCGTCAGCTTGTCGCCGATGTAGGCGATGCGGGTGTGCCCCAGCCGGATCAGGTGGCTTATAGCCGTGCTGACGCCGTAAGCCTCATCGATGTTCAGGCAGTCGTAATTGCTGACATCATCTTCGCTGGCGATCAGGACGAGCGGCGTGTGCCAGATGTCCTTGACCCCACCGACTGTTCCCTGAATATCGTTGCTTTCTGTCACCAGTACGATGCCGTCCACCGGCTGGCGGCCAAACATTTCCAGGAAATCCACTTCTTTTCTGCGTTCGAAATCTGAGACCGCAATGGTGTAGCTGTAGCCTTTGCGGGCGATCTGCCGGCCGATGGAACTGATCAGCTGGGTATAGTAGTTGCTGTTGATCTCCGGGCAGATCACCCCGATGGTGCGGTTTTTGCTGCTGACAGCAGTGGTCTGCAGGGAAGCGAGGTTGTAATTGAGCTCCCGCGCGATGCGCACGATCCTGGCCCGTGTCTCTTCATTGATTTCCCGGCTGTTGTTCAGTGCTTTGGAAACCGTGGATACACTGACACCGGCAGCCGCGGCAATATCTTTGAGTCGTGTCATCAGAACCTCCCAGCCTTTTCCGGCTCGTCCAGGTGCACCCATGGCATAAGGAACATGTTGTATCAGCAGATGAGCAATGGCTTGTTTACGAAAAGTATAGCGAAAACGCAGCGAAACGTCAAACAGCATTGCTTCGCAGCAATGACCGCTGCATCCGTATGGCAGATAGGCGGAACGAAGATATGAAAAACCCGGAAACGAATGCTTTTCGGGTCTGGACGCGTGCAGCTGGCTGGTGTATGGTAGATTTGAAAAAATGTTTCACCGGGGAGGAAATCCGCATGCATGCAGACCAAAGCGCAAGCAAACTTTATCAGCAGCTGAGCGACCTGCTGAATGAACTCGGCATCACCAAATGTCCTGCCAGATGGCAGACGCTGTTCCCGGTTGTGATGGATCGCTTCTCCGCTTCCGGCTGCCCGCCGGTCGCGGAAGACACACTGCGCCAGGCCGACCAGCAATTCCGCCTGTTTCCCACCAGGCTGCCCCTGATCCTGCGCGGCGCCGCCTTGATCCGGCAAAATCAGGCCCTCAGCTGTTATCTCCTGCTGCTGCTGGCAGCCCTGGAAGACCGGACAGCTTTTTATGCGGAGTGGGACGAGCTGGAACAGCCACAGGCTGCGGAAGGCGAGGATCCTTTAGCTTTTGATCTGCTGCCGATCTACCTGTTGCCACCCCTGCTGCCGGCCGCCGCTGCTGTCTGGCAGGCGCGCCAGGTACCCTGGAACATCATCCAGCGTTCCTTCTCCTTTATTGAGATCAGCCTGAAGCTGCATGAGCGGCGCGTTTTTAAACCGATTTTTGACCTGCACGACCTGCGCTGGAACCTCAATTTCGCGGACAACCGCATCCTGCGCATCGGCCGTTTCAATATGGAGATCAAACCGGCCTTTCCTGGTCGTATCCAGGTGTTTCGCCATCGCGACGGACGCCTCTGCACGCTGGTCGATGACCTGCGCCTGCACCGCAGCGGCTTTGCCCTGGGCAGCCCCGGCTATACGGATGAGGACGGCGCCTATCTGGCTGTGGTGAATGATGAAGGGACCTTTTGGCAGGGACACGCAGTACTGAAAGACGGCCGGGCAGAAGAACAGACGACGGCTTTGCCCAAAAACGACTGGCAGTGCGTGCTGCGCCGCGATGATCCTGTGATCAGCGTGCATATTCCCCACGATGACCCGCTCACCCCGGACATCTGCGCGCGCGCTTACCGGGAAACACAAGCGCTGATGCGGACCTGCTATCCGGATTTTGCCTACAAGGCTTTTATCTGCTTTTCCTGGCTGATGGACCCCCAGCTGCGCCAGCTCCTGCGCCCGGACAGCAACATTGTCCGCTTTCAGGAGCGTTTTCATCCCTTTCCGTCGCCCAGCAGCGGGCGGGGTATCTTCCGCTTTGTCTTTGAAATCGAATACGAACGACTGGAAGATCTTCCGGAAAACACCAGTCTGGAAAGGGCTTTGAAAAAGCATTACCTGGCCGGTCGTTATATTTATGAGCCGGGTGGTTTCTTTTTCCCTGACGAGCTATGATCTGAAAGCACGACGTTTTTCCCGCTCCATATAACGTGATGTTTCGAACAGGCCGCATCTTGCAGCCTGTTTTTTCGCTGGCAGGGCTGTTCTGACGGACCGGATCCAACCTGAAAAGCAGCTGTGATTGCCTGATTTCGGTTGACTTTGATGACCTGACTGCTAAAATAAGGGAAAAGGATCGAAAATGAAGCGAAAATACGACGGCCCAATGCAGTCCTGGCTGCCATTCTCTACGAAAAAGAAAAAGTTGATGGCACAGGCTGTGACGTTGTCATACAGGCGCCGTAAGCCAGCGCGGGAAAACCCGCCCAAGAAAGGATGATCCGCCTATGCGTTGTGTGAAAGCCGGTTTTGTCGGCTTCGGTGAAGTCAACACCCCCAGGGAAGTTATTGAGTCATTGTGTGCGGATGCCGCGGCGAAGCTGCGTTCGCTGGGCTGGTCGCTCAGCGAGACCGCACCAGTTTCTGATGATCCGGCCTATGCCGAAGCCAACCGGGCGGTGGCCGACCTGAAACAGGCTGATATGGACCTGCTGGTTGTTTGTGTGGCCGGCTGGATCCCTACCCATACGGTCATTCATGTCACCGACAAATTCCGCCACACCCCCATGCTGCTCTGGGGCCTGACCGGCTGGATGGACCATGGCCGTCTGGTCACCACGGCGCCCCAGGCAGGCACCAGCGCGCTGCGCCAGGTGATGCAGGGTTTGGGCTACGCGTTCCGTTATGTTTACAGCATCGTGGATCAGCCGGCTCCGCTGGGGAAAATCGACGCTTTCGGCAGGGCTGCCCTGACAGCCGCTCTTTTGCGGGACGCACGCGTCGGCTCCATGGGCTACCGGGATATGCTGCTGTACGGCACGATGTTCGACGGCCTGGCCCTGCGCCGGGAAATCGGGGTCGAAGTGGAATGCTTTGACATGCTGGAGATGGTGCGCAACCTGGATAAAGTCGATGAGCAGGAAGCACGCCGGATCCTGGCTGAATGCCTGGATCAGTGGACTTTTGACAAAGAACCGGATGAAGCAGTGCTGCTGCGCGGGATCCGCTATTACCTGGCCTTGAAGATCAAAGTTGAGGAGCGCGGCTACCAGGCCATCACCCTGATCGATGTGGACGGGATGAAAAAGCTGGAAGGCTTTCCCCCGGCGATGGTCTTCATGCTGCTGGCCGACCGGCTTGACCTCTGCACCACGCCGGAAAACGACATCATCGGCAACGTGACCCAGCTGATGGTGAAATACTTAAGCGGCCAGGCGGCCCACTACATGGAGTTCTATGAGTATTTCCAGGACCGCGTCCTGATCGGGGTGCCGGACTACGTGCCCGGCGCGGCTGTGCGCGGCGATGTGCATATGCTGCCGGCCGCGTTCGGCAGTTTCAGCGGCAGTCTTTTGAACACATCGAAGGTCAAAGACGGCACGGTGACTTTGCTGCGCCTGGTCGAGGAAAACGGCCGCTACAAACTGCACATGGTAACAGGCAGGGCCGTACAGCCCCGCAGCTGGGAAGAGTACGGCTGGACGCATCCCGCGCCCCAGCTGGCCAGTCTCGAGGTCATTCTGGACACACCGGTGGAGCAATTTGCTGACAAGGTGGCCTCCCAGCATACGATTGTCGCCTATGGTGACCTGCGTGACGCGGTCACCCAGTTGTGCCGCATCCTCAAAATTGAGATCATCTGATCAAAGTCGGACAAGCAATCATGATACGTGACAAGCAGCCAGGATTCTGGTAAGCAGATCCGGCTGCCAAAAAGGAGGACAAGAATATGGGTAAGCTTAAAGTCGGCTGGGCAGAACGGGACATCACCACCCGGGAACCTTGTTACATTCCGGGCCATTTCAACATGCGCATTTCCGAAGGGGTGATCGACCCGCTGAGCACAACCGCGCTGGTAGTGGAAGGCGACGGGGATCTCGCTATCTTCCTTTCCATCGACTGCGTGGTCATCCGCTCTTTCCTGCTTGATGAGATCCGCGGCAAGGTGAAGCGGAAAAACCCGGAGATCCCCTACATGAAGATCCTGGCCAACGCAACACACGCGCATACGACACCCAGCCACTATTATGACGGCGGCCCGATCGATGACAGCATTAAAGCCTTCTACACAGAAGAGGAGCTGGAACAGAGCCTGGCGGACTACAAGCTATCTTCACTGATCGATGTACCGCGTGACGGCATGCCGGTTGCCTCCAGCGATGCCTACCGCGATTTCCTTTCCGACCAGGCTGCCGACGCCATCTGTGAAGCGTACGGAAAACGCTCGGAAGCCGGCATTGCCTACGGTTACGGTTTTGCGGTGGTCGCCCACAGCCGCCGCACCGTCTATCTTGACGATTACGGCAAGCGGCCCAATGTGGAACTGAATTCGCTGACCTCGCTGCACGGCCACGCGGTGATGTACGGAGCGACCCGCGATGACCAGTTCAGCCATTACGAAGCGGGGGCAGACCATTTTCTCAATGTCCTCTACACCTTTGACAGCGCCGGCCGGCTGACCGGTGCCGTGATCAACATCCCCTGCCCGTCGCAGAACTCGGAAGGGGAGGCCAACAGGCGTTTGACTGCTGATTTCTGGCAGGATATTAAAAAGGCCATTCGGGCCCGCCACGGTGCTATCAGGATCCTGACCCAGTCCGCGGCCGGCGGTGACTTGTCGCCCCGCCTTCTCCATTACAAAGAAGCCCAGCTGCGCCGCTTTAACTTGAAATACGGCAAGGAGGGCGAGGATCTGAGCAAGCGTGTGGAGGAAATGGCCCGCCGGGACATCGGCGAGCGGGTCGCCTGGGCCTTCGACGAAATATTGGGCTGGGCCGGCAAGGATATCCGTGTTGACCTGCCGGTACGCCATGTGGTGCGTACCGTCCAGCTGAGCCGCCGCCTGATTACAGACGAGGAGTATGCGTTGGCCCAAAATGAACTGGCCGCTCTGGAAAAAGAGCCATACCGCTTCGACCAGGGCTCGCCCAAGGCCAACCTGGACTACAACTCCATCCTGCAGTCCAAGCGCAACCGTTTCACCAAGGTGATCAGGCGCTACGAAAAGCAGCAGGCCAGCCCTAAACTGCCTATGGAGCTGCATGCGATCCAGATCGGCGACATCGCTTTCGCCTCCAACCGCTTTGAGCTGTATATGGACTACCAGCACAGGATCCAGGCCCGCAGTCCCTTTATGCAGACCTTTGTCGTACAGCTGTCCGGACAGCCGGGTATGGATGGCGGCACCTATCTTTGCACCGAACGGGCCCGCCAGGGTAAAGGCTATTCCGCCAGTATGTTCTGCAATGAGGTTTCTGTGGAGGGAGGCCAGGAGCTGGTCAATGAGACCCTTAAGATCCTCGAGTCCCTGAAGGCAGCGGACGCGACTTAAGGACACAACAAAAAGCACTGCCCCCGGCAACGGGACGGGGGCAGTGCCCCAAATGGCCCGGGATCTGGTCAGCCAGTCCCGGGCTTTTGCCTGTTCAGGCGGGGCCGCTTACCTGGAAAGTCTCTTCCAGCGGACCGATGGACACTTTAAAAGAACCCGGCTCAACTTCCGGCTTCATCTGCTCATTGATGAAGGCCAGATCCTTGCAGCTCAGCGAGAAGCTGACCCGGCGGCTTTCGCCCGGCTGCAGACTGACTTTGCAAAAGCCACGCAGCTGGCGGGCTACGGGTGTGATGCGGCTGTAGCAGTCGGTGAGGAACAGCAGGACTGTTTCCTTACCGGCCCTGGCACCGCTGTTTTTCACCGTGACGCTGACCTCAACCTGCCCGTCGGCCTGGATTTCCTGAGGTGTGATCAGCAGGCCGCTGTAGCTGAAGGAGGTGTAGCTGAGGCCGAAACCGAACGGGTAGAGCGGCTGCGGACTGGCAAACACATAGTCCCGTCCCGCCTTATCCGGGCTGCCCGGTTTGTGGTAATAGCCGCGGGCGGATATTTTGTGGTTGTAGAAGCTGGGGATATGGCCGGTGGAGCGCGGGAAGCTGATGGGCAGGCGGCCGGAAGGGCTTTCCTCACCGAAAAGCAGGTCGCAGAGCGCGTGTCCGCCCTGTTCACCGGGGTACCAGGCCTGCAGGATGGCCCGGGCGAAAAGGCCGCTTTCGCTTAGATCGTAAGGGCGTCCGCTGACCATCACCAGGACAACCGGCTTGCCGGTGGCCGCAACCGCTTCCAGCAGCTGGCTTTGTGCCGGCGGCAACCGCAGGTCGTGCAGGTCGAAACCTTCGCCGCAGGTGACGACATGGCCGCCGCTGTCGTCGCCCCAGCCGATGCCGCCGTGGTAGTTGCTGTTGTCGCCCAGGGCTACAATGGCCACATCGGCCTGCTGTGCTGCCTGTATGGCAGCGTCCAGGGCTTGCGGGTCACTGCCGGCGATCGAACAGCCGGGTGCGTAAAACAAACGTTCCGAACCGATGCGGCTGAGCAGGGCGTCATAGAGGCCGACGGCCCGTTCACTGGCCGCGCGGTGCGTGTAGTCGCCCAGCTGCATCTGGCGGGCATTGGGGCCGAGCAGGGCGACCTTCGTGCCTGCTTCTGCCAGCGGCAGCAGGTTCTGCTCATTTTTCAAGAGGACGATCGACTCCCGGGCGAGCTGGCGGCTTAGATCCAGCGCAGCCGCACTGCGTAGCTGCGGCAGCTGATCAACCTGGGCGTAGGGTTCCTCGAACAAGCCCAGCAGGAACTTGACGCGCAGGATGCGCCGCACCGCCTGATCGATCTGCTCGTGCAAAAGTGGTTCCTGGCGGGCGGCTTCCAGCAGCTCCGGACCGAACCCGAAGACATTGGGGGCTTCCATGTCCAGCCCGGCAGCCAGGGCCATGCGGCCGGCGCTCAGGGCATCCGGCGCGACTTTGTGGAAGCTGTGCAGCATCGTGATCGCTCCGAAATCCGAAACGGTGAAGCCTTGAAAACCAAGTTCTCCGCGCAGCAGGTCGGTCATGAGAAAGCGGGAGGCGTGCAGGGGGATGCCGTCCCACTCGCTGTAAGCCGGCATGATGGAGAGGGCGCCGGCTTCTTGTACAGCGGCGGCGAAGGGCGGCAGCATGGTGTCGCGCAGTTCACGCTCACCGCAGTGGACCGGTGCCAGGTTGATGCCGCCTTCCGGACTGCCATGGGCGACATAATGCTTGGGCGAGCAGGCAACGCCGGCTCCCTGCAATGCGCTGATGTAGGCGCAGCCCAGCCGGGCGGTAAGGTAAGGGTCTTCACCGTAGTTTTCCTCGGTTCGCCCCCAGCGCGGGTCGCGGGACAAGTCCAGGTTGGGCGCGTAGGTCTGGCGGATGCCCAGGGCACGGGCCTCCCGGCCGATATGCGCGGCCATCTCGGCGATCAGCGGAACATTGAAGGTGGCCCCCAGTCCGATGGCCTGGGGAAAGACCGTGGCCTGTGGGCTCATGACGCCATGCAGCGACTCCCCCATCATGAGCAGGGGAATGCCCAGCCGGGTTTCTTCCAGGAAATAACGCTGGAAGCGGTTGAGCAGCTGCGGATCGAAATAACGGGGGCTGTAGGTACCGCCCAGACCATGCGGCCAGACAGCCGCCAGACGTTCAGTGGAGAAGGGCTGACCTTCCAGTTGTTCATCAATCTGCGGGGTAAGACGCATCTGGACCAGTTTCTCTTCCAGCGTCATGCGGGACAGCAGGTCGTCAACGCGCTCTTCCACCGGCAGAGCAGGGTTTTTATAGGCTTCCATATCGATACGCTCCTGGGCAGCCGGGGCGTCCGGACGGGCGCTGGTTTCTCCACACAGGGGAGGCCGGATGCCCTTTTAAGTATATTCATTATCGAAATGTACGTCAACATATCGAAAAGACGGGCAACAGCCTGAGGCAAGCCTGCCTGACCGGCTGGCCGGGGGTTTATTGACAGACCATAGCCCCTGTCTTATACTTCTGGATAGGTAATGAAACACGGCTCCGCCCTGCCAGGCTGGAGAAAGCAGCGAAAAGTCCCGGGTGCTTGTGTGTCGGTGCACGTTCCAGCCGCCTGGCATAACGAAAAAAGTTGCGAAACAGCCCGCCAGCCGCATGAGCCGGCCTGACAACCTGATCCGTCGTGCATATGAATGATTGAGGAGACTTGATTATGGCAAAGTTCACCCCGTATCCCGTTCGCTGGGATGAAGCTCCTGTCGATATTTCTTTTGTTTTCAACCAGGAAAAACCGGCCGGACGCCATGGCTTTCTTAAGGTCAAAGGCAACGCCTTTGCTTTTGAAGACGGTACACCCGGCCTTTTCTGGGGCACCAATTTCAACAGCGGCGCCAATTTCCCGGATTTTGACTACAGTGAGAAGACCGCCAAACGCCTCGGCCGCATCGGTGTCAACATCGTCCGGTTCCACCAGCTGGACGCCGAGTGGGCCACACCCAACATTTTCCAGTTCAGCAAAGGCGAAAGACTGCTGACCACCCGCCGCCTGGATCCGGAAAGCATGAAGCGCCTCGATTACCTGATCTACTGCCTCAAGCAGGAAGGCATCTACTGCTATCTGGACCTGATGACCTACCGCAAGTTCAAGTCCGGCGACGATGTGCCGAACGCGCGTCTTTTGGGTGATTCCGCCAAACCCTACAGCATCTTCTCGCGCCGGCTGATCGACCTGCAGAAGGAATTCATCAACAACATCTGGAACCATGTCAACCCCTATACCGGACTGGCTTACAAAGACGACCCGGTGATCATCCTGTCGGAGATCACCAATGAATGCGACCTCTTCACCAGGCGTTTCACCTTCGATATCGAACCCTACCACACCGAGCTGGTCGGCCTCATGAAAGAATGGCTGGCTGAAGAAGGCCTGGATTACCCGGCGGCGACCGCCAGTTTCCAGGAGCAGGACGACATCATGGTCCGCTTCAAAATGACGCTCCAGGAGCGCTATTACCGCGAGCTTTACACGCTCATGCGCGATATCGGCGTTAAAATCCCCATCACGGGCACCAACTGGAGCATCGACACCGCCAATGCCCTGACCCAGAAAGCAACCGACTTCGACGACAGCCATGCCTATTTCTATGCCTGGAACTGGGGCGAGTTCAAGAAAGGCAACGATCCGCGGGCCATGGTGGCCGAGCAGGACGGCATGCTGCGCGGCTTGTGCCTGAACACCTCGCCGGACCGGCCTTTCTTTGTCTCTGAGTGGGACTGCCCCTGGCCCAATGAATTCCGGGCCGACAGCTCGCTGTTGATGGCCGCGGCCGGTTCGCTGCAGGGCTGGGGCGGTTTTACCATCCATACCTATATGTATGCCACGCGCCGCGACCAGCAGGTGATCGGCAAAGAGATCGCGGCCCGCACCATCAGCAACGTCCCTTACCGTGAGGGCATTTTCGCTACCTGGAATGACCCGGCTAAGTTTGGCCTTTTCTACCATGCCGCCCTGATCATGCGCCGCGGCGATGTACGCACAGCGCAAAAGACACTGGCCATTGCGGTCGATGACCTGACCAGCAGCGCCGCTCAGATTGACGCTCTCAGCCTGGTGGCGGAACAGCACAAAGTCGGCCTGACATTCGACGGCCAGGCGCACGGCGCGGACGCTGTTGTCGCGGCGGACACACCGCTGGTGGATCCCTCTGCCGGTGACGTGCGTTCCGATACCGGAGAACTCTGGCGCAGCTGGCAACGCCGTGTCGGCAGTATCGACACAGCGCGCAGCCAGTGCCTCTATGGCTTCCTGGGGAACGCCGGCCAGCTGGCCACACGCGATCTGAGCGTAGCGGTCACCAACGATTATGCCGTCATCGCCCTCAGCTCGCTGACGGATGAAGCCATCAGCACATCCGGCAATCTGCTCCTGACAACGGTCGGCCGCGCGGAAAACAGCGGCATGATCTTCAATGAAGACCGGACTGAAGTGCTGGATACCGGTAAACCGCCGATTCTCATCGAGGTGATTGAGGCGGATATCGTCCTGAAGACGGAGCGGCCGAACCTGACGGTCTGGTCGATCGGGCCGGAAGGCTTCTATACCGGCCGCATCCCCTCGACCTGGACGGACGGTGAGCTGCGCTTCCACCTGGGCGACACCTGCCAGTCGATGTACTACCTGATTCTTGACGAGTAAACCACTCGATTTTCCCACGTTGCACGGCAGGTGAAAAATCATCAGCCTGTGGGCGCATGATGTCGATAAACAGCGTCTGGGTCCTGCCTGAGGCCCATCGACTTGTGGCAAAGAGATCGATTGGCTAGACGGCGCATAGAGGAATATGTATGTTAAAACAACAACAACCAACCGATATCGTGGTGGTGGGTGGCGGTACCGCTGGTGTGATCGCCGCCCTGGCCGCGGCCCGTAACGGCGCCCGCGTAACATTGCTTGAGAAAGGCGGCTTCCCCGGTGGTGTAGCCGCCTTCGGCATTCCTTTCCTGGCTTTTCGCGACGGACGCGGCCGTCGGGTTGTCGGCGGCCTGGCCCAGGAGCTTGTAGCGCGCCTGGTGGCTCTGGATGCCAGTCCCGGCCATGTCGGCGGCACAACCTGGGCCGGTGACGGTCGTGACCAGCAGTTCCATCTGACCCCCTACGATCCGGAAGGCTACAAGGCACTGATCCTGCAGATGCTGGCTGAAGCCGGAGTTGATCTGCAGCTGCACACCTGGTTTACCGGTGTCGATCGGGATCCGGACGGACGGCTGACCGCCATCCATTACGTTAACAAAGATGGATCCGGCCGGCTGGCGCCGGCAGTGGTGATCGATGCCAGCGGCGACGCGGATGTTGCCCGCCGGGCCGGCTGTTCTTTCCGTCTGGGCGGTGAAGGCCAGGCCATGCAGAATGTCTCCGGCATTTTTGTCCTGGCCGGTGTTGACGCTGAGGCGGCGGTTGCCGCCCTGCAGGCCGGTGACAACATTAAAGGCTGGGGTCACTGGCATACCCGGATCGTGCGTGGTCCGCTGGTGGAAAACACCCAAGGCATCAACCATTTTGCCGGTCTCATGTCGCCCTGGGGCGATGAGCGTACCTATGCCTTCACGGCGGTTTCCTGGCGGGAACATGTCTTCTCCCTGAATCTGTCCCGTACCACCGGCATCGACGGCTGCAAGGCCGATGACCTGAACCGGGCTGAAATCTGTGAGCGCCAGCAGATGTACCAGCTGTTCCAGGCCATGAAAGCGCATGTGCCCGGCTTTGCCAACGCCTGGATGGTGGCCACATCGCCCATGGTCGGCGTGCGGGAATCCGCAAACATCCAGGGCGCCTATGTCCTGAGCCGGGAAGATGTGCTGGAAGCGCATGAACACAGCGACAACATCGCCCGCGGCTGCTATCCCATCGACATCCACGACCCGGCCGGCGGGCACACCCGTTTTGCCTTTATCCGCGACGGCGGCTCCTACGGCATCCCTTATCGCTGCCTGTTGCCCGACCGCGCGGCCAACCTGCTGGTGGCAGGCCGCTGCCTGTCAGCCAGCCACGAAGCCCACGGCTCCAGCCGCATCATGGCCACCGCCATGGCCAGCGGCGAAGCGGCCGGTACAGCCGCCGCGCTGGCTTTGTCCGGCGGAATCCTGCCGGGTAGTCCGCAGTTTGACGCAGCTGCCCTGCGTTGCCAGCTGCATCGCCAGGGCGCGATCCTGGACCGGGTTGACGTTGTTTCTCCGCTATAATGAATAAAACGCCATATCACATGATTGAGAGGTTGCCATTATGGAACAGAAACTGAACATCGGCATGAGCCAGGTGGACATCACGCCGCCGGCTCCTGTCACCTTGCTGGGCCAGTTCTATACCCGTATTTCCACTCATGCGGAAAGCCCCTTGATGGCCAGTGTTTTTGCCGCTGAGACACAAGACGACGCGCTGATTCTCTGTACCCTCGACCTCTGCTGCGTCGACCTGGCATTCAGCAATCAGGTGCGTGCGCTGATCCGGGAACGCTGTCCGGACCTGCCGGTGGAGAAAGTGATTTTCTCAGCCACCCACACCCACACCGGACCCGTCTACTATGAAGAGATCAAGTCGCTCCACGTGGCAGCCCGCTATCTGCCTCCGGGCATCCGGTTTAAAGAAACAGCGGAAGACATCCCTGATGAGGTCTGGATGCCGGACCGTTGCGGCCCTTACATCGCCGAACGTATTTGTGAAGCGGTCTGCGTCGCCTGGGCCAGGCGTGGCCCGGCCAGCATCAGTCCCTCCTTCGGCCGGGCGGTTGTCGGCCACTGCCGGCGGGTGGTTTATGACGATGACAGCGCTAAAATGTACGGCACTGCGGAAACCGTCAATTTCCGTGAACTGGAAGGCGGTAATGACTCCGGTATCGAGCTGATGTATGTTTTCGGCGATCAAAAAAAGCCCCTGGGGGCCCTGGTCAACGTGGCCTGTCCTTCGCAGTGCGTGGAAGGGGAGCGCTACATCTCTTCGGACTACTGGGGCAAAGCCCGCGACCGCGTCAAGGCGCAGCTGGGCGACGATTTCGTGGTGCTCGGCCTGTGCGGCGCCGGCGGCGACCAGTCGCCGCGTGACCTGATCCGCCGTTCAGCCAATAAAAAACGCCGCACCGACCCCAACATGTTCGGCCTGGACGGGGCCATCGAGCTGGGCGGCCGCGTGGCGGCCGTGGTGCTGGACAAGCTGGCGGAAGCCAGCCAGGCAACGCAGGACAGCGCCCTGATCCGCCACGATGTCATCACCCTCGATTTTCCGCTGCGGCGTGTGACCATCGCTGAACGCGACCAGGCGCGCCGCCAGTTTGACGCGTATATCGCCCAATCTGGTAAAACCGTCTTTGATACCTCGGACATGTCCGCCCTGCATATCTTCGGCGGCATCCTGGAGCGTTTTGAAAAACAGCAGAACACGCAGTTCTATACCACAGAAATTCATGTGGCCCGCCTGGGCGCTATCGCCTTCGCGACCAACCCGTTTGAGCTCTTCCTGGATTTTGCCAACCAGATCAAGGCCTTAAGCGACGCTGAGCAGACCTTTATCATTCAGCTGGCCTGCGATTCAGGCGGCTACCTGCCCACAGCCAAAGCGGAGCGGGGCAGCCATTACAGCGCCTATGTCTCCAGCGGCCTGACCGGCCACGAAGGCGGTGCCCTGCTGGTCCGTAAAACCGTTGACACAATAAAGAAATTTTGGGAGGATGCCTGATGCAACAGATCAACATTGGCTGGGCCTGGACCGATATTACACCGCAGCGGCCGGTCTTTCTGGCCGGACAGCTTTACCCGCGTGTTTCCCAGTATGTGCAGGATCCCATCACGGCGACCGCGCTGGCCCTGCAGAGCGGGGAAGAGCAGGCCGTCCTTATCTCGGCTGACATGGTCAGCGTGCCGCTGCACGTCCTGAAGCGGGTGCGTCAAGCCTTGCACGGCCTGGATGGCCTGGACAGCAGCAGAATAGCCTTCAGTGTGACCCACACCCACAATTCCAGCTTGTTTGGCCCGGAAAACCTCTGGGCGACCAATGAGAAGCTGCTGGGCGGCGAACGGCTGCCGCGGCAGGAGGTTCCTGCCGATATCTTCAGCGGCGACGAAGCGGCGGACTTTCTTGTGGAAAAGATCAGCCGGATCGTGGAACAGGCCTGGCTGCAGAGAAAGCCCGGGGGCATCAGCAGCGCGCAGGATTACGCTGCGGTCGCTTTCAACCGGCGCCCCCTGTTCGGCAGCGAAGACAAAAAGGAAGTCATCATGTACGGCGACTGCAGCCGCGATGATTTTCTGGGCTTTGAAGGCACATCCGATCATGCAGCCGATATGATCTACACCTGGGATGAGCAGGGCAACCTGCAGGGCCTGGTGGTGGTGGTGTCCTGCCCCTCGCAGGTCTATGAGCTGCACCGCATGATCACGGCTGATTACTGGGCTGCGACCCGCCGCCGCATCCGCGCGCAGCTGGGTCCCGTGCCGCTGCTTTGCCTCTGCGGCGCGGCCGGTGACCAGAACCCGCTGGATCTGGTGCGCATCAGCAAGAACAACAAGGAAACGTTGCCCAAGTGGTACGGCCAGACCGGCGAAGTGCAGCGCAACATCGACCTGACCGCCTGGTGTGAGGGTATTGCCGACCGCATCAGCGGAGCGGTCCTGCGCGGCTACCAGCAGGCTGTCAGCCGGGTGGAGCGCTATCCGGAGCTGCGCCACAGCACCCTGGAGCTGGACCTGCCGCTGCGCCAGGTCAGTGAAGCCGAATACCTGGAGGCCAACGCCCGGCTGGAAGCGGTCCGGCAAGCCCATTCGGCGGACAACCGCCTGACCATTGAGCAGATCGTGCGCCTGTTTGAACCGATGGGCGTCGTAGCCCGCTGGCAACAGATGCAGGAGACAACAACCTACCGCTGCAGCGCCCATGTGCTGCGCATCGGACAATGTGCCCTGGCAACCAATCCCTTTGAGCTGTTCACTGTCTTCGGCCTGCGCATCAAGGCACGCAGCCGGGCTCAGCAAACCCTTGTGGTTCAGCTGACCGACGGCAACGGCGGCTACCTGCCCAGTGCTGCTGCCCTGGGGCTGGGCTCCTACAGCAGCAAGCCGGCTTCCACCAAGTGCGGGCCCGACGGCGGCGAACGGCTGGTGGCCGAGACACTGGCCGCCATCGACCGGCTCTGGCAAGCCTGACAGCAAACGGAACCGGTAGCTGGCGGTCAGCTTCAGAACCGGATTTCAATTGACAGCAACCAACCGGACAGCCGCCTGACAAACGGCTGCCTTTGCGAAAAACAAGAGAAAGGACAGCACGATGCCGGGCATGGTGCGAGGATGGGTTCATGCGTTTTACAGCCGCGGGAGATTTATTGATGATGAGGCAGATGCCTGGCGACGGCCCCTATGCCGGTTTAACGCCGGTGCAGCAGTTTATCGCTAAAGGTGATTTCCGCTTTGCCAACCTGGAGTCCACCGTGCACCGCTATGAGTGCCCGCCGTCCCAGGAAAGCGGCGGCAGCTGGACCTGTGCCGACCCGGCGGTTCTGGACAGTGTTAAAACCTTCGGATTCAACGCGTTGTCGTTGGCCAACAACCATTCTCTTGATTATTCCTTTGAAGGCCTGATCAAGACGCTGGATTATGTGCGGCAGGCCGGTTTCCTGGCAGCAGGCACCGGCCTCAACCTGCATGAGGCTTCCCAGCCGGTCTACCTGGACTGCCAAAGCGGCCGCTTTGCCCTGATCGCGGCAACCTCCACCTTTAAACTCTATGGTCTGGCCGGCGAACAATCCGCCCAGCTGCCCGGACGCCCCGGTGTCAACGGCATCCGCTACAAAGAGCGTTACCAGGTGACAGCAGCCCAGCTGGCCGCCCTGCGGGAGATCTCCAATGCCACCAAACTCAATGCCTACCGCGACATCATCCGTGCCGAAGGCTATCTTGCTGCGCTGCCGCCGGACCAGCTGGATTTCAATGGCCTGCTGTTTCAGGAAGGCGATACGGCCAAACGGATCACGGAAGTGGAACAACAGGACATGGAACGCCTGGAAAAAATGATCTTTGAAGCCCGCCTGCAGGCTGACGCCATCATCATCTCGCTGCATGCCCATGAGCTGGGCGGCACCAGCAAAGAAACACCCGCTGATTTCATCGAGACCATCGCCCATCGCTGCATCGATGCCGGTGCCCATGCGGTCATCGGCCACGGGCCGCACCTGCTGCGCCCGCTGGAGCTTTACAAAGGCTGCCCGATTTTCTATTCTTTGGGTGATTTCGTGCTGCAGAATGAGAACATCCTGCGGGGGCCGGCCCAATGGTTCCGTGCCCAGAAATTGTCACCGGACGCCACGATGCACGAGCTGTTCGCCGCGCGTTCCAAGCAGTTTACCCGCGGCCTCTACAGCGATCCCAAAATGTTCGAAGCCGTCGTACCCTACTGGGAAATGCAGGATGGCAGACTCAAAAAACTGCAGCTGCTGCCGGTCGAATGCGGCTACGGTATGTCCCGTGCCAGCGCCGGCTGGCCGCGCTTTGCCCCGGACAAGGGCATTCTGGAGCGCCTGGCCGTGATGTCAGCGCCATATGGCACACAGATGGAGATCAGGGACGGCATCGGAGAAGTAAAACACCCGGAGGGATGAAACAACAAATAAGTACGTAATGACGACAGAACAACATGACTAAAAAGACTGAACCAAAAAACAAAGCGATGAAGGAGCTGGCCATGGATTTTCAGGAGACGTACCGGATCGATCAGGAGCGGGTGACCGCGCTCTACCGTGAACTGCACCAGTATCCCGAACTGGCCTTCGACCTGCCCCGGACCCTGGCCCTCGTCCGCAGGGAACTTGAGCGGCTGGGTATCAGCTACACAGAAAGCTATGGCCAAAGCAGCATTGTCGCCACCATCAACCCGGAAAATACTGGCTATACCATCGGGATCCGTGCGGACATGGATGCCCTGCCTGTCCAGGAAACCAATACCATTCCGTATAAATCCTGTGTGGATGGCAAAATGCACGCCTGCGGGCACGATGCCCATACAGCCATCCTGCTGGGGACCGCCCGGGCCCTGCAGGAGCAGCGGGACAAGCTCAGCTGCCGGGTCAAACTGCTCTTCCAGCCCAGTGAAGAAGGCCTGCAGAGCGGCGCCCTCCTCATGGTCCGGGATGGCGTCATGGATGACATTGACTTAATCGTCGCCCTGCATGTGGAAGTCACCCTTCCGACCGGCATGGTCGGCGTCTGCCCCGGTTATTCCCAGGCTGCCAGCCGCACGCTGCACCTGTCCTTCAAAGGAAAACCTTCACACGCCAGCCAGCCGCACAAAGGCAGCGATGCGCTGGCCATGGCAGTACGCACCTATAACGATGTCCAGCTGATGCTGAACCGCGAGTTGAACCCTCTGGACAACTACCTGTGCTCTTTCAACAAGCTGACCGCGGGCACGACCCAGAACGTGACCGCTGCAGAAGCCGAACTGCTGGGGACCGCCCGTACCCTGACGCCTGAAGTCGACCGTCACATCGGACGGCGCATCCAGCAGATCGCCCGTCAGGCAGCCGACGCGACTGGCGGTGACGTGACCTTTACGACCTACCTGAAGTGCCTGCCGGTGTACAACGACCCCCTCCTGTCGGCAAGCTGGCGTGCTTCAGCCGCTCAAGTGGTTGGCCGGGAACAGGTAAGGCCAGTCGCACGGCGCATGTCATCGGAAGACTTTTCCCAGTTTCTTACCCAAAGCCCGGGCCTTCTTTTCCGCCTGGGCATCGCCAATACGGCCAAACATGAAACCGGGCCTGCGCACAACAGCAATTTCCTGATCGATGAGGACGCGCTGCCGATCGGCTGTGCGGTCTTTGTCCAGTTTGTCCTGGACCACATGGACGGCAAGACCAAGGCCGAAGTACCCGCCGACATGGCTGCCTGGCAGGACTGAATGGCCGTGAGCGTGCCAGTTGTCAATGAACGCCGATGAGCAAAAAACTTAAGCAAATCGTATCATGTCAGTCCATTCTTTTAAATCAAACGACCATCTTCGTGACGAAGATACACTGAAAATCCGGAGCCATCGTATCCATAGCGAGCGATAAGTTTTGGCTTTTTGGTGTTCGTCCAGGCCAGGATGACAAAGGAGAACGCCGGCTTTTTGGGAAAATGGTCAGGAGGACAGAAGAATGACAAGCCATCTGGAAAAGATCAGGGTAGGCATCGTGGGCATGGGTCGTGCTTCCTCTTTCATCAAACCGATCATGACCCACCCGCACGCCAATCTGGCAGACTCTCAGCCCCTATGAAGAGCAATACCTGCCGGATTTATGGCGGCAGCTGGAAGCTGAGGCTTTGCGTCACGGACATGGCGGCAGCGACTACATCATCATGCACGATTTTCTGGATGCCATCTGGCAGGGCCGGCAGGTGCCGCTGGATATCTGGAAATCACTGGACATGACCCTGCCCGGCATCCTGAGTGTCACAACACTCAGCCGGCAGGACGCCTGGGTGGAGGTGCCGGATCCCAGAAGCTGGTCATGGCCAGACCTATTATAGCCAGGCAACCTGTTATGCGAAGGATAAAGAGACAACGATAAACGAAACCGGCAAAAAAAGAGGTGTGAATCCGTCACACCTCTTATGAAGGTCATTTATTAGCCATAACACTTTACTTTTCAATGCATACCGCTCCGGATATCTTCACCCGGCAGTTTGTTCGTCTTGCTTTCTTTCAGACGCGAGGTAGCCCTGCGCTTGTTGAGTTCCTCAAGGAAGAGATCCTCATTGAAGGGCAGATCCACCGGCCGGCCCAGCCAGCTGGACAGGTGCATCGCGTTGGAAATGAGCAAGCTCCGGATGCCTTCCCGGCCATCGGCGATCAACTGGCCTTTGCCCAGAATCGCCGCTGCGAAAGCACGCATCACGCCGGGGTGCACGGTGTATTCGCCTTCTATAGCTATTTCTGAAACTGTCATCTCCGGGATGCCGAAACCATTCGGTGCTGATTTGCAGTAGTCCCGTTCGTTCTGCGCCAGCTTATACTGCATCAGTTTGTCGTCCTCATAAACCAGCTTGCCCCATTCCAGCGTGATCTCAAACCGGTTGGTCCCTGGCGCGTCGGCTGTGCAGGCAACAAAAACACCGGTTGCCCCGTTGGGGTATTCAACATAGGCGGTTACATCGTCTTCGACTTCGATATCATGCCATTTGCCGTTATGGCAGAAGGCCTGGACTTTATTGGGCATGCCGCAGATCCACTGCCAGAGGTCAAGGTTGTGCGGACACTGGTTGAGCAGGACACCGCCGCCTTCACCGTCCCAGGTCGCCCGCCAGCTGCCGGAATCATAATAGGCCTGGGTGCGGTACCAGTTGGTGTTGATCCAGTTGGTCCTTTTGATCGAGCCTATGTCGCCACTCTGGACAATATCATGCATCTTGCGGTAAACCGGGTTGGTGCGCACACAGAACATGACGCCGAAGAGCACGTTGCTTTTTTCAGCCCATTCATTCATCTCCCGCACCTGGCGGGTGTAGACACCGGCCGGTTTTTCGCACATGACATGCAGGTTGTGCTTCATGGCGGCGATGGAGAGGGGCGGGTGGTCGTAATGGGGGGTGGCGATCAGGACCGCGTCGCAAAGGCCGCTTTCCATCAGCGCCTCACCTGTGGCAAAACGGGCGATATCGGGCGGGAGGTTTTCCCGGGCCCATTCCAGCCGGGCCTCAGCGATGTCGGCGATGGCAGTGAGCTTGATGTCCGGAACTTTCCCTTCCAGCAGATACCGGGCATGGCCTGAACCCATTCCGCCCAGACCAATGATGCCAAGTCTTACTTGCTTTGTCATAAAAAGCCTCCTTCAGGCAGCTTGCCCTGTGTTCAGATTCTGTTCGATTGTAACACAGATCGCAGCTGCCGGTTATGGATTTGTCTGATTAACAGGTCAGCAGACAGCTGTGCTTTTTATAGAATCAGCTCATGGTCTTCACCAGGTAGGTGCCGACTGTTTGTGCATATTCCAAGAGGTCAGCGGTCTCGATGTATTCATCCGTCTGATGGGCGCCGCCTACGGCGTCGAAGTCGCGGCCGATGCCAAAGCCGTAGGCAAGGGGGCTGCCGTATTTGAGAAAGATCGACAAATCAGAAAGGCAGGAGCCGCAGACCTTCAGCTCGCGGCCGGATACCGTTCTGGCAGCCTTGGCCATGGCTGTGATGGATGGATTGTCTTTGGGGGTGTAGATGTAGTGGAAGAAGCGGGTCACCGGCTGCAGACGCACTTGGTCGATCCCCTGATCAGCCAGCTGCCGGCGCAGGTCGTCCACCATCTGGTCGTATTCAATCTCGATGGCTTCTTTTGTTTTATCGGTATAAAAAACGAACTGTACCCGGGCCTGGTTGAGGTCGTTGCCCTCATTTCCGGCCTGTACGGTCATATAGCGCAGGGCGGTATCCGGGATATTGGTGCCGGCATAGAAGGGGTTGGCGGCCAATTCAGCTTTGCGCCGGGCGCCAAACGCGTCGATGGCATCAAGCACAGCCGGCAGGGCCCGGGCCATGCTGCCGCAGGAATCCAGAGGCGTGTCGCTGGTCAGCATAAGGTTGGCCACCTGTCCGCCGGCGGCGCTGTGCCAGATCTCGAAGTTTTTGCAGTCGAGGTTAACCAGACGCCGGCTGGGGTACTTGAGGCAGGCGGCCAGCGCGCCGTTGCTGCCGCCGAATTCTTCATCCGAATAGGCGGTGAACAGCAGGTTGCTGCGCGGCTGGAAGCCCAGCGCCTTCAGCTGCTTCAGCAAAAACAAGGTGGTGGCGATGGCATACTTGTCATCACAGGCACCCCGCCCCAGGATTTTGCCGTCTCGCTGCTCTCCGCCCAAGGGGTCAAACGACCAGGCGGACGGATCCCCGATGGGCACTGTGTCGCTGTGGGCGGCCAGCATCAGCTCATCGCTGTTGTCAATGCCTGTCCAGCGCGCGGTCACGTTGTAGCGCTCCTCCAGGTTGCGTCCCGGCCAGTAATCGGGATGGCTGGTCATGCCGGGGGCTTCCAGCGGAGAATAAAGCTCAGTCTCCAGTCCGAGTGCCCGGCAATAGTCACGGATGAAAAGGGCGCATGCCTTTTCATTACCATGGGAACCGAAGTTTTCCGAATTGATACGAATCAGGCGGCCAAGCAGATCAAAGAGCTCCTCCTGACCCTGCTCGATACGGTCCAGTAAAGGCTTTAACATGGTGATCACTCCCATCACGACAATCGTGTCCTGGCCATCTGGCGCGAAACAGCCAGAAAATGCCTGCCTCATCCGGCAGATGACCGCTTCTCCTTGTACTGTACCGATAACGCCTTGGACCTGTCAACATGAACGCAAAGGAATGCGTTGTTGATCCTGACTTGGATCGCCAATGAAGCATCGTAAATTATTGTGAGCAAATCCAATAATGACCATCATTTTATATATCATAGACGTTGTGGTATAATTATATAGTTACATTCAAATGAAAGACTTCCCTTGGTGCCGTGCCAGAGCAGCCAATACCATGACAAGCGTATGAGGAAGAACAGCAAAGGAGCGATATTATGCCAACCATTGGCTTTGTGACCAGTAAAAAAGAAAATGAAAAAAGGCGGGCTATCCTGCCGGATGCGCTGCAGGGGCTGCGCAATCCCGGATCCGTTGTGATTGAACACGGTTACGGCGAAGACCTGAATATCAGCGACCAGGCTTATCTGGATAAAGGGGCCCGCATCGCCTCGCGTGAAGAATGCCTGAAACAGGATGTTGTCTGTGACCCCAAGATCGGTGATGCCGAATTCCTGGATGACCTAACGGAAAACCAGACGATTTTCGGCTGGGTGCACGCGGAAAGGGATCCGGAGCGAACCACGCTTTTGCTGGAACGGGGTTTGACCGCAGTTGCCTGGGAGGACATGTACCAGAACGGCCGCCATGTCTTCTGGCGCAACAATGAACTGGCCGGTGAAGCGGCCGTGTTGCATGCGTTGACGCTCTTTGGCAAGCTGCCCTACAACTGTAAAGTCGCCATCATCGGGCGCGGCAACACGGGGCGAGGCGCCTTCCGCATACTGACATCACTGGGCGCCGAGGTCACCGTCTACAACCGGCGCACGGAAAAACTGCTGCGAAAGGAAATCGGCCAGTATGACATCATTGTCAACAGTGTTTTCTGGGATATGACACGCAAGGACTATCTGATCAGCCGTGCCGATCTGGCCCGGATGAAAAAACCGTCCATGATTGTTGATGTCAGCTGTGACATGGACGGCGCGATCGAGAGCAGTCACCCCAGCACTTTTGAAGAGCCTGTTTTCATGGATTCAGGTGTTTTGCATTATGCTGTCGACCATACACCTTCGATCTTCAGCTACTCCGTATCCAGTATCCTCAGCGACATCGTCGCCCGCTACCTGGATCCCATCACGGAAGGGGCAATACACGACCACCCGGTCCTGGGCAAAGCGATCATCATCGAGAAAGGGCGTATTCT
>LSQX01004817.1_pt1 | contig 23015 bp, 10 predicted proteins | sample 654561 | NCBI WGS metagenome assembly LSQX01 (sample SAMN04489861, study PRJNA283612) | anaerobic digester metagenome | isolation source: 4 biogas reactors fed with cattle manure at either 37C or 55C with and... | place: Denmark: Kongens Lyngby | collected 2014
GATTCATACCTGCCGCCGGCTCATCCAGAAGGAGCACTTGGGGCTCTGTAGCCAACGCCCGGGCAATCTCCAGCCTCCGTTGCTGTCCATACGGCAGCGATGTGGCCTGATCAGCGGCCACAGTCTCCAGCTCCACTGCTGCCAACAGTTCCTGGGCTCGGCGACGCATATCAGCTTCTCGGCCCCGGTAGCGCTCCAGGCCCAAAACAGCTTCTGCCGCTGAAACCCCTAGGTGTAAGTGCTGGGCTACCAAGACGTTGTCTAGTACTGTGAGGGATCCAAACAGCCTAATGTTTTGGAAAGTACGGGCAATCCNNTGTCGCAAGTGCCCGCGCTATCTCTAACTTGCGCTGTGCGCCGTAAGGCAGACTGCCCGCCGGAGCGTTGGCGTAATTCTCAAGCTCAAACACACTAAGAAGGTTCATCGCTGTCTCGGTTGCCTTTTTCTCCTGTTTCCAGTAGGAGGGCAGGCGAAATATAGTTTCAAACAGCGAATATTTCATGGTGTTGTGCAGTGCTATTTTTACATTGTCCAGCACAGTTAGATCCTTAAAAAGTCTTATGTTCTGGAATGTACGAGCTATGCCCGACTGCGTTACCTCATGGGTGGTCATGCCTTTTGTAGCCTCACCAGTAATACGGATTGCCCCGCGAGAAGGCTTGTAAACGTTGGTTAACAGATTGAACACAGTAGTTTTACCGGCGCCGTTGGGACCGATAAGTCCCACCAGTTCGCCTGGTTGCAGTTTCAAGTTAAAGCTGTTGACTGCCGTTAAACCACCAAAGCACATGGTTATATCTTTAAGTTCAAGCAGTGCTTGTGCTTTCATTTATTGGGTCACCCCCTGTTTCGTCTGCCGCCGTCGGAGCAACAAATCCCAGGAAAATTCCTTGTCGCCCATGAGACCATGGCGGTAGAACAAGGTGACCACTATCAGCAACAACGAAAACACTACCATGCGCATGCCGGGAATACCCGGTAAACGGATGGCACCCAACGTCAGTGGGGATTCCACAAAGCGCAAGATTTCCATTAATGCCGTAACTATGGTGGCGGCGATCACTGTCCCCGTTATCGAGCCCATACCCCCTAAGACCACCATCAAAAGGATTTGGAACGTTAGCGGCAGTTTATACATAGCCGGGTCAATACTGCCAATGAGACTAGCTTGCAGGCCACCGCCCACTCCAGCCAAGAAAGCGCCCAGCACAAAGGCCAACATCTTGTGATAAAAGATGTTTATGCCCATGGCTTCAGCTGCGATCTCGTCTTCCCGAATGGCTTTCAAAGCCCGCCCGTAGCTGGACCCAACCAAACGAACCATGAGCAGGATGGTAAGTCCCGCGTAGGCTGTTGTCCACCACAAATTGGTGTAACCGGGAATATTTTTCAGTCCCAGCGCCCCGTTGGTTAGACTTCTCATATTAATAATGACCACCCGAATAATCTCGGCAAAACCCAGGGTAGCAATGGCCAAGTAATCACCTTTAAGCCGCAGCACCGGTGCCCCAACCAACAGCCCAAACAGCGCTGCTAATAATCCAGCCATAATAATTCCCGCCAAGAACGGCACCTGGATCTGATCAAAGGGTGCCATCAGGGGCACCATGAAAAAGTTCATTTGTTTGGCTGCCGGTGACATAATCGAAAGAGCTACCGTATAGGCTCCCACCGCCATGAAGCCGGCATGGCCCAGGGAAAACTGCCCGGTGAAACCATTGACTAAATTAAGAGCCAAGCCAAGGCCGATGTTAATAGTACACAAATTCATGATCCGGACAGTGTATGGATCCCAAGGAGATATCAAACCAAAAAAGCCGGTTTGGGCCCAAACCAGTATCACTGCCAGCACGGCCAAAGCTATTAAGGTATACAACTGATTATTGTTTCGTTCCATAGTCACACCTTCTCTGCCACCCGCTCACCCAAGAGGCCGGTGGGACGGATGAGCAAAGTTAAAATCAAGAGTATAAAGGCAAAAGCATCCCGGTAGCCGGCCAAATTCGGGAAGAAAGCCACCAGCAAAATCTCCCCTACACCTAAAACAAAGCCTCCCATCACAGCACCGGCAACGTTGCCAATCCCGCCCACAACGGCGGCGATAAAACACTTGAGCCCAGGCATAGCCCCCATCAGCGGGTTAATCTGGGGAAACTTCAATCCCCACATCAGACCCCCCACAGCTGCCAGGCTGGAACCGACCACAAAAGTAAAAGAAATCACTTGATCCACATCAATGGCCATCAGCCGGGCTGTGTCCAAATCACGGGCTACGGCTCGCATAGCCATACCGATCCGAGTACGATAAAGCAGATGGATCAATACCAGGAGCAGCGATGCCGTTACCAAGGGAATAAACCAGACCAAATTGGGTACGGCTGTGTCGCCGATATGATTAATAGCAGCAAAAAAGGGCGGCACATAAAAAGCCTTGGAACGGCCGCCAAAGACCACCAGCCCCAGATTTTGCAGCAAGAAAGAGACGCCAATGGCCGAAATAAGCACGGTGATCCGCGGTGCGTCCCTCAGGGGTCGGTAAGCCACCCGCTCGATGGTAACTCCCATTAAGGTGGTTACCGCCACTGCCAGTAGAAACGCCAATGGCCACGGCAAGCTGAACAAAATCATACCATAAAAAGCCACGTACGTGGCCACCATCAACAAATCGCCATGGGCAAAGTTCACCAACCGAATAATACCGTAAACCATAGTGTAGCCAATGGCAATTAGGGCATAGAGGCTGCCTAAGGATACGCCGTTGGCCAAGTGCTGTAAGAACTCAGTTAAAGTCATGGTTAAAGTCATGGTCATGCCTCACTTTGCAGATGTTGGGGACAGCCAGCTTTATCCTGGGCTGTCCCCGGCCGCTCTAATTAGGCTCCACTGTGGTCAGATACTTAAAGGCGCCGTCTTGCACCTGCAGGATAACGGCACTCTTGGTAGCATCGCCGTTATCATCCAGAGTGATCGTCCCGGTAACACCCTTGAAGCCTGCCGTTTCCGCCAACGCGTCGCGAATAGCAGTTGGCTCGTAGGAATTAGCCCGTTCAATGGCATCCAGAATAACCATATAGGCATCATAACCCAGGGCAGCAAACGCATTGGGGTCTTTGTTGAACTTGGCCTTATAGGCATCAACAAATTCTTTGGCTGCTTCGGTGGGAGCAGCATCAATACTGTAGTGTGTAGATAGGGCCACTCCCTCCACATTTTGGCCCCCGATTTGAATAAACTCCGGCGCCTCCCAGGTGTCCCCACCCAAGAAAGGAGCCGTAATACCAAGATCCCGCGCCTGTATTATCATAAGAGCCCCGTCATTGTAAGGTCCCGGCGCAAAGATAACGTCGGGATTTTCTTTTTTAATGCTGGTTAGCTGAGCGGTAAAGTCCTGATCTCCCTGCTGATAATCAAGCTCCGCCAACACTGCTTTGTCGTCACCGGTGAGTTTGATAAACGCTTCTTTAAAAAAGTTGTTTAAACCCACTGAATAGGCGTCGGCCACATTGCGGACGATAACAGCCGTTCTGGCCCCTAAGTCTTCATAAGCATATTGGGCCATAACACTCCCCTGGAAGGGGTCGATAAAGCAGACCCGGAAATAATAGGGGTTATCCTTGGTCACCAATGGGTTAGTAGGTGAGCAACCCACTGCCGGCACCTTTTTCTCCATCACAGTGGGGCCAGCAGCCATGGATAACGAGCTCCCATAACTGCCGATAATAGCTACCACCTTTTCCTTTTCGATCAACCGGATCGCAGCATTGGCAGCTTCGTTTTTGTCGGTCTTATTATCCACCAAAACCAGTTCCACTTCCTTGCCCAGCACTTCGCCGTGCAATTCCTTCGCCAGCTCAATGCCTTCCCAGGTCATTTGTCCGCCGGCAGCGGAATCCCCGGTCATGGGTTCAAACACACCGATCCGAATCACATCGCTAGCGGCCTGTTCAGCCGGTTTGGGAGTACAGCCGGCAGTAAACAACAACAAGCCTATAAGCATAAATGCCAGCAACCCTGCTCTTTTCTTTATCACGTTGTTTCCTCCTTTGATCACGTCTTAGATTCCGGTTCGAATACAACCCCAACGAAAACCCGCCCACCCCTCCTTCCCTCCGCGTCCATGTACAACTGTTCACGGCTCATGGACATGACTATATATTTGACGCTCAAGCCGTAATTCCTGCTTCAACAACTCAAACAGTACCGGAACAGCACCTGGACTGGCATCAAGCCTACAAAACCTCTACCTCGTACCCCTTGGCCGCGAGCATAGACAAAAGAGCATCGGCATGAGCCTTGTCCAGTGTTTCCAAGACAAACTCCACCTCGGCATAACCAACAGCCACTTTCTTTTTGCTCCGATCGTGGTTGATCCCAACTACATTACTTTGGGTTTCAGCAATGGCTGCCAACACCTGCTGCAGTTGGCCCGGCCGATCGGGGATAATCATCCTAAACTGGACCTTCCGTCCGGCCTTAATCAAGCCCCGGTCCAGCACCCGGGCCAAGATGTTAACATCGATATTGGCCCCGGAGACCACGGCGGCTACTTTCTTACCGGTAAAACTGAGCTTGTGCTGCAGTATAGCTGCCACCGGTGCTGCCCCAGCCCCTTCGGCAACAACCTTGGCTCGTTCCAGCAGCATCAAGATGGCATTGGCAATCTCTTCATCTTCCACGGTAACGATCTCATCCACATATTTACTGATCAGCCCAAACGTGAGCTCCCCCGGCTGTTTAACCGCAATCCCATCGGCAATGGTAGCCACCGAATTGAGAGTGGTTATGCGTCCGGCCTGCATCGAAGCCAACATACACGGAGCTCCGGCTGCTTCCACCCCGATTACTTTTACGCTCGGCTTCATTTCCTTCAACGCTACCGCCAGGCCGGAAATAAGTCCACCTCCGCCTACCGGCACCACCACAGCGTCCAAAGCCGGCAGATCCTCCAATATCTCCACGCCAATGGTCCCCTGGCCGGCAATAACCTCGGGATCATCGAAGGGATGCAAAAACACGGCCCCGGTCTCGGCCTGCAACTGGCGGGCCTTGGCATAGGCGTCATCATAAGCGGTTCCGTAAAGAGCTACCTCGGCGCCATAGCCACGGGTAGCTGCCACTTTGGCCAACGGCGCCCCGGCCGGCATCACCACCGTGGCCGAAATACCATAGAGCGTAGCCCCCAAGGCCACCCCTTGGGCATGATTACCGGCCGAAGAAGCGATCACACCCCGCTGCTTCTCCTGGTCACTCAAAGTAGCCATCTTATTCAAGGCTCCCCGGATCTTAAAGCTGCCGGTCTTTTGTAGATTCTCATTCTTGAGGTAAATCTCGTTGCCCGCAATTTCACTAAAAGTACGGCTGTAGGTAAGCTCGGTACGATGGACAAAACCCTGCAGCCGTTTCTGGGCCCGGTTAATATCGTGGAGTGAAACCACTCCCATACCCCCTCTTCGCTTTTTGGCCTCATTCGGCACCGGTAAGGCCTTCTCCTGCCGGCTGTGCCTTCTGTTCCAACACCTTGTTAGTCCTGTGTTCATCCCAGGCGGCTGTAACCAGAGCCGGATCGAGAAAAATATCCAGAGCCGTAGCCGCCAACGCCTTGGCACCCACAATAAGGCCTCTCACTGCACCCGGTCCCCCAGCCGCCTGGGCAAACTCCCGCGTATGACTGACAAGACTGGGCGGTCCGATGGCAATGTACGGATGAATAGCGGGAACTACCTGGCTCACATTCCCCATGTCCAGAGATCCTAAGCCTTTACCGCAGTCCATAATATCTTCGCCCAAGGCAATTAGATTGTCCTGCATCACTTCAGCCAACACCGAGTTGGTTCGCATCTCGTCAAAAGAATACTCGAAGTTCTTCACTGTCAGGTTGGTTCCCGTGGCCAAAGCCGCACCACGAGCACAATCAGTAACTCTTTTGACCACCTGGTTCAAACGCCGTCTAGTACCGGCCCGAACATAAAACCGAGCCACCGCTTCCTCCGGAACCAGGTTCGGCACAACACCGCCGCTGGTAATAATGCCGTGAATGCGCACGTCAGAGTGAACATGCTCACGCAGTGCATTGATGGCATTAAAAGTAAGTATCACCCCATCTAGTGCATTCAAAGCCTCCTGGGGAGCCGCCGCCGCATGGGCAGTTCGGCCATGAAAAGTAAACTCCAGCGCATCCATAGCCAGCGACGGCGCATTCAGCACCGTAGACCCCGACGGGTGTACCATCAGTGCCGCATCGATATCTTTAAAGGCGCCGCCTTTTACCAACGGAACTTTGGCCCCGTTAGTCTCCTCGGCCGGTGTTCCATACACATAAAGAACACCCTCTATTTCGGCCATTATGGAAACCAAGGCCAAGGCCGCACCCACTGCTGCTGCCCCGATAATATTGTGTCCGCAGCCATGCCCGATCTCAGGCAGAGCATCATACTCCGCTAACAAGGCCACCGCCGGTCGAGCCGCCCGGCCTGGAAAGACAGCCCGAAAAGCAGTAGGAATGCCAAAGTACCCCGGCTGAACAGAAAAGCCCACTGCTTCTAACTCTTTACATAACAAGCCGGATGCAAACACCTCATTCCCACCCGTCTCCGGCAAAGCATGAATAGCCTGACTGATCCCAACCAACCGATCTTTTAAGCAGTCCACCTCCTGCCAGACCCTTTGCTTAAACACTGCCTGAGTACTTTCTTTCATCCTTACGCCTCCCTGGTAAAACTAACTACCAAGTTTCTCCTTGTTTCTAAATTCTACTCCTTATCTCCTCTTTTCAATAAGTATGTTCACCCAATCGCTTAGGCTATGCTTATGATATCTCCGTTAGCGAACGATAATCGCCAAAATTACGATAACATTCGTCTTTTCTCTTGACAGCCTTGTCCAAGCTTGGTAAGATGAGGGCAAATAAATAGGTTGCCTTCATATAGTCCCGCGAATAAGGCTCGGGAGTTTCTACCGGATGGCCCTAAACCATCCGACTATGAGGGAAAGTGTACCTAGGGTTCCGGTCTTGGGGCCGGCACAAGGCCTGGCTGGATCCGGTCCGAGTGGTACAGCCTTGTAGAGGTGATTTCTCTGTCAGATACTACAAGGCACACCGAAGGGATAAAAGCCCAGGCGGGGAGGTTTCGCTCACAGTTCTGTTGAAGCAACCCCGTCTGGGCAAACTATGTTTTAAGGGGGCGGTACTCAATAATGTAGCTCCTTGGCCACAGGTTAGATAACGAACGAGGAGGAAACAAGGTGGAGAAATTTTTCCGTTTACAAGAAAAACACACCGATGTCAAGACCGAATTAATGGCCGGACTGACAACATTTATGACTATGGCTTATATCCTCTTTGTTAACCCTGATATCCTTAGCGCTGCCGGAATGCCCTTTGGCCCGGTGATGACAGCCACAGCGGTATCAGCTGGCTTGACAACTATTCTCATGGGTTTAGCTACTAACTACCCCTTTGCCTTAGCCAGCGGTATGGGTTTGAACGCCATGTTCGCCTTTGCCGTTGCGCCGGTGGCCGGTTGGCAGGCAGCCTTGGGGGTAGTATTTATTTCCGGAATCTTATTTTTCATCCTGTCTGTACTGGGAATCATCGATCATATTGATGCTGCCATTCCCGCTAGCCTCAAGCGAGCAACAGCAGCCGGCATCGGCCTTTTCATCGCTTTTATCGGTCTAAAAAATGCCGGGATTATTATCGGGGACGAAGCCACCATCGTAGCCTTAGGCGATTTAAGCCAGCCGGAAACTTTATTAGCTATAATAGGCCTGGTAATCATGGCTGTTCTTATGGCCAAGAGGGTAAGAGGAGCTATTCTACTTGGAATCCTTCTTACCACCGTGGTCAGTTTCTTCATGGGGATCCGGTCGTTTCCAACCAGCTTGGGTGATATCTTCGGGGCCCCGGCCAGCCTGGCTCCTATCGCCTTTCAGATGGATCTTCCCGGAGCCCTTAAACTTGGCTTTATGACTGTGTTTGCGTTTGCTTTCGTTGACATCTTCGACACCCTGGGAACCTTAATGGGAACCGGTGCCAGGGCAGATTTTCTCGATAAAGACGGGCGGCTCCCCAAAATAAAGGAAGCCATGATTGTAGATGCCGTCGGCACCGTATTGGGAGCCGTTGTCGGGACCAGCACAGTTACCACCTATGTAGAAAGTACAGCCGGCGTTTCCGAAGGAGGACGCAGCGGCCTGACAGCAGTCACCGTAGGCGTACTCTTTTTAGCATCCCTCTTTTTGTCGCCTTTAGCCGGCCTCGTTCCCAGCGGCGCTACCGCTCCGGCACTGGTAATTGTCGGTGTCCTCATGATGGGTGCTGTAACCGATATCGACTTTAACGATTTCACCGAGGCCTTCCCCGCCTTCGTCACTATGTTGTTTATGCCCTTCGCCTTCAGTATTGCCGATGGAATCGCCGCCGGTTTCCTGGCCTACCCTATTGTTAAAGCAGTGGCCGGGCGAAACAAAGAAGTACACTGGTTTACCTATATCCTGGCCTTGGTATCCCTGGTTCACTTTGTAATGAAGTAGCTAAGATTAATCCCATTTTAAAAACACCCCAACCCTAGGGACTGCGTATTATTTACCAGTCCCTTTTTTATTGGGGTGCAAAATAAATAAGTCCCTTACATGCTAAGACTAGAAATATATCGGCCGAGGCAGCACATACTATTTTGATAGGCTGACAATCCTTGGTATAATAGTAAAAAATTAAGGAGTGAATAATATGAGCGAGGCTATCAACAATCGGGAGTAACGACAGAAGGTTCTGAGAGAACTGATTATGGAGCTGGTATTTTGCCATTAGGGATGGCAACGGCCAATACATGGGAACCATGGAAGTCAGCCAAAACATCAAGCCGATCCAAGACATTAGCGGCGAAAAGCGTCTGTTAAGGGACTAGCCCAGTAACAGCAACCTAGCCAAGACAGAATAAGTAGCAAAAAGGGCCTGCACGCTTTGGTGCAGGCCCGTGTTTGAGGTGCTGTTTGTAGTTGTTTGGTTCTGATAATGCACCTGTCTCATAGTAAGAGAAACAAATACCCTGTTCCAACCATCAGCACATTGCTGATGCTGTGCATGAGCATCGGATACGCGATGCTGCGGCTATCTTGGTATGCTTTCCCCTGGATAGTGCCTAACACAAAAGCATAGAACAGCCGAAAGTAATTCGCTTCTATGGTAAACGGGAATAAAGACCATTTCATATGCGCGATTGCAAACAAGAAAGAGGCGATAAGTGTTTCTAATGTAATGCCCCACTTCACTTTTACGCTCTTTTCCAATACATGTACGAGCATTGTAATGGGGAGCGCCCGATACAGAATCTCTTCGGCAGGCCCGCTTAAGAGCAATTGAAAGCCCAGCGTTCCGCTTTGGTATTAGCTAGAGAGCAATTTGTACAATGTTTGCGCCATTTCCGCCCGGGTGGTTGTGTTTGCCGGGGAAAGCATACCCCCGCTTCCGCTGATGGTTCCGGCCTCGACGAACAGTCTCATGGCTTCCTTGGCCCAGTCGGCAATTTGGCCTGAATCATTGAAATCATTCAGTTTCTTTCCATCTCTGCTCTGCGGTAGTTCACCGATTAACTTTAAGGTGTTGTATAAAAGCGTAAACATTTCCTGCCGGGTGATTTCCTTATCCGGAGCGTACATGTTATTACCTACGCCGCCGGATATACCCAGCCTTTTTGCCGTGGCCAGGTAGCCCGTATAATAGGTGTTGCCCGCATCGGAAAAATTATCCTTCGGATTTTCATCCGGGCTGATGCCGTACGCCCTCATAACCATGACAAGTAGCTGTCCCCGGGTTAATTTCCCTTCCGGATGGAAATTGCCGTCGCCTGTCCCTTTGGTAATGCCTCTTGCCGCCGCAAAGCAAACCGCCTCGCCATACCATGCATTGGCCGCCACATCGTTGAAAGTCACTCTATTGTATCCCACTGCATACTTGGTGAAGTGGTCTGTCTTGAAGGTAATAGTTTCGGTTTTGGGGTCATAGGCGCAGTTGCTGACTATTTCCGGTCTGCCTTCGGCACTTATGAAGTATATTACTATCGCATTCGTATCTTCGCCTGCTTTTGGTGTATAGGGCACCGACACTGAGACGTTTTCGCCAAACTGTGAAATAGTCTTATCCGCGCTTCTTACACTGAAGTCAAATACAGGCCTGTCTCCTACCATTTGTTTGAGCTCGTCTGAAAGAGTTAACGAGTCCACCCTGGAGGCACTTATTTTTACATCCCCCGCTGCTTCACCGGAAATGGCGGACAGCACCTTGTTGCTAAAGGTGATGGAAGCTATGGGATTAGATACAGTGAACTTTTCAATACCACCTTCTGCCATGAGGGTCAGCGATGATTCCGATATAGCGGCTTCTACTGTGTTTGCACCGGCCTCGGTTTCAATATTAATCCTGACTGCGGCCTTTGTGCCGTCACCCTGCTTTCGGGCTTCCGACACCGCCTGATTGACAGCGTTGCTTATCAGAGCTTGGGTTATCGTGGCTGTGGTTTTCCCGTCACTGCCTGTAGCAGCCGGTATTGTTGCTATGGCTGTTGTAGTACGGTCGGCAGTGGTTATTTCAATTATCGGGGTTTCTGCGGAAGGCTTAGCCAAAGGAGTACCCTTTCCGCCGCCGCCGCCGCCGCTGCCGCCACCGCCTTCCGGTGGTTTTGCAGCCACACTTACACTTACAGCAACTTTAAGGGGAATATTATCGGTGTTCACCACTCCTGTCGGCAGAATGACTGTTCCTGCCGCAATAAATGTCTGCGCCGACGTTTTGGATGTTTTATAGCCGCTTAAGTCCCAGGTGATGGCTGCGGTACCAGCTGCCGGAATTCCATCTATGCTTATATTAATCGGTATTTCCACCGGCAGGCCAAGGGCTGACGCACTGGCAGCCGTACCATAGGGTATGCCGGTAATTGAAGCGTCAATCTCACCCAGGCTTATCAACACAGGCTGCACCACATGAATGGTGATGACTGCGCTGGCTTTTGAGGCGGTCTGGTTTCCATTGACTTCGGTGTTGGTATTGACAGCCACCACATAATAATACGTTGTACCCGTCTCATCCGTTGATGGCGTGTAAGTTCTGCCAGTTGCACCTTCGATCGCTACTCCCGTAGTGTTGTTATTCTCACTGTTCTTATACCACTGGTAGGAAATCACGCCTCCGTCGCCGGAAGTGGCATAAACCTCAAGATAGCTTGACTTTGCTCCCTTATAATATATCCATGTACCCTTGCTTTGGTCCTCAAACACGGGCTCTGCCGCATCCACCTTATCCTGTATTTTTATGGTCTTGATACCGCTTACGATGCTCGCGGTTTTGGCTCCGTTGACACTCTCATTGGTGTTGGTGACAACAACATAGAAGTAAAGCGTCGTACCCGCCGGCAGTCCGCTGATAGCCGGGGTATAGCTGGCTGAGTTGGCTCCGACTTTGGCTCCTCCTTCGGCGCTCTCCTTATCATTCATATACCACTCATAGGATAGAACGCCCCCGCTGCCCAAATCGGCCGCCGCTGCTGTAACCGTCAGCGGAGCAGCCGACCCTCCCACCGGATAATTAGCCGAACCCGAGAGATTTCCTCCCTCCATAAAGTAGGGCTGGGCTGCATTAACCACAGCTTCGACGGTTACCACTATGTCGTCACTGGTTACCGAAGCGGTGGTATTGCCGGTGATCCATTCATTATTGTTAGTGTTGGTTACTACAACATAGTAGCTAAATGTTCCTGCCACGTTGGTAGATGGGATGCAGCAGTCATTTTCACTTACAAGTGTATCGGAACCGCCCTCGTCGGAAGCCTCTAAGTACCATCTGTATGATATTGTGCCTCCGTCGTCAACGGTCGCGCTTACTATCAGCCAATCATCGGAGCTGATGGTATCGCCCTGCAGGTAGGACGTTTTTCCTGTCAGGCCGGTTATTTTCGGGGGCTCGGCATGAACCGGCTCCTTGACCTGGACAGGTGTGACGGCGCTTGTTTCGGCTGCCGTTGTACTTCCGGTGGCATCAGGGTTGTCGTTGGTGGCAATGACATAGTAGTATTTTATCCCTGCGGTACCGGTTGACGGGGTGTAACTTTCACTGTTTGCCCCGGCTATTTCCGTCCCGTTTTCGGCGCTGTTTTCATTATTTTCATACCACTTATAGCTGATAGTGCCTCCATCGCTTACTACGGCTTTGACGGATAATGGCGCCGCGATTTCTCCCACGTTATATAGAACGGTATCCGCTGAGAGATCAAGCTCAAACACCGGTGTTTGCGCATCCACCCTGCCGACAACCATAACGCTGGCCGTGCCGAACTTAGTGGGGTCAACGGTGGAAACAGCCCTGACGGTGAGTACGGTGCCCGCTGCTTCGGCCGTGTCGACTGTCAGTACTCCTGCTGCCGAAATTGAGGTATTTTCGCATTCGCTGCCGCTAACGCTCCACTTGACTGAATTCCCATGGTTGATACCGCTTAATGTTGCGGTGAAGGCCTTTGTTCTGCCCTGTGTTACGGCTGCCGTTGCCGGACTTACGAACACGCCGGTGACTAGAGGCCTTCCGTCTTCAATCTCCAGGGCAACGGTACATATCTTCTCTCCGGTAAAAACAAACGCCAGATAGTGCACTCCATTCTGGAGATTGTGCAGCGTATTATTGTGTATTGTTATTGTTGTCCCGTTATCTTCCAGTGAATAATCCGTATCCTCTGTCATGCCGGTGATAGCGGTAAATTCATAATCGCTGCTGTCCACCGTGAAGGATATGGTCCTCTTATTGAGCCTATCATCCTCGGTATCGTCATACTTATCAAAGCTGGCTGTTGCAGGTGTCACAGCAGGGGTTTCCACGGCTTCAAATGTGGTGAAGTTTACCGTATAGGTTTTGTTTGTCACTTGGTCTTGTGCCGTGACTTTTATTCTCGCTGTGGCAAATCCATCCTGCAGCGTCCCAGATACCGTTTCGGTTACGGTCGCCCCGCTGCCCGCTGCCGGCCTGCCCGAGAGAACAATTTCAGTACCTTCTTCCACATCACTGTCAAGTACCACCTGATAAGTTACAGTATTCTTGTCAAAGCCGGGCACCTTTTCTTCCTCCGCTTCTCCGACCTTGTAGTTCAGCGTTTCAAGGTCGGCAGTAGACTTCGGGATATACTGCGGCACCTCAACCTCTGTGGCTTTGCTGGCGTCATATCCGGGTACCGCTGCATATCGCACCAGATATGTTCCAGCAGCAAGCCCTGTGATTTCACCGTCCTGCCCGTCAATTTCTGACGAATAACCTTCCTCGCCTGCCGCTTTATACTGATAGGTCTTTCCTTTCTTTAAGCCTTTGATTTTGCCGTCGCTGCCGTCTTCAGATGTCGGGGCTATTCCCTCCAAGCCGAGAGGCTGGCTCTGCGGGTTGTTGCTTACTATTATACCTACAGGGACATCACAAGTATGGCCTTTCCCGTCGCTAACCGTAAGAACTACGCCTGTTATGCCCCTGTTGACACCGGTGATTGTGGCTTTGCCGTCATCAATCCCTGCTATTGCTATCTTTTCATCCGGTTTCGTACTGATTCTGCTGACAGCCAGGCTGTCTCCGTCGGCATCCAAAGCTACGGTATCGGCGTCAATCCATTCTGTTTCTCCAGCCTTGATTTCAACGGCGCCAATGAAATCTTTTGCCGTGGGAGCACTTTCGAACAGCACCTTGACCGTGGTGTTTCTGTTGATGTCCTCCAGAGTGTAACTTGTATCGGTACGGGCTAGATAAATATTGTTCACTGTCCAGCCCTTTACTCCCAACTCGGGGTGGGCGGTAAAAACTATATCCGAGTACATCTGCACCTTGCCGCCGCTTTCCACAACGCCTGTCGGCGATGTATTCCCAACCCCCACCACAGCCGTAACCGTCCCGCTTCCCCCTTCGGAGCCAAAAGTAACTGTCTTGGTGGAGACGACGACATAGGTGATTTCAATCCTGTAGCTTGCAGAGAGCTCGTTAATGGTATAGGAAGGCTGGCTGCCGAGGACAGTGGGCGGAGCTGCAGGCTTTCCATCATCGTCCACCGCTGTGATTTCCCAGCTATAAATGAGCGCCGCATGAGGAGGCGTCACATCAATGGTCACCCTGGACCCTTTCTTTATCGGATCACTCGGCAAGACCATGTCCCCATCGGCACGGATGATAATAATTCCATTGTCGAAGTAAGCCACATCGGTATTAGTGATTTGTGAAGACACTTCAACCTTATGGTCCACTGCCCTGGCAAACATCACCTTCACCACGGTGTGTTCCGAAAGGGCTTCTATGGTATAGGTGTCTCCAATAAAGGTGCTGCCGTTGTCATTTTTCACTACTTCACCGTTTTTGCTCCACTGTTTCACCGTGTATTTTGTATCACCGCCAACAGCGGGAACGGCAGTGAATGTTATGGGCATCTGAGCCGCGACAGAGGTGGCCTCACCCTGCGGCAGCTCAAAGCTTCCGGCATATCTGGCGGTTAGGGTGCCCCATACCGCACCGTTCTGGCCTTCTTCAGTGTTTTCCGCGATATCAAAAGTGATGTCATAAGTGGAATAGGTGAAGCTTACATTAACAGTAACATCCCCGGACAAACTGTCGATGGTCAATGTATTGCCTGTATTACCGAGGGCGGCCTCTCCGTTTATTGTCCACCGGCTCACCCGATAGCCTAAATCTGGCTTGGCAATAAACTCCACTGTGGTCCGTTCGGATACTTTATCGCCGGACTTAATCTCATAATTACCTCCGGCGCCTATTTCAAAGGCCGTAACGCTGCCGTTGATTCCGGCAAAATAGCTTACCGTGTATTGTTCCGGGGACTGCTCGGTTACACTCAGCCTCGCATAGGCGCTTTCCGCCGACAGGGGGAATTGGTTGTTCATAAGCCGTGTTACCATGCAGCAATACTCAAAGCCGTCCATGGCCGGAGTAACACTTGATAGTGTCAGGGTTTTTTCGTTGGCACCGGGTATGGCGCTCCAGTTGTCATCCGGGCTTTGGCGCTGATACCACTGATAATACAACCGGGCAGGGGCAGCGCCCTCCGGTAGCTTAGCGTCAATACTAAAGGAAGCGTCATCTCCCGCTGCGGCTGTGGTATCCCTGGGCTGGGCCGTTATCACCGGTGGGTCGCCGGTGGCGGCGGTACTGGCTTCCAGTGTTACCGAATTGGTCTTGATACCAGTGCTGTCCAATGCGACCAGCTTATATTTATAGGTCACATTGGGGAAAACATCCGTATCTAGATAATAATTGGTGCCTGCTTCAATCGAAATATTGTCATCCAATAAAGCCCATTCTTTAAAATAATTGTCGTACCGGTACAATTCATATCTGTTCGGCTTCAGCCCATCGCTAATGTTATCCGGCACATCCCAGGCCAGGGTGATTCTGTCGGTTGTCCTCTCTTCCACGTAAAAACTGCTGGGGAGCTTTGGCAAGCCCTGCACATTGGATACAGTATAATAAAGTACCATTATGTCCTCATCGTTAAACACGGTGGTATACGAATGAAGTCTTGTGGTTAAGGAATATCCGGTGGTGGGGAAATTTGCTAAGGAAGACCCAATGGTAGTCCCGCTGAAGCTGGCTACGGCCCCGCCGGCACCGATACTGCCTCCAAAAATGATTCCCAGGACACCTCCACCGACACCTGCGCCAACACGTGATTCCATGGAGAGGGAAAAAGTAAAGGCATGCTCATCGCTTTCGGTGATTGTAAGCTCGGTACTGACGGAACCGGATCCAAATGTGGCGCTGATGCTGCTGTCAGAGGACAAAACATTTTCTGCACCTTTAAACTGGGCTACACTCTTGGGATATGTGCCAGGGTCACCCTGGGTGTGTATCCAGAAATCGCTGTCGATTTTGTCTAAACCAGATATTTCGGCAAGGTCATTGTAGCTTTCAACCGGGAAAACCATGATCTGCGGAGCGCTTGGAATCGAGACCGCCATGATGCCCCAGGTGGACGGATCGCTTTTTTTTGCATCGGGATATTTTCCCTTGTAGTGAATGCTCTCCTCATAATACCTGTAATAATAAACGTCAAGGGGCGCTGACACCATTACAACGGAGTCCTGTCCGCCATTGGTTTCATATTGAACGGTGCTTTCCCTTTCTATGGTATGACTGAATTCATAACTGGTGTTGGCGGAGATACTATTCTCCATCTCAATAGAAGCAATTTTCAGCCCTAAAACGCTTATATCCTGTTCAATACTTACATAGCCCCCCAGGCTGAATTCGGTAACACCTGTGGCAGTCTGGGAGGAGCCCGAAGACTTGCCGAGATAGGTGGAGCCGGGTTCCCAATCGGGCCACGGGTAAGCGTTGTAAATATCCTCATAATAGGGAATGGACGCGAGCACCGACAATACCTCGGGCTTGGAATAGGTGAACGCATAGTCGATATATTGTACAAAAATAGCGTCATTGTCCATATTGGGAGCGCAAACCGTGGGATAAAAATCAAACCTCTTAGGATTATTAGACGCTGCTCTGGCCATAGAACCATACTTTTTTTGCACATCCAGGGAAGTACCTGCCGCGCTCTCGTACATCAGGGCAAACTCGAAAATGCAATCAAAGGCATATGAAACAAGAAGCTGCTCTCTTCCCTCACTCTTTACGTAGTAATCGTTCTGGTCCAGGAAGCTTCCGGGAATTAACGCATTTATCGAGGAGTTGGGCGCGCTGAAGTTCTTATATGGCACTATACTGTCGTTTGCCTTGCCTTCGTCGTCATAGATGTTGAATTTTCCGGAATCCACATCATAATAATACATGCAGTTTCCAAAGAAAATCTGGTGGTTGGTCCGGCCGTTTACATACCCTGTAAGGCTCACCGACTGTAAGGGAAGAGTCCAGTTCCGCGCGTTTCTATACCGGGCGCTGCTGGCTAAGTCACGGCCCGAAGCGCTGTTATAGCTTGTATCGCCGGCTCTTGTCCAGGCCATATCCTCTTCTTCCCGAAATACAGTAAAGCCCTCAAAGTCCCCGTAGGAACCCGATTCTTGGTCGTACTTCATATATGACATGGCCAGCTCATGATAATACTCGAATTTTTCCGTCTTCCCGAATTTGTTAGTGAAGGCGTACAATGCGCCCTGGTCGTTTTTATTGACCATATAACCACCTACGACGATTTCGTTCAGCCCGTCGTTGTCTATGTCTCCCACCGTAACGCCGGCATTTCCCACAGGATGTTTCTTGTTCCCGAAAGCGATTGTCCTGCTGATTGATGAATAAGAACCATCTTGGTAATCGATTATCCTGATACTACTGTTTTGATCCACGGTCAGTACATCTCCGGTGTAAGTGTAAACTAGTTCATCAATGTTATCGTTATCCACATCGCCGGATGCCAGATGAAAGGCTGTATACTCTCTAAAGGTATCTCCATAAAGTGAGCAGTAATTTAAATCATCATATACATACTCCAGATCAAATCTGACGCCAACAGGACCGGGGCTTACCCCGAAAATATAGATATTGCCTGAGGTTTGCGAATTGCCCGATTCCCTTAACTGACCGGGCACTGCCACAGCTACCTCTTCCTTGCCATCGCCGTCATAATCGCCCGCGGTTATCTGAAGGTAGGAACTCCAGTAGTAGATGCTGTCGGGTATATAAAAGTCATGTATATCTGCTTTTGATACGGTGCGCAGCGTAGTTTTCCCCATACTTTGTCCCGTTTGAGAATTGATGCACTGCAAATTGAAATCTGCACTGTACCCTTCAACGCCAGCATTGAAATTATCTATGTCGCCATCAGGTTTACCTTCGCTGCCATTATAATTGATTTCTATATAATAACGTATTATTTCATCTACGCCGTCGCCGTTTATGTCGGCTGCTATGGTTTTGGCCGGACGGACATCGGGCTCGTCTGGAAACGTGATGTGAGCAACAGTACCGTATTTGCCGGAATTTTTATAAAACAGATCGCTTACAGGATCAGGGTAGGCATACGCACCATCATACCAGTAGATATCGCCCCTTTCTTCATCATCATGTGTTCGATAATGTCCGCCTGCACTGGCAAAGACTCTGCTGCCTACCACGGCAATTTCCAGCGGTGCTTCACCAAAGATGGTTACAGCATCGGTATTTGCACCTATCGGGTTTTCGCCGGTGGCCGCTCGTGCTTGCGAGGTTTCCGGCTGTGATGTATCAAAGCCCCATCCTTCNNGCTGTGATGTATCAAAGCCCCATCCCTTAGCTATATCCATGCTGGAGTCGTCGCTTTTATCGGCAGTGGTTCCTTCCGCGCCGGCAGCAGTTGAAAAAGGCGATAAGATAGAAATTATCAGGCACAGAGCAACAAGCAGCGATAATACTCTTTTTTTGCTTGGCTTTTTCATTCTCATCCCCTCCACAAATTCAACCAAATTCTTACATACAGACAGCCAATTTACTGTCTATCCGGTTTAATGAAGCCTTAAATGTAAATTAATTATAGAACACATTGATTTTTTTTAACCTATCCTTTGGTATAGGTCGCCCGTACTTTTTATGTCATACAAAAAACGACTGCCTGCACAATAGCAGCACAGCAGTCGTTTCTATCCACCGGACCAATAAATTGTTTCAGTCCAGCAGTCCCAACTTATTTGCTCTACTTATGGCCTCGAGCCGGGTTTTGGCGTCCAGTTTTCCAAAAAGATTAGTATTATGATATTTTACAGTACTGAGGGATATGCCTAATTCCCTTGCAATCTCAATATTGGACAGCCCGGCTGCAAGAAGCTGCAAAACCGTATTCTCCCGAGGGGTGAGCCGTTCTATTAAACGCAGGCCGGTACTACTTTCGGCTCTAATCATCCTTGTATCCATCAGAGCGTGCCCAAGCAGTTCTTCCGCATAAGCTGCTATCGCATCCTGCTTCCCCCGATAGGCAATATATGTTTTCAACAGTCTACACATGGTTGATTGCTCATCTGCAAAGCTTCTCACATATCCTTCCTTGCTTCCTGTCTCAAGGGCCTTTTCAATATAAAACATTGAACGGGCCTCATCACCCATGCCGGCAGCCGCAGCAGCGAGCAGACTAAGTATCTCAACCTTACTGTGCAGTCTGGATTTTCCTTCGGCAAAAATCAGAAGCCTTTTGAGCAGCATATCAGCATCATTCAAAAAACCCTTTGCCATCAGGACCCTTGCATACACAATGAGCTCAAATTCTTTCGCCCGGCTTATTTCATGATAAATGCCCAGTTTGCACGAAGCAAACCACCTTTCAACCTTTTCCATATCCCCAGAATCAATATGCAACCGGGTTTTAAAGGCGTTAAGCAAATAAGTCCAATGCGGCTTCCCTTGATTTTTGAGCCATGCCTCATACTTGTGCAGGACGCGCAATGCTCCGTCGATATCTCCCTGTGCCCTTTTTATGCGTGCAATGGACGCTATTGCAGGTACGAGCGCTCCGGGACATCCAACGTCAATTGCCTCATTGATGGCGGAAAGCAGGCATGGAAGCGCATCTTGAAATCTGTTGCTTTCATAATAGTACTCGCCTTCGGCCAGCGGGGCATATCCGGGATTTTTAGACAGCATTACCCTGTAATTCTCCACAAACCTGTGATAGCGAGCCAAATCTTCTCTGGCCAGACTCACCAACATACACATTGAACTTCTGTATAAATAGATATCGAACAGGTTGCAGTCCACATAGCCTGACATCTTAATCGATTTCTCTCTAACCACTTGTGATACCTGGTCAATAATCGAAACAAATGCTTCAAAGTTCCCTTGCCGTATTGCCAGATTTGCTTTTAACATATTAATGTACAATTCGTTCTCTGCGTTGAGTATCCGCTTCATTGCCTTATTTGTTTTCGCGTTCAGCCTCTCCATCTTCTTGATGAATTTCCAAGCATGGTCATATAGACCCATTTCCGTGTAATAAAATGTATAGGCTGCACTGATGGCAAAACTGTCCTCCCTTAATTTTTCAGGCAATCTTTCTACCCAGTTAAAGAGCTTTAGATAGTCCCCTGTCTTTTTGAGTTCACTTATTTGCCTGGAAATTAATTTCATGGTTTCTTCATAGCATTCGGCATTCAGGTAATAGTCGATAGCCTTGTCCGGACATCCATTATACTCACTCCATACCGCTGCTCTAAAGTTTAGTTCTTTCTTATCGATGTTGGATTCAACAAGCAATTTATCCAGAAACTCTTTGAAGATAGAGTGGTACCTGTACCAGTTGTTATTATCATCAAGGGAGATAAGGAAACCATTCTTCTTGCTGATAATAGCAAGAAGCTGACTTCCGTTCTCACCGCCTGTGACGGCATTACACAACGGTCCGCAAAGCGTATCCAATATTGAGGTTTTCATGACAAAATCCAGGTCTTCTTCTGTCCATGAACTTATTATCTCGTCCCGCAAATACCTAAAAATATGTTTACTGCGGTTTGTAAGCCCACTTATCACCTTATCCATGTCTTCCGCTTTCTCCATGGACATCGCTACTGCAACCAGGGCGGCAGCCCAGCCTTCTGTGTAGCACTCAACCTTCATAATGTCTTCACTGGAAACATGAAATCCGCGTGCTTTGTAAAACTCTGTAATTTCTTCCTGATCGAATCGAAGATTATTTGATTCCAGAGTGATTAAATCGCCTTTTATCCAGTGCGTATCCAGTTTTAAGTCCGGTTCGGTCCTGCTGATAATAATAATGTGCATCTTTGGCGGTAAGTACCTTATCAAATATGACAAGTTCTTTAGAATAAGCTCATCGGTTATATGGTGAAAATCATCCAGTACAATAATAAAATCGCAGGCTGCGTCAGACAGCCTGTCGATCATAATGTTTAAATGGATATTTGAATCTAAAAGTTCTCGTGAGAAAAAAGCATAAGAAGCGTCCGGAGCGATATCTTTATTAATGTTGTTCAAGGCAGCAAAAATGTATCGCCAAAAAACCACTGGATCATTGTCTGTCTCATCAAGGGTAACCCACGCGGAAATAATCCTGCTCTTTTCCAGCCACACATTGACTGCCGAGGTCTTACCATAACCCGCAGGTGCCGATACAATGGTAAGCTTATGTGCAAGTGCCTGGCTGAGACTCTGGTAAAGGCGGCTTCGCACAGTCAAGCGGCTGTCTGTTTCAGGCCGGCTGTACTTGGTTTTTAATAGACTCTGTCGAAACAGCGTTTCACTTTTCATTGCCGGTATTCTCCTATACAATACTTTTATGTTTGTATATGAGTCCGGTTCTTAAGTCAACTTAAATATCTGCGCCAATCGTTGTGGTAACTTTTCCCTAATCGATCTCAATATATCATGCCAGCTATCATTGTCAAGAGGGGTATCGGCATAAAGACTTCACCTGTACCCCTCCCTGTACGATCCCTTGTATTCCCGCAAAAAGGTGGGCAGGGGTGCACTAATAACAAGATTAGATTAAACATACGCTAATCCCAACAAATTATTGTTATGATGGCATACGGGTGAAAACTATCTTTTATCTTCATTAAATTTCTTCCAGGGCGGACAAAAAAATAACCTAACCGCCATTTTCTTTCTTTAAAGACCATCCCCGGTCATCTTACCATTAAACACCAATATCGTCTATACGCAGTGCTTTCCAGGGGAAATTAGGAGCCTTGGATCGATTCTCATGACAAAAGTGCCTCAATCTGCTTCTTTGATTTCTTATCCAATATTTCACCCGACAGAGCGTTCAGGATAAAGTTCTCTGCTTCATCCGTTTTCAGCTCTTTCCTTATTATGAGCAGCACGTTTAATATGTCGAGCAATATGGATTTGCGCATTGTTTCCTTGACGGCCATAAGATCAAATGAAATGAGCTTGCCGACTATCTTCTTGTTTAAGCCCGGCTTAAATGGCACCACCTTACCCAATACCTGAATGCACTGGCGTATTGTTATGGGTTTCTCATCATTCAGGAGTGTCAGGTATTCATCAATGGTTTCTTCCATCCGATTTTGTGCGTCCCATTTGGTATTCTCTGCAACAAGCATAAGCCCGATGCTTCTCTGGTATGAATTATCACTTTTGAGCTTTTCGCGGAAGGTGTCCCAAAATGGATAAACATCATCAAAAAACATCGACCTGCTCTGCAAGAGGAGGAGTGCCTGATATCTGATATTGTCGTCTTTTAAGGACAGCCATTCTACAAGCTGCGGGAGATCATCTTTAGCCAGGGCCTTTGACGCTGCTTGGATATCGCTTTTATCAATTGCCATTATGCTTTCTGTTGAAATCATCTTTATCCTCCGTTCAAGCCGAATAGACTCGCTGGAATTATTATACTATAAGCGTTACACAAATGAAGTAGTATCGCATTCGGATACCCCTGAAAGTACGCGCTTCCAGACCGTCTGGCTTTGGCTGCGCCATGGCTGTTTCCTCTGCTAAACCCATAACCGAACCGTTCTGCTGGTTCGGATTCGGCTCGCTTTCCTGCCGGCCGTCATTCTCCATTTCCGGCTGCTCCGGATAGCAGTGATTCAGGAGAACCGCCACTTTCTCCGGTACATTGTCGAAATCCACATGGTGATCCCGCTCGACAGAAACGGTGTACCAGTAGTCGTAAGGATCAAAAATTGTGCTGCCTTTATGGAACAAAGATCCGCCCTTTTCGAGGGCGGACCTTTGCCTGCAGCTTCTGGCAACCAGGCTATCATAATGGCTTTCGCCATCGTAGACCCTTTGGCTTTGCGTCCCCGGCTTTCACCGGGTTTGCCCTTTGCGTCATTTATGCAGTTTTAATTCGCAATGCACAACATCTATTTCAACAGCAGATTATACAGCACCTGAGCCATTTCTGCCCTGGTGGTTGTACTTGTCGGATTTAACTTTCCAGCATTACCGCCAATGGTTCCTGTTTTAACCAGCAGTGTCATGGCTTCTTTCGCCCATGAGTCAATCTGCCCTGCGTCGGAGAAGTGGTCGAGCGTCTTGCCGGAATCGCCCTGTGGCAGTTTCCCGATGACCTTGAGGGCGTTGTACAGC
>LSQX01212054.1_pt1 | contig 23012 bp, 14 predicted proteins | sample 654561 | NCBI WGS metagenome assembly LSQX01 (sample SAMN04489861, study PRJNA283612) | anaerobic digester metagenome | isolation source: 4 biogas reactors fed with cattle manure at either 37C or 55C with and... | place: Denmark: Kongens Lyngby | collected 2014
GATTATGCTTATTAGAAGGCTGTTGACTTGGTAAAAATGTGATGCTATAGTTTCGATAGATAAAAGCAATTTGCTATGTAGGTAGCCACATACCGCACATTTCATGAATTCGCACCTCGTTTCCTTCTCATTTTAACTGTTTAACCTCTGTCTGCTATATCTCGACTGCTATATCCTCGCCTGCTATGATCACAGACTCTATTTAGGGTGTTTATCCTATTATACCAAACCAGAATATGATATCAAATACTTCTTGGCTGCTTTTAAAGGGTTTTTTGATATTTATACCATCTATCTTGTGTTTTTCTGTAGTGCAGTTTATAATTCTCTTGTAGCGAGGAGAATAAGAATGAAAGCCAGCACAAATAGCAAGTCAAAAAACAATATATATGATGTAGCAATAATCGGCTGTGGAACCGCCGGTATCTTTGCTGGCTATGAGCTTGCCGAGCTCATGCCATCACTTAGGATAGTGATGATTGAACAGGGAAATGACATCTACAAAAGGAAATGCCCCTCAATCGAGAACCGGGATATCGATTGCACAAAGTGTAAGCGTTGCAGTATCATGAACGGCTTTGGGGGCGCAGGTGCCTTCTCCGACGGGAAGTTTAACTTCACCACTGAGTTTGGCGGATGGCTTAACGAATATATGTCAGATGCAAAGTGCATGCAGCTGTTTGAATATGTGGACAGCATAAACGTCAAATTCGGCGCATCGAATGAGCGTTTCAGCACAAAAAGCGAGAAAGCTGCTAAAATTGAAAAGACGGCACTAGAAAATGATCTGCACCTGCTGCACGCTGAGGTTAAGCACCTTGGTACAGAAAACAATCTCAATATCCTAATGCGAATGTATGAGTACATGAAGGATAAAGCGGAAATCCGCTGCAATACCCAGGTAGCAAAGATAATACCCACAGATGACATCTATAGACTGAAGCTCGCCGATGGAGCTACCATTAATTGCCGTTATCTCATTAATGCGCCGGGTCGTTCCGGGGCCGAATGGTTCTCGCAACAGTGCAAGGAGCTCATGCTCTCCCTGATCAACAATCAGGTAGATATAGGTGTTCGCATTGAGCTTCCCGCAAAGGTTTTCGAGCACATTACCGACGCAGTATATGAATCAAAGCTGAAGTACAGGACAAAGCAGTATGGGGATGTTGTACGAACATTTTGCATGAACCCCTATGGATATGTTGTTTCAGAGAATGTGGATGGAATTATCACCGTAAACGGCCACAGCTACACAGATCCAGCCCTGAGAAGCAAAAATACAAACTTTGCGCTGCTAGTCAGCAATCGGTTTACCGAGCCCTTCAACGAACCCTACCAGTATGGCAAGCGTATCGCATCACTATCAAACATGCTCGGTGGCGGCGTTTTAGTTCAGCGCTTCGGTGACCTCATCAAGGGGGTCAGGTCAAACGATCATCGTCTGAGGCAGAGCTTCACAACTCCAACATTGAATGCAACCCCCGGTGACCTCAGTCTGGTTTTGACAAAGAGGCATCTGGATAATATTATCGAAATGATTTATGCATTGGATAAAATTGCTCCCGGTACAGCTAATTATGATACGCTGCTCTACGGAGTTGAGGTGAAATTCTACAGTGCCCGTCTTCAGCTTACAAACGAGCTTGAAACAAAGCTTCCCAACATGTTCGCAATCGGCGATGGTGCAGGTATAACCCGTGGGCTTTCGCAGGCCAGTGCCAGCGGTGTTCACGTAGCGCGGGTAATTGCAGGCCGGGAATGATTCCCCGGCCAAGTTTTCACCCATCCATTAGCCATCAAGGTTGTTCACCCGCAGCTCTACAGCATATTAAGCCTTTGTTGCATACTTTTGCTCGGGCATCTTAACAAACTTCAATACAAGCAAAGCCAATACTATCGTAATAAGCAGTTCCGGCCCCAGGTATGTACCGTTATACAAAATGGAATAAACCAGCGGCGCCTGCCCTTCCGGAGCATAGCTTGCATAAAAGATTACACCCGAAGCAACGTGGCAAGCAAACCTCGCCAATATGCCTATGAAAATTCCGCCGATGTGCCCGATAGTCGATTTTTTGAAAAAGCCAGCAAGCCCTATCACGGCAAAGGCCAAGGGATAGTCTAAAAATATCGCTATCGGATGCATAGAGTAAAAGCCTCCGATTAGTAAATCCAAAATGCCAAAAACTGCTCCAACAAGCATTCCCTTTTTTCCACCCCATCTGAATGCAAACAAAAACAGGGGAACCATTCCTCCCAGTGTAACCGAACCTCCCATTGGCATTTTAAAAAGCTTTACAAACTCACTAAGTATAATTGCTAGCGCAAGTGTCATACCAGCTTCCGCCAGCATCCGTGTATTTGGTCTCTTCATATTCCCATTAACCCTCCTCAGTTTGTGCGGGGTGGATGATATCTCCAGGCATCAAGCTCTCCCGATTCCAGCCAAATTTGCTTGGTAAAAGGCTGTTAATCAAAAACCCTCCAACCAGAAACTGATTAGAGGGTTACACTATCATACCAAAAGTATACTCCCTCCGCCGGCATTATCCGTCTCAGGTTTGATGGGTCGGAACGATGCAGTTCCCTCTCAGCCAGATTTATCCAGCTCCCCAGATTTATTTATTATTTTCCAACGACCTAATCATAATACACCCTAAACTCTTTGTCAAGAAGGGAATGCAATCCTTTAATTCTGCGTAAAACGCAATAGGAATTCCTGTGTCCTCGCATTTTTGGGGCTTTCAAAAATCTCCTTCGGAGCCCCTTCCTCACAAATGACGCCTCCTGACATGAAGACAACATGGTTGCTGACATCACGTGCGAAGGCCATCTCATGCGTTACAACAATCATTGTCATGCCCTCACGCTCCCCGTGGTATCGGGTACATATTCAAATAAAGCACCAATGAATAATACATATCAATCCTTACTGCTAAGCTTATAATCGGTAATCAGCCCAAGGCGGCTGTTAAGACCGGTTTTCCTGAAAATGTTGCCGGCATGAAATTTCACCGTACTCTCTGTAATATACAGGGCGTTTGCTATCTCTGCATTTGACATTCCCTGAATAATAAGACTAAATACTTCCTGCTCCCTTGCTGACATGCCAAAGCGGCTTGCGTACTCCGTCAACCTATGTTTTTCAGCCTCCTCCGGGTTTGTAACAGAACCATACAGCTTCTGATAAAGCAGAAAGAAAAGCGCAATTACCAGCATAAACACCACACCAGAAAGCACTACGAGCGGGATGCCTGCGAATACACTAGTACCAACCGTTCCCGCCGCTTCTCCGAGCCGACCTACGAGTAGGCCGAACACTGCTAGCGCAGGTAAACCCATTTTGCTTGAAATGTCTGAGAAAACCAGGATACGGTACACAGACCAGAAACCTAAAAATAAATAGGCCAGTACCCACATGGCTGTTTCTCCTGCCGCATTATTGCCAAGCGCCAATGCCGCAAAGGGAAACGCCAGAGCTGCCAGGCAACAGATTGCTCCCCATCGACGGTTTTTATCACTGACAACTCCTGCGATAATAAGTCCAACTCCATAAAATGCTCGGGTGAACTCAATATATACGCTATTCATCGCTCCCCTGAGCGGGAAGGAGAAGCCGAGTGTGTTTTCCATCGACAGCAGAAACAGCACAGCTGCCGCAAGCCAAAGGGTTTTCTTGTTAAAGTCGCCAGGTAAACATTCGCTATCTTCCGCCGCAGGAGGCTGCGGGAGATGCCTGAGGAACAATAGCGACAGTGTCGCGAGTACAGCTATGGCAAAGAAGCTACCGCTATGCCAGAGAAATCTGCCTCCCATCGGCAGAGACAAAAGCCATGTACCTATGCTGCCGAAGGCGTAGGCTCCGCCGAACACCATCCCGCGATACTGCTGCGGAATATCCGTGGCAAGCCTTGTCAGATAACAGCCGGATAAGACACCAATCGCTATGTTGAGTAGTACACCGATGGTGATAACAATAGCTAAGGAGGGCGCAAACAGAGACACCGCAGTGCAGGCCAACAAAATCACGCTACACCAAAAAGGGATTGCCCGGCCGCCTGCAAGAGCTCTGCGTTTGGTGAATAACAGTCCTACTGTGCCGATGCCGGCCGCTTGACATACATAATATACTCCGCATACCAGCAGATTCACAGTTCCCCCATCAAGCACACCAAGCATCCGGTAAGCTTGTACAATATACGCCGTACCTGTCCATAGAAAACCGAGACCAATAAGTGCAGCAAAATACTTTTTCCCCACCTGAGTAGTGCTTTTCATCATACGCTATCTCCTGTGATTATCATGGCACCCATATATTTTTGTGCAGCAAATATATTGAACTAATTATACCACACAAATGAAATAAGTATAAAGAAAAAAGTCGAAAACTGGGGAAAAACCGTAAAGAAGCAATAGAGCCACCTATACCAAAACTATACCTCTTTTATATCCACCTGTACCCTATCTGGACTGTCTATAAAGTATATTTCCATTTATGCTGATACTGGAGGTGAGCGATATGACATCACAGAGACGATGTTTCAACTATGAGAAAAACATCGTCATAAATGCCTTGTACGATACCATCGATGCATTAGGCCTTACTCTTGACAGCTCTAACAGCATGCGTGGCACGTTGATTGTTTCCGACACAGAACATACCGGTAAAATGCGTATCTCACTCAGCTTTGACATAGCCAAGGATCAAACTCAGGTAGAGATCATTCCTGTGGGCACCGGAAATATTACTGAAGTCTGGGGTGCTGTCGTTTTGGATGAGCTCTCAGGAAAAATGAAGCATTTGCATCAGCTCGTTCAGGAAAGCATCAGGAAATCGTGAGAAAATTACTATTCAAAAAAGATATTTGAAAGGTGGAATTCTGATGAAAAAAACACAAGGCATTTTAGCCACCCTATGTATAATCTTTATCACACTGATAGCATTGACGTTTAATGTCTACGGCGCAGAGCCTTCAATGTCCAACTTCGATCAGGCGGGAAGCTACAAGCCGGGACAGTTTCCCGATATCAGCGAAAATGAATGGTTCGGCTACAATAAACAGCGTGTTGTTTGCAAGGCGTATGAGTTGGGCCTGATGCAGGGAAAAGGCGCCAGGTTTGACCCGAATGTCGGGGTTACCTTAGCTGAAGCAATTACAATGGCCGCGAGGGTAAATAACATTTATAGCGGTGGCGACTGGGTGTTTCACCAAAGCTCTCCTTGGTATTATTCCTATCTGGAATATGCAGTTCATAAAGACATAGTCGGATTTGAAACCTTTAAAGACCTTGCAAGGCCCGCCACCAGAGCGGAAATGGCCTACATATTTGCTCGTGCCCTTACCGAAGTGGAATTTACTCCAATTAACTCCATTGAGACTTTGCCTGATGTCACGACCGACACCCCTTATCAGAGCGAAATCTTTAGGCTATACAAAGCGGGTATTCTTACAGGTAACGATGCATATGGCACCTTTGGACCAAGTGATTCGATTACCCGCGCACAGGCAGCAGCTATCATAACAAGAATAGCCCTTCCCTCAGAAAGAGTATCATTCACTCCGGGAAAAAAGGATGAACCAAAAGATAAAGAAGAACCTGTGAGTAAAGAAGCGGCTAGTGTTATACCTGTCTGGAGTGAGGTTTATTCTGAGGGCATGATCGTAAAAACAAAGGATGAATTAGCTGATCTGGTCGATGCTGCATTCTATAACCTGGTTCCGGGATTTGAAATCCTGCTCGAAAATGCCGCATACGATGAATACTTTGACGACGTTGATTTTTCGGTGAGGCATTCGAATTTGGGCCACACTAGCTCGAATTATGATTATCAGACCAAGGTGTTTAGTCTGGAAATTAAGTATTTCCTGTTTCACCAAATGCAGGCTCTCATATTCAACCGGAAAGCAGTTGAACAGCATGTAACAGAGGATATGAGAAAGTATGATGCTCAAATGAATGCAATACTGGATAAAATAATTAAACCCGGCATGACTGAGAAACAAAATGTCAAGGCAGTGCATGACTATATGGTCGTTAACTACAAATATGACGAAAATTTTGAGGTAGGCTTGTACGGCACTGATACCTACGCATTTCACGGACTTTTAAATAACGGAACCGGGGTCTGCCAGGCATACGCGGAATTGTTCTACCTGTTTATGTCCTACATAGATATCGAATGCATCTTTGTGGGAGGCTGGGCAAAAGGCGCATCGGGCGAATACGGACTTCATGCATGGAATGTTGTCTATGCTGACGATGGCTACTATCATGTTGATGTGACCTTTGATGACCCGCTGCCTGACTCAGGCAGCAAAATCTCGTATGATTATTTCCTGAAAACAGATGATGAAATGGCAATAGATCATGATTGGTGATGCGCGATATCCGCTGTACAAGTCTTGTAAGTTGGTTGAATGTGGTGCTGTCACCCAGATACTATGAATAATAGTGCTGTTAAAATTGGAAGGAGTGGAGCAGTAAATGAAAAGAGTTAAATTGTGTGTGCTTGTCTTTTGCGTTGTATTGTTCGTGGCGCTGATACCTTCTGTGGTATCTGCGGAGGTGGTAACGGGTACCGATTCCGATATCGAAGGAGAGGTGACAAGGGAAAAGGCGACCTATATCGATTCCGATATCGAAGGAGAGGTGACATGGGAGGAGGGAATCTATTATATTTGCAAGACAGCTGGTAATCGTCAGCCAAAAGTGATACAAGGCTCTACGCTGACTATTGCCAGCGGCTCAAAGGTGTATTTTGGTAATCGTGTAAATGTGCCCATACAAAGTACCGGCAAATTTCCTTATTCTAATCTTGAAGTAAACGGCACCTTGAATGCAGAAGGTGTTACTTTTAGCACCGTGCCCGATGGCGAGGGGGAAACTGCATGGAAGGACGCAGGATGGCAAGGCATAATTGTCAAGTCCCTGGATTCGACAAATACTGCCGGTGCTTCATTTACTGGCTGTGCATTCACAAACAGCAAAGGTGAAGGTACTTTGCGTGGTGTAGATACCAACGAGGGCGGTGACGGTCAGACTATAAATATCACGGTGAATAACTGCACATTTGAAGATCCTATAGGTGTTGGAAGCGAGTTTGCTGCTGCAATCTCTTACAAAAACGGGTACCACCTTGCAGGGGCAGGAACTCTTAATGTCTCAGATACAACTATTACAGACTATAACCGCGGTATTATAGTGCAGCTTAACCAGCGGGACGATATCGATATAAGCATTGATGGCTGTACATTCAACAATATTGCAAAAGAGCCCGTAAGACTTGAAAGTGGCAGGTCGGCTGTTTTACAGAACTGTACATTTAATGGCATCAAGAGCGGAATGGAACGTATAGTTGAAATCTTTTACTCACAAAATGAGAGAAGCTCAGCAGATCAAACGGTGACAATCAGTGGCAATACATTTAACGGGGACGGAACAACTGACAAATATCCAATTGTAATCGGAGCAAATGCCAAAATAAACGAGAATATTGATGGCGTCCCCAGCACTTTTAGCAGGACTTATCCCAAAGCTTACCGGTATATTAGATTCAATGGAGGTATCGGAAGCATAAGTACAACAAACCCCTCTGTTGAACATGCAATTTGGGGCCACGCAGGCACCCCGTATCTGATGACTAACAGTGTGAAGGTCTTCGGAAATGGGGCTAAAGATGATGGCATCCACAGCTCTCTTGAAATAAAACCCGGTGTCACAGTAAACTTAGATTTAGGGGTAAATCTTTCGGTAATAGGAGCATTAGCAGCTGAGGGAAAAGCAGACAAACACATTACCTTCCGGAAAAAGCCAGGTGCTGATTGGTGCTTTGGACTTGAAGCCGGCGGTTCTCTTGAGGGTCCCGTCAGCTTAAAATACTGCGATTTTATGGGCCTGAATTACGGCATTATTAAGATGCCAAGTACAGCTGCGACACCTCCCATTGAGATTGAAAACTGTACAATCCTAAGTGACACTGATGCGCAGGATAATCTTTTTACCGATGTGAGTGAGAAGGACTGGTTCTATAACGCGGTAAGTTTCGCCTATGAAAATGGTTTAATGACAGGCACCGGCGATAAGACCTTCAGTCCGGCGGCTAGCACCTCCCGGAGCATGATAGTTACAATCCTCTGGAGGCTGGAGGGCGAGCCGGATCCGGCAAATCCGGGAACCTTTGCCGACGTTGCGGAGGGCAAATGGTATTCCAAGGCAGTGGCGTGGGCCGCCGGGAATGGCATTGTAGATGGCTACTCTGCGGATAAATTCGGGCCGGAAGACATTATTACCCATGAGCAGATGGTAAAGATACTTTACTCTTATGCGGATTACAAGAAATACAATGTAAGCGCCCGCGGCGATCTCTCCGCCTTCACCGACAGCCCCTCCGGCTGGGCGCTGGAATATATGCAGTGGGCAGTTGCCGAGGGTTTACTTCAGGGCAATGGCAATGACCTTCTTGGCCCGCGGGGTAACACAACGCGCAGCGAATGTGCAGTCATTTTACAGAGATTTATCGAGAATTATAACATGTAGCATAACAAGGTTACATAATGTTCATCACCTTACAAGGTGCCCGGAAACTCAGGTAGAGATCTATCCTGTGGACTCCGGAATAAACATTACCGAAGTCTGTGCTAATATTGTTTTGGATGAACTCTCGGGAAGAATGGAGTATTTGCACCAATTCGTTGGTGAAAGTAGCAAGGGGTTATATGAACGAAGCACTAAGATATGAGAGGAGGAGTTAAATGAAAAAAACACAGCGTATTTTTTTAGCAGTCCTATGTATAGTCTTTGTCACAATAACAGCATTGACGATTAATTCCTATGCCACAGAGCCTTCAATGGCCAACCTTGCTAAAGTGCAAAGCTATAAACCGGGGCAGTTTCCCGATATCACTGAAAATGAATGGTTCGGCTATAACAAGCAGCGTGTTGTTTGCAAGGCGTATGAGTTGGGCCTGATGCAGGGAAAAGGAGCAAATTTTGACCCAAATGTCGGAGTAACCTTAGCTGAAGCAATAACAATAGCCGCAAGAGTAAACAATATTTATAACGGCGGCGGCTGGGAGTTTCACCAGAGCTCCCCATGGTATTATGCGCATCTGGAATATGCCGTTTATAAGGGAATAGTCCAGTTTGACACCTTTGAAGACCTGACAAGGCCCGCCACCAGAGCTGAAATGGCCTACATATTTGCACGTGCTCTTCCTGAAGATGAATTTACCGCTATTAATAAAATAGATGCCTTGCCTGATGTTAATACCGGTACACCCTACTATAGCGAAATCCTTAGGCTTTACAAATCGGGTATTCTTACCGGTAACGATGCATATGGCACTTTTGGCCCAAATGAAACGATTTCCCGATCGCAGGCGGCAGCTATTATAACGAGAATAGCTATTCCCTCAGAACGAATACCATTCACTCCTGCTAAAAAAAATGGAGCAAAAGATAAGGTGGAGAGCATAAAGCTCAACATTCAGAAAGCCCCAGAGGTCAGTCTTGATTTAAAGCCATATGATGGCGGCCATTTTAGCATGGATTTACCGAAAGGATGGAAGCTGGAAACGGTGGGCGAATATGAGAATTTCGGTTTCCGGGCCTATGATCCCAACAATCCCGCAAGACAAATATTCTTCTATGGAAATATGAAGTATTTTTTAAAGAGTGATGCAGGCAAGAAGGCATGGGAAACCTACCTCGCATACGGGGGTTATGGCGATGCCCAGGTATACGCTGATGCTTATGTTCTTTCTCCGGCCACAACAGAGCAATTCTTTTACACCTTTAATGATTATACCTCATATGCCAGGAAATACGGTGTGGTACATAACTTTGCTGCTTTAAATGATCTGGAAATAGTAGAGAGTACGCCGCGTAATTCGCCAATTGCTTCTAACTGCGTGGACGATTCGATTGTCAGAGCACTTTTTACACAAAATGATACACCCTGTGAAGGGCTTTTTGCGGCCGGGGTAGCAAATGCAATGACATCCTATATGTATAATACTGATGCCGGGTATTATGTCGTTTATTATATTACAGGAATCTCAGCACCGGCTGATGAGTTTTATTCGCTTCAGAACACGCTTTCACAATCTCTATCGAGCTTCAGTTATTCTCAAAGTTATATCGATCAGGGAGTTAAGAGGATTGATGAAGGAACTAAGCTGGCATTGGAAATCGGCAAGATGCTCTCACAAGCGTCAGATTCATACAATCAGGCATGGCATGACCGTCAGCGTCCAATTGATGCATTATCACAAAAACGAAGCGATTCCAGGCTTGGCTATGACCGGCTCTATGATACCGAGACCGGGGAAACATATCGTGCAGAGCTTGGCTTTTATGATGATTATAACATTAATCGGGAGGACTACTCAAACCGGAATCTACAGCTAGTACCTGACGATGGCTATAGTCTCTATGAGAAGAGGATATCGGGATATATCAGCAAGTAATTACGAATTTGTAATCAGTGAGAAAAGACATTATGAAAGGCGGAGTTTCAATGAAAAAAAATATGCGAATTATAGCAGCCCTATGTATAGTCTTTATCACACTTACAACATTAACGTATAATGTCTACGGCGCAGAGCCTTCAATGTCCAACTTTGAAAAGACGCAAATCTACAAGCTGGGACAATTTTCAGATATCACTGAAAATGAATGGTTCGGCTATAATAAGCAGTGTGTTGTTTGCAAGGCGTATGAATTGGGCCTGATGCAGGGAAAAGGAGCTAATTTTGACCCGAATGTCGGAGTAACCTTAGCTGAAGCTGTTACAATGGCAGCTAGATTAAATAATATCTATAGCGGTAGCGATTGGATATTTAACGAGAGCTCCCCATGGTATTATGCACATCTCGAATATGCAATATATAAAGAAATAGTTCAGGTTGACACTTTTGAAGATCTGACAAGACCGGCCACCAGAGCGGAAATGGCTTACATATTTGCCCGTGCCCTTCCCGAAGGTGAATTTGCCGCTATTAATAAAATAGAAGCTCTGCCTGATGTCAATGCCGGTACACCTTATCAGAGTGAAATCTTTATGTTGTACAAAGCCGGTATTCTTACAGGCAATGACGCCTATGGAACTTTTGGACCAAATGAGACGATTACACGAGCACAGGCGGCAGCTATCATAACGAGAATAGCTATTCCCCCGGAAAGGATAGAATTCACTGTCACGCCGGAGAAAGAAGAAGAACCCGCGAAAACAGAAGATCCGGCGAGTGAAGAGCCTGTAAGCGCTATACCTGTCTGGAGCAAGGTTTATACTCAGTGGATGAGGGTGGAAACCCGGGATGAACTGTACAAGTTGATCGATGCCGCATACATGAACCTGGTCCCGCAGTTTGAGGTCATGCTCGAAAATGATGTGTTTGATGCATACGAAAACGATGTTGATTTCTTTGCACAGCATTCAGAATATGGCAACACTAACTCGAATTATCATTATCAAACAAAACAATTTAGTTTTAAATTAGAATATTCCCTGTTCCACCAAATGCAGGCGTTCATATTCAATCGAAAAGCAGTTGAACAATATGTGCAGGACGAGATTATTGATTATGATGCTCAAATGAGCGCCATATTGGCTAAAATTATAACTCCGGGCATGACCGACCGGCAGAAGGTCAAGGCTGTGCACGACTATATGGTTGTCAACTACAAGTATGACGTGGATTTTGAGTCAGGCCTGTATGGCAAGGATACCTATGCTTTTTACGGGCTTTTGAAAAACGGCACCGGTGTTTGCCAGGCATATGCCGAATTGTTCTACATGTTTATGGGCTATTTAGATATAGAATGCTACTATTTAGGCGGCTGGGCAAAGGGCACATCGGGCAAGTATGAATCTCATGCATGGAATGTTGTTTATATTGACAACGGCTTCTACCATGTTGATGTAACCTTTGACGACCCTGTACCTGACGCAGGCAGTAAAATCTCCTATAAATATTTTCTGATAACAACCAAGGAAATGTCAAAAGATCATGGTTGGTGATGCGAGATATCTGGCGCATAAGATGGTGACTGAAACATTGAAGGGGGAAGATGAAATAATGGCAAAGCTGAAGAAAATGGATCGAGCAGATGGAAAGAAGCATATTAAGTTGTTAGTGTTTGTCCTGTGTGTCGCTATTCTTATAACACTGCTGCCCACGGTGGCACTGGCGACAGAACCTACGCAGGCGGCGGACGCTGTCATAGACGTTTCGACAGTTACAGAGCTGAGGACAGCACTGGAAAATGATGCTGGCGCTCATATCAGGCTGACAAATAATATCACCTTCACCAGGGCAAACGCAGCCGACAGGGATATCGGCGTTTATTTAGGCGAGGGCTGCTATACCATTGATTTGAACGGCTTTACAATAAAATATCATTACATGACGGGCGGCGAGTTCACTGATCAAGGCTCACCGCTGGGAAACGCTAAGGCCAAGCTGCTCGTTATTAGCGGCCCCGGTTCGCTTATCGGAGGCAGTCATGGTTTAGAGCAACTCGACCAGTTCGGCACTTTAATCGTCAATGGCGGCACGTTCAAGGGGGTCATGGGCTTCGGCATCCGCATGACCGGCGGCATCACTTATATGAACGGAGGGACCGTGACAGGCAATTTTGGTGGAATTGAACACGGGGACGGTATTGTCATACTGAACGGCGGAAACGTGAAAAGCGTGGTTCATAAGCCTAGAGGCAGCATAACGCCGAAAAAATACGGTTTGATCAAGGACAGCGTATTTACCGGCAACACTGTTCTTGAGGATATTATTCTGCTTGTCCCCGATCTCACCATAAAAACGGGATCGTCCATTAAGTTGATACGCGGCGGAGGACTTGTCGTCAAGAACAGCTTTGTCAACAATGGCACGTTCACCTATGAATCGGGACTGAAATCCATAGGCGGCAAGGCAGTGATAAGCAAGGATTTTCAGGTTACTATCAGTCAGGACATGACCTTTAGTTCTTTGAGTTTACAGGAGCGTGCGCGGCTGATCATAGAAAACGGAGCGACTGTGACTGTCAGCGACAGCTTTATCACGGAGGGGGGCTGCACAATTATGGCAGGAAACGGGACACTCAGGCTTTTGGGCAGCATTGACCATAGTGGGTATGCCGAGGGCGTGCCGGAGCTTGAGACGCTACAGTACGGCAATGGCGGAGGAGGTCCGGGGCCGGGGCCGGAGCATCGTGATTTTATTATGGAGACCACTGCTGCCGAGAAGCTCAAGGCACTGGGACTATTTCAAGGTGTCGGCACCAACCAAGACGGCAGCACTAACTTTGACCTTGCTCGCAAACCCTCGCGCACAGAGGCGCTGGTCATGCTCATACGTCTGCTCGGCAAGGATAACGAGGCCACATCCGGAAGCTGGGCCCATCCCTTCACCGATGTTCCTAAGTGGGCGGACAATTATGTTGGATATGCCTATGGAAACAAGCTCACAAACGGCATCTCCGCCACTGAGTTCGGCACAGGGACAGCCTCCTATCAGATGTATCTGACCTTCGTTTTGCGCGCCCTTGGTTACTCGGATAAGGGAGGCCTTGATTTTACATGGGACATGCCTGATGATCTTGCACTCTCTATAGGCATCATGGCTCAGGGGATACACCATGAAAATTTCCTCCGCGCCGACGTGGTGCTGGTTTCCGAAGCCGCATTGAATGCAATGCTCAAGGATGACAGTAATACGCTGCTTGATAAGCTGATTGAAGATGGTGCTGTCACACAGACACCATAGGTCATAGCTTCGTTAAATATATAAAGAGGGGTGAGACTGAAATGAGTAAACTATTTAAGAATTCGACGGCCTTGATTATTGCGATAAGTTTGTTTTTACAGCTATTTCCAATACAGGTGGAAGCGGCTGGTTATAATACTTCTGAAAAGTACTTTGAAGCCACAGGTGGAAAGGTTTATTACACCCTAGACGATGAATCTGCCACCATAGTCGGCTGCGATGACAGTGTCACTGCTGTGGTGATTCCTGTGACTCTTGAGGGAAAGCCGGTGACGGCGATCGGCGAAATGGCCTTTGCTCAGCCGCCGGCCCATACACCTGACAATCCATGTCTTCTTGAAAGCATTTGCTTCGGGGATGGATCCCAAGTGACCAGTATCGGTAAACAAGCTTTTTATGGTTGTCAGTCTCTAGTGAATGTAACGTTGCCGGAGTCCTTACTTTCTATAGAAGAGCGGGCCTTTGGATGTTGTTATGTCCTTACATCCATCACTATCCCAGAATCCCTGACCTCCATCGGGGACGGAGCATTTAGCTATTGTTACAAACTTGCGACTGTGACTATTTCTGAGGATTCTTCTCTGACATCCATTGGTGAAGAAGCCTTTTATGTTTGTAACGCTTTAGAATCCATTGCATTACCGGCGTTATTGGAGTCGATGGGGTATGCTTCTTTTAAATACTGTATTGAGCTCGAAAGTGTGGATATGACTAATCTTACGCTGCTTAAGAATATACCCGCTGAAGCTTTCAATGGGTGCAGTGAGCTGACAGAGGTGACAATCCCCACTTGTGTAGAAACGATTGGAGGCGGAGCATTCTCTGACTGTACTAAGCTTGGCACAGTGACACTGCAAGAAGGCTTGACTTCTATAGACAACGCAGCTTTTTCTCGAACTGCTATTGAGAGCATTGTCCTGCCGGACAGTCTAACTAACATTGGATGGAATGCATTCGCAAGGTGTGAAAAACTCCAAACAGTCGATTGGCCGAATAACAGCGGTTTTACAGAGGTCACTGGTTTTAATGAATGCACGGCGCTAACAGATGACTTCATTGAGACTCTTCCGAGCTCTGTTAATAGAATTGGAGAAGATGCCTTTTATAACTGCACTTTTACAGATGTCACAATCCCTGCACATATAGAAAGTGTTGGTGAATATGCGTTTGGCGGTATTATTGCCAGCAGCGAACAGCCTTTAGTGCTCAGGTTTGTAAATCCCGACATCTCTTTTAGGGATGAGCACGGCGATTTAGAGCGTATATGCGGCAGCACCTATTACGCAGATTTATATGGTGCGGCCGGCTCCGATGTGGAGGACTATGTCGACACCTATAATGGGGTACAGTATTCACAGTATGGTTATTATACCTACAGATTTTTCCTGATTACTGATGTGCCGCAATCCCACACAGTATCCATCGCCGTTCCGGATACTGCTGCGGTGGAAATCGCCCGAAATGGCGTAACGGTGGAAACAACAGAAACATCAGCAGAGGGAACTAAGACCTTCGATGCCACGGTTTTGGAGGGAGCTGACATAACCGTAAAGGTTAGTCTGGAAAATCATTACGACAAGCATTTTATTAAAAAAGCAGCAGCTTTCACCGGTGACTGGGGTATTGGCACTCTTACAAGCTCCGATTTTGATGCTGTTCCTGTAGATGGGCGCATGTACGCAGAGCTATCTCGCTCTGACACTGGCCTCCTGCTCGGCAGCTTTGATGGCTTGACATTTACATTAAAAAATGGTGCCACCACGCTTAAGGAAGGTGCCGAAAAGGATTATACCATTCAGTATCCCAACATCATAGTAGCTGATGGCATTAATAGTGACGCACAGCTAACTTTTACTGTCACGCCGGACGATTCTATGAAGCTGTCCCCAGCAACAACGACCGGAACCAAGCGCGGCGGCAAGTTTATACTGGAGCTTCCAGCATGGGGCAAGGTTTTTGTAACAACCACCAGCAGCTTTGCAGGAGATAATAATGTGCTCTTTTTTGACAACGCAGGTAAGCTTATAGAGAACGGTGTGACAGATGTGGCCAGCTACAGCTCCGGTCCATTGAAATCGGGAAGCTACACCGTGGTGGCATTTAATGCTAACAATCGTCTTAATGCGGTCTCCACTCTGGCTTCGCTGGGGGAAATTGGGCTGACTGAAAACAAAGATTATGTAAAAAGTAGTATCATAGTTGCAGATAAAACGACCACACAGATATCTCTCACTGTTCCCCTACTGAATCTAAGTACATCAGAAAGTATAACGAACTCAGATGGCTGTTACGTAACGGTGGAAAAAAGCAGTGTCATTTGTGGCCAGCCTTTCAATGTGAGAGTGTTCTACTCGTTAAAGGAACAACCTGAGGAGGGCGCGACAATCACAGTCACACTTCCTAAGGATGCATCGGTTACAAATGTAAGTGACGAGCTTTCCATCCTGCCGGGAGTTACTCCAAGCGATAACAAGCTGACTATAACAACAACCAAGCAAAAGGGCGTTTTATATATCTTCGGTGTTTCGGTTCCTATTGAAAATGCGGGAACAAACAATATCTGTGCATCAATAAGGGTTGGTGGGCTTACCGCTCCCCTTGGCAGTGCATCCTTTGATGCCATTCCTTTGAAGATGGAAGTTCCGGAAGAATGGCTTTCACAATTAGGTGGCAGTGTCACAGTTTATAGTGAGCCTAATACAGATGTATCTCTTTATGTGGGAAGCAACCCCGCACCTGTAGCTGGCAGAACCAATGCTGCCGGTCGGACAGTCATCAATTATACTCTGCCGGAAGACACAATAGCCGGTCAGGCGTTTAGCCTTCGTTCACAGGTAACGACTCATAAGGTTGACGACAAGGTGATTTACAGCCTCGGAGACACAACTCTTATGGAGTTGTCCTTTGTTCATGCCGGGAGGCAATATTATGTGGTGGCGAACGGGCAGACCTCTCACACTTATTACACCTATGTAGCCACCGGCGATGAGGTCAATAAGTACTGGTCTTTCAGCGCCAAGTTTGAAAGCTCAGACATGAAGGATAATAATGTAACACTACTCATCAGCATGATGGACGGCAGTGTGCGCACTGAGCCAATGACATTGATTCGCACAAAGGATTTGGGAGGGGGCAAAAAAGAATACCAATACGCTGCAGAGGTCTTCATTGAACAGGCAGGAAACCATATATTCAGTCCATCCCTTGTGCCTAATGGGTTTGGCATTGAATACGACTTTGATGCCGTGGAATTCGAGCTTGATGTGGTGTATGTCACAAGCCGAGCTCAGGAAAAAACGGATGAAAGGAATAGGATAACTGAGGAAGGGCGTGGCGAAGATACAACCGATCTTAGCGACCTAATTTTTAATAAGGAGTACATTGTATCCGATGAGGATTGGTTTGGAACTGTTCCTTCAGATGGACAACAAGTTATTTATGAGGCTGAGAAAGCCGTAGAGGGTACGTTGGAAGCGATTTCGGATGTTTTTGGATTACCTAAGGATATTACCGAGTATGACGGATGGACTGATGTGTTCGGCGACATGGGAGCAGAGTATTCAGATTATTCGTCAGCAGACCCGTCACAGTTGGCGAGTGACGGCTACACAGTTTCTGATGATGGCAGCCTGGCCGTTAAAATGAAAACCGAAACACAGCCTGATGGCAGCTTAAGCGAGACAGGATTCTCAGTTGTCGATGTCACTGCCGGCAAGGCTATGGATGTTAATTATAGTATCGATGCCTGGGAAAATGCATCCTATACCGGTTTTGGATTGTCCATAAACGGGCTTGATTCAGCAACGGAAAGGTTCGGTAAATGGGTGCTGGATAATCCCCTCGGATCATCTGCAGATGAAGTCGCAAAGGCAGCAGGCAATATAAAGAAATTAAATACTGCAGTAAAAGTCGTAGGGCCGGTTGTGAGCGGACTTGTTGCTGCGAAAAACTCTTATGATTATATAGACGCCGTTGTTGCCACTGAGGAGATGAAGGGTTACGTTGAAAACCTGAAAATATACGAAAATTACTATAAGCAAAATGGCAATGATCCCTGTTGGATGGCTGTTTTGGAAGAGCTGCGCATTGCCAAAATGCTGCTTGGTTATCTTGAAGGACAGCAACGTAATACTGCGTCTGATTCTGTGGTTGGAGCGATTTCTACAGTTGGAACTGTTATCGGCTATTTTACCGGTGGTACCGGTGCTGCAGTTGTAAGCGGAGCGAGTACGCTATATGACACCGGCTCTGCAGCTATTACCTTGCAGCGATCGAGAGTTATCGAAGATTTGAAAAGACAGCTTAACAGAGCTCATCAGGATCGTATGAATGAGTGTGGAAACCTGAAGTCCAAAAACTCCAGGATGCGCACTCTCAAACCCAAGCTCGACCCATCGGGAATAGTGTATGAGGCTCTTGAAACTAATCCGCTGACAGGCGTTACGGCGACTATCTATACAGCGGACGATGTGAACGGAACCAACGCTGCACCATGGACTGATGCTTCGGCCTATGACGAGGTAAACCCACAGACAACCGGCGCGGACGGGGCTTACGCCTGGGATGTGCCGCCAGGATGGTGGCAGGTACGCTTTACCAAGGCTGGGTACACTCCGGCACAAACTGTCTGGATGCAGGTTCCACCACCAAGGATGAACCTTGTCACACCTATGTTATCTACTTCTGCTCCAACAGTATTATCGGCCAATGCATATTCTGACTATATTGAGCTTGTTTTCAGCCAGTATATGGACACTACCGCCGATTTGACACTACCGGACGGTATGACCGGCACCTGGCAAAGTGTTGAGGAGTCATTATCTAAAGTTTTGAAAATTGAGAAGGATGGCGGTTTTGAAGGTACTGTCTCATTCACTCTTACCGGCGCAAAGAATTATGCCGGAACTGGATTGGGAGTTTACAATAGCGGCAATCTTACTGTCTCCACCCGTCCGGCCGAAATACTCCTCAACTACGAAACGACAATACCTATGAAAGCCGGTGAGACTCCCAACGTAACTGTGCGTGTTAAGGATGCAGACGGCAACCATATGTCAGGCGTCACTGTCGATGCGGTTATTGCAAACACACTGCTTGCTGATATCGATCTAAGCACTGTAACAGATAATGACGGTAAGGCTGTGTTTAATGCTGAAGCCCTTCTGCCGGGATTAACAACAGCCACCTTCACAGTGAGAGGAACATCTGTAAGTAAAACTGCTTCTGTTCGTGTGACTGTTGATGCAAACCGGCCAGCTCGGCCCACGGCACTGGTAGGCGGGACAAGCATTACAGCTGCTTCTCCAAAGGAAAACTATGTTACTGTTCAGCCCGGAGCAAATCTGACGCTAAGTGCAGAGCCTGATGTGGCTATATTCTATACCACTGACGATACCTGTCCCTGTCAGAACAGCAGCAGCCGCCGGATATACACCGCCCCAATTACGCTCAATGCAAATGTAAAATATCGTATTGCGGCGTATATTGATGGCAAAGCCTATAGCGAACGCTTAAACATTACCGTTACGGTATCAAGTGGCGATAATCCACCTCCACCTCCGCCTGCTTTTGTGCCAATAGTAATTCCAAATCCCGCCATCACTATAGGCAGCGGTGAAAGTTACAGCTTCTCCAACCTTGAAAAGCTTGTCTCAGAGAACAAGTCACTGACTGTGGAAAACAGTGAGGGCGCGAAGCTTGTGTTCGACACTGATGCATTAAAAGGCATCATGAGTCAAACAAGCGGCAGCATCAAGGTTGAACTCTCAGACGTGTCGGATGAGTATCAGGAGACTTATCCCGACAAGCTGGTGTTCTCATTGACAGTAACTTCCGGTGACAAGGCTATCAGCAATTTCGGCGGTTCTGTCACAGTATCTCTGCCTTATGAACTGAAGGAGGGCGAAAAGCCGGAGAATGTGAAGGTCTGGTATCTGGCGGCTGACGGCTCTATGACAGAAATACCCTGTACCTATGATCCGACGACTAAAAAGGTAAGCTTTATCGTCACTCACTTTTCATTGTACATAGTAGGCATCGATTCTGCTCAGCTTAATCCTTTCACCGATGTGAATGAGGACGACTGGTTCTACAACGCGGTGAGCTTTTTTTACGAAAACGGCTTAATGACGGGCACAGGCGATATGACCTTCAGCCCGTCGGCTAATACCTCTCGAGGAATGATAGTTACCATTCTCTGGCGGCTTGAAAATAAGCCGAATTCAGAAAAGCCCACGACCTTCACAGATGTTGCCGAGGGTAAATGGTATTACGATGCCGTGGCATGGGCTGCGGAAAAAGGCATTGTTGATGGTTACTCTAAAGATAAATTTGGGCCAGAGGACTGCATCACCCGCGAGCAGATGTCCAAGATACTTTGCTCATATGCGGCTTACAAGAGCTACGATGTAAGTGCCCGCGGCGATCTGTCCGTATTCATCGACAGCCCATCAGGCTGGGCGTTGGAATATATGCAGTGGGCAGTTGCAGAAGGCCTGTTGCAGGGCAAAGGAAATAATCTTCTTGACCCGCGAGGTAACACAAAGCGCAGCGAATGTGCAGCCATTTTACAAAGATTTATAGAAAAACACACTCTGTAGTCATTCCTGGCATGCATTGATTGAAGCAATTAGAGCCACAGCCCTTCTGTTTAGTAGGGTTGTGGCTTTTTTAGGCTTTATAGCAATTATTGAGGTAGACCGCAATAAGAATTAAAGATTGATTTTTTGGTTCTATAATAAGGTTCATGAATATCAAAGAGGTTAAGGCAAGCATATTTTCCCTGCAAGCGTATGCTTGTTTGAATTACTGAAAAATGGGCAGAGACTAGCTTCCGCCAAAAAGCCTTGAACGATGTTTCTCCAAAAACAGCATCAGTGGGTAGCCCAGCCCATAGCAGGCAACAATCTCACCTAATGCAACAGTGCCCATTGTAACAAGCAGCGGCGCATTAATCGAGAGGTTTAGTACAAAGGCCACAAATACTGCATTAAAAATCACAGGTGGCAGAGGCGCCAATAGCTTCGACGGCATCTTATTGGTAAGATATGCTGCAACGAGTGTGGCAAGGCTGCCAAATACAATATCATAAATACCGGCACCTACAAAAATATTAGCAGTAAGGCAGCCAATAAACAAACCTGGTATTGCTGCTGGTGTAAAAAAGGCAAGAACCGTAAGTGCTTCGGCAACTCGTATCTGAATCTGCCCCGAGCCCCCGGGAATCAGAATGGTAAATGTCGCATACATGCCCGCAATAACAGCCGCTTCAGCAATAAACCTGCTGTGCCGGCTGATTTTTCTCTCTCCCTTTTCCTCTCTGTTCTGTTTTACATCTTCCTTGTTCATTTTCTCCACCTTTACCACATCACTATCTGTATTCATTTTCCGCATGTCCATGCTCCCCCTTCCCACCATCCACTCCGCTAAGTGTGTCCCTTTTCCATGGAAAGCATCCCATCAAAAAAGGGGCTATCCGCCCCTATAAATCAAACTATGCAAATCAATTTGCACCGCATAAATGCAGTTTCTATGCACCTTTGCGGCTGATCCTTAGTTTTGTTTATAGACAGGATGGTTACGAACTGTCTTATTATTTTTGTTTTACTGCATTATGCCGTTACTCATTATAGCAAAAATAATACCCTACCACAAGCTTTTTGAAGTGTGACATGGGACAGGGGGACAGGTACCCTGTCCCGCCTAACTTTATTCCCCAAAATCCATTACCCTGATTGCCATAGTCGGACAAACCTTTGTGCACTCTGCACAGTTGGTACACTTGTCGTAGTCAATCTTCGCCAGAGTGCCATCCATATGGATTGCGTCGTGTTCACAGGCCTTGATACAGCGCATACAGCCGATGCAACCAACCTGACAATTTCTTTTGGTGACGGCTCCCTTATCCCTTGATTTGCACATGACGGAGTATTTCTTTGTCTTATCTATCAATTCAATCAAGCCCTTGGGGCAGGCAAGCACACACATCCCGCAGGCTCTGCAACGATCCTCTATAACCCTTGCAATACCGCCTGTAATCGTGATTGCATCAAACTGGCATGCAGCCACACAGTCACCATGCCCGAGGCATCCGTATGAACAGGCCTTGTGACCGCTAAAAAGCTGAGAAGCCGCAACACAGCTGTTTATTCCCTGGTAATCGTATTTCTCATTGCTCACACTTGAACGCCCATTACACAAAACTCTGGCAGCCGTTCTCTTTATTTTCCCGGGCTCAACACCCAGAATCGCAGCAATCTGCTGGGCAACGTCATTTCCGCCTACCGGGCAGCTGTTTGTTTCCGCATGTCCCTCTACCACTGCAGCTGCATAGCCATCACAGCCGGTAAATCCACAAGCACCGCAGTTTGCTCCGGGCAGAGCCTCACGCACCCGGACCACTCTTTCGTCAACCTCTACTTCAAATACCTTTGCCGCATAGGACAGGCCTACCCCAAAAATCAACCCGAGGCCGCTGACTATTGCTACGGCTATTAATATGTTAAGCATATATCATCCCTCCGGACCTTCATTTAAGCAAACCCTGGAAACCCAAAAACGCCAATGAAACCAATGATGCCGAAATCAAAGAAATCGGAAATCCTTCAAGGCATTTGGGAACCTCTGCCGTTTCCAACCGTTCTCTTATACCTGCAAATAGTACAATTGCCAGTGTAAAGCCTACCCCTGAAAATATACCATTCAATACAGAAATAAGGAAATTGTGACTGGCCTCAATGTTCAATATGCAAACGCCGAGAACGGCACAGTTTGTCGTAATGAGCGGAAGATAAATGCCCAGTGCCTTATACAGTGCCTGGCTGGTCTTTTGCAGCACCATTTCCACCAGCTGCACCAGGGCTGCAATAGGATTATCTCCAAAAGCTGAAGATTTAATACCTGCATTTAAACAGGCAATTTTTAAACTTTTATTAAAAGAAGGTAAAATCTCCAATGCAGTTATAGAAAACATGAATAGCTGGATCCATGATGGATTTCATGTTTATTGTGGTAAAGCCATATATTCATGGGATAATGAAGGTCTTGAACGGCTTGGACAATATATTGTCAGGGCACCTTTGTCTCAGGAAAGAATGACATATATTCCTGAGCATCAAACAAATGACGGTAAAGCTAGAGTTATATATAAAGGCAAGACCAGCAAAAAAACTCAGGATTTTTCTGCACTGAACTGTCTTGCTCGGCTCATTACCCATATACTCAACAAGGGTGAACAAAAGGTTAAATCGT